>Ga0164318_10002961_pt1 | contig 15935 bp, 12 predicted proteins | sample GuaBasSedimGuay9_FD_113734 | JGI IMG/M metagenome (GOLD analysis project Ga0164318, IMG submission 113734) | Subseafloor sediment microbial communities from Guaymas Basin, Gulf of California, Mexico - Guay9, Core 4571-4, 0-3 cm | ecosystem: Environmental > Aquatic > Marine > Hydrothermal vents...
TAATTGATGGTTTAATTGAACTACAAAAAAAGAAGCTTTATGTTGTAATAGACCCAAGATACTTCAGCAACTATCCGAAAAATATTATCGTTGAGCAAGAACCAAAACCCGGAAGTATAGTTAGAGAGGGAAGAGAGGTTAATTTAATTGTTTCTAAAGGGCCTATTATATCAATAGTAGAGGATTATACGGGTAAGACTCTGGCATATGTAAGAAATAGACTGGAGGAGATATTCTCGTTTCAGGGCAAGACGATAGAGATAGGCAATATTACCTATGTATCATCGGATGCTCCGAAAGGTACGGTTGTCGGTCAGTACCCACCTCCAAATACTCCGATAGGAAGCGTTGATAAAATAGATTTGATAATCAGTCGTGGTAATGAGATTGAATCCTTCTATCTAAAAAACTATGTGGGCCAGGATATAAATGACGTTATGCAGAAAATGGCATTGAGAGGTGTTCTTATTCATGTAATTCCCGAAAATATAGAAGATCCCCAAAAAAATAGTATTATCCTATCGCAGGAGCCAGAGGAAGGGACGCTGGTCAAAAGAAACGAAACTGTAACATTCCATGTCGGGTATTTGCCTTCCGAAGTACAGACAGACAAGCTGTATGCACGCGTTGTTAACTTTGATCTTCCACCTAATATAGAATCAGGAAAAGAGGTAAATGTCAGGATCCTTGTAAAGGATAAAGCGGGTGAAAGGGAGGTGTATAATGCGAAAAACAAGGGTGGTGATAGCATATCCATACCTTTTAAAAGCTATTCTCCGACAACGATCTATATATATGTCAATGAAGGTCTTTATGAGGTTAGAAAGCTGGAGTAGCCACTATATTTACTGAAGTTTTTATTTATGGTTTTATTCATAAAAATTGTGGTATTTTGTACCAGAATTTGATGTTTAATTAGAATACTAAAATATTCAAGGCCACTTACATATAATTTTTTATAGGTATAAAACGAATAGGCAAAGTAAGTTTTTTATCATGATTGAAAGTTCACTTGCCTATTTATCTCTATATTTGAATTTTAAAGGGATTTATCTTTTAGATAGATGGTCATTTAGATGGAAACTATCTATTGAGGTGATATAAACTTTTTTTAATGATTTTCTTCAGATAAACTGCAAGATTGTAAAGATAGTTTTCTATCTTATTCTTCTCGCCCAGGACCTTTTTTGATTCCAGAAGAATATAATAGAGATAGGGTGCGGTTTTATATGCATTTTCAAAAGTAAAATTTTTCTTTTCAATTAAATTAATTAGACTATTCATATCATTTCTCAATCCTGATAAAAACTCGTGTAAAACCTCTTTGCTCACCAATTTTTTGCTCTTCTTAATTTTTGGCTTGGCAGGTAATAGTTTCTCCAGTATTTTTTCGAGTGTAGTATACTTTAAATTGCTAATTCTCACTCCGTCTTCTGAAGCATTTATAATATTTTCACTGTATCTATTTTGATCTTCAGTCCAGTTTTTATAGTTTACAAGGACGTAGTCGGTTAAAACATCTTTTGATTTGATACTTTTAAGTGAAAATATCTTTCTTTTAGAGATGATCTCCACACTTTTTGAAGTTATCGTCGATAGCCTGTTTGTTAATATTAGGGCATTGCTGTATAGCGGTGATGAGTTAACATGGGTCTTATAAGATGTATATGATAGATCTGCACCAACTAGAATAACCTTTGAGAAGTTCATATAGAGCGCTAATTCAAGACCTGTGGTTAATACGGAACCACCGCAGGGGAGACTGTCAAAATTGAGAACTCTATTTTTTATTTGATGGATAATAGGATTATCAATGTATGTTTGATTTCCTTCACTGTTTTTAAGTACATTTAACGATCCTGTGAAGAAAGAGTTTAGTTTAAAAGCTTTGATTATGCCAGGATGGGCGAAAAGGTCATAAACCAGAACAGGCATTTTGGAGTTTATATCTTTGTTTGTGAAAAGGTAGGTAAAGTCGAAGAGGCTATGAAATTGACCATCAAGGGTAACTACAATATCGGGTTTTATCCCTGATTTTAGAAGTACGGGTAGGGATGTATCCACCGATATGACAAATAATTTTTCTGAGAGTGGTTTTATAATTCCCAATTGGTCTAATAATGATGGCCCGGCTCCAACTACAAGAGCAGAGCTATACTGCCCCAACCCTTTTAAAGAGTTAATGGGGGAGCTATATAACAAATTAGGTATATTTTTAATCGCATTTCTTAACCACAGGGTTTCAAAAGAAAATCTTGTTATGATATCTGATAGTTTAGAGCTTAAAATATCTTTGAATATTCTTTCAATTGATAGATAATAGTTTGATGCTAATCCAACTGCTTCGGGCAATTTTATAACTCTGTATCCACCAAACTCTATTAGATCAATACTGCTAAAATAATTTTCTAGAGTTTTAGCTTCTTCATCGAGAAAGAGAGTTACATTTTTTAGAAATGAGGCATCAAGATTTTCAATAAGGAGTTTAAGTATTATCGATTTTTTTTCTATCACTATAATATGATCTGATTTTATTCTATTACCAAATCTTTCGATAAATAATTTAATGTGATAACCCATACCCAACCCAAGAAAAAGAAATACTGTCTCTTCTATTTTATCAACATTTATGTTTTTTATCAGATTTTCAGCTTCGGTTATAGGATTTATTCTGGAATGGAGTGTTTTTTTATCGATTTTGATATTAGGAAATGGATCCGAAATGTATTCAATTTTATTGCTGTAATCTGTATTAAGGATTTTTTGTTTTATTCCTGGATTTATATCTTCAAGAAGTCTAAGATTTTTCTGATAAATCTGGTTCATCAATAGTAATTACGGCGAACTTTCCCTTTTTTATTAATGATTTTTATTCGTTAGAATTGTAATATTTGCTTTTTATGACACAGAAATAATCACTCCTCCGAATAAATACATAGATAGGTAAGCTTCACCTGGGTAATGATAAAATTATAACTTTGTCTATTTGTTCCCTGTGGTTTTAGACAGAAATTGACCCGAAAGCTTTTCATTAGTAATATTGAAATATTCTTATATATGGTTTTCTAAATTTAAGATACGAAAAAGTTTAGATAAAAGTATGATTAGATTCCCGGTTTTAGCTTTTGTTTTTTGGTTTAAAGAACTTATCAAAGTTGTTTACAATTCTTGAATGTTTTAGAGCATAGTTGTACCAATCACCAAAAACTGCATTTCCCTTTAATGATTTGTATACATTGGTTAAATAATCCTTTGCTCTCTTGTACTCTTCCTCTTTAAAACTCTTTTCTTCTATAACTTTATATATTATTTCTCCATCCCTCGTTTTAATTGGTTTTCCAATTTGTCCCACCTTGGTTTTGAAAACCTGTTCGGGAAGATTCTCTATATTCATAAGTTCAAACAGAGGAATATTTCTTTCCTCATTGAGAATATACCTGCCTGCCAATGTTATATAATCAGTTTTTTGGATAGGCAGCTTTTTTATTTTGGCTACTTTCTCGAAGGAATTGGGATCTTTGGTTATGATGGATAGAATCTCTTTTGTTTCCAACCCTACTTTCTTTTCAAGCTCCTCTCTATGGTCCTTAACATACTCCTTTTTGACTCTGTAAATAGCCTTATCAAAATCCTCAATTTTAACATCATCGAGAGCTTTAATAATATGATAGCCAAAGATGCTTTTGACAAATCCGATTTCGCCCTTTTTTAGCTTGAAAGCTGCTTCCGAAAACTCTGGTACCATTTCATCCCTGTAGAACCATCCAAGATCACCGCCTTTATCTTTGGTTCCACTGTCTTCTGATTCCTTTTTTGCAATGATTGAAAACTTATCAGGATTTTTCTTTACCTCTTCAAGTATAGATTTGGCTTTTGCCTCATCGTTTTTTATTAAGATGTGAGCAACATGTGCCCTTTCAAAAAATTTTGGATTTTCCTCGTAAAACTTTTTAAGGGTTTCCTCAGGAAGATTATCATACCTTAAATATATATACTCTATTTTTTTTCCATAATCCATCAGTTTATAAAAAGATTTTAATTCAGGATTGGAGACCTTCACAGAACGAAAATGTTCTTCTAAAAACAGATCTATGGTTAATTGCTTCTCTTCATTTTTATATATGCGCTGGCGTTCTGTTTCAGGTGTGTTATTATACCTTTCCTCATCAAAGCTCTTATCAGGAGATGCATAATAACCCTTCTCTATAATTGCTGCAAGTACAGCTTTTCTGCTTGGGTTTATACCCTCTTTTTTTGCATATTGAAGTATCAATACCCGTTGAATTGCTGCATCAAGTGCTTGACGTAAAAGCTTTAGGTTTTCTTCTTCGCTAATCTGTTTATTCTTTTTTGCGGCTTCTTCATAGAATTGGCGGTAAAAATTGGCAAATAAGGAATCACTTTCGGCTGTTATTGGTTCACCATTCACAACTGCTATATTTACTGTTCTACCTTTTTTCGCCGCATAATTGTAGGCGAAACTACCAACGAATGCAACTGCAACAAAGATTATTATCAATGATGCAAAGTATTTTTTGAAAGGTGGCTTCTTCTTTTTTTTAGTAACAGCCATTTAAATCTTCCTTTTTTGATAAATTGATAAATTAAACTAATAAGCATAAAAAGTAGTGTCAATGAAAAATTGGTTGAGAAATTAATCAATATTTTTTGGCTAACAGAGACAAAAACCATAGTATAGTTTTACTCATTATAATTACGGTTTTTTGTAACAGTATTCTCTGTTCTAGCGAACCTATATCTTTTATTTTTTAATAACAGTATTTATGATTAATTAGAATACCAAAATATTCAAGTATATTTTAATCTAATCTTTTAAAGGTATAAAGCGAATAGGCAAACCTGATTTTTTATTATTATTGAAAGTGTACTTGCCTATTTATTCAATAAATCTTAGCTGAATATTAAGGATTTAAATTGAATAGAATAAAGTAAAAGAATGTTTAACTCAAATTTTTATAGGTATAAAACGTTTAGGAGATTATGATTATTATTTTAATTGAAAGTTTATCCACCTATCCTTATAATATATCGGAAATGTTGGTACAGGATTAAAGAGCAAAATATTACTTTCTACAAAATAAGCAAAGAAGAGGAGGAATAGAATGGTAAATACAGCTATTCTTGGTATTCAATGGGGAGATGAAGGGAAGGGTAAAATAGTCCATATGCTTTCTGAGCACAGTGATGTTGTATGCAGGTATCAGGGTGGAAATAATGCAGGCCACACAGTTATAACTGAAGGTAAGAAGATAGTTCTGCATCTTATTCCCTCTGGAATAATTAAAGAGAGTAAAATTTGTATAATTGGTAATGGGGTAGTGGTTAATCCCTATGCCTTTAAAGAAGAGCTTGAAATGCTCGAGCAAATGGATATTGATTACAAAGGGAGGCTTTTTGTATCAAACAGGGCAAACCTGATAATGCCCTATCATATTAAACTCGATGGCATAAATGAGGAATCGAGAGGGATTGGAACTACAAAAAGGGGAATTGGACCGGCTTATACCTATAAATATGCAAGATCAGGAATTAGAGTCTGTGATTTATTTGAAAAGGAATATCTGAACAGGATGATTGATCTTATACTCAAGGATGTAAATCCCGTATTACGGTCTCATGGTAAAGAAGAGACGGAAAAAAGGGATATTTTTAATACTATAGAGGAGTTTAAAGAAATATTGGCCCCTTTTATTACCGATACAACTATCCTGATCCATGATTTATTAAATAAAGGTAAAACTGTTCTTTTTGAAGGTGCTCAAGGGGCCCTTCTGGATATAGACTTTGGCACTTATCCTTATGTTACATCCTCCAATCCCACAGTAGGAGGAATATTTACCGGGTTAGGTATAGGACCAAAGGCAGTTAAGAATATAATTGGTATATCAAAAGCCTACACAACCAGAGTAGGAGCAGGACCTTTTCCTACGGAACTTAATAATGAAACAGGTGAACTGATAAGAAAGAAAGGTGGGGAGTATGGAGCTTCAACAGGAAGACCAAGAAGGTGTGGTTGGTTTGATGCAGTTGCAGCAAGGTATGGGGCAATGATATGTGGTATAAACTCTATAGCTATGACGAAGTTTGATATACTGGATAAGTTTAAAACAATAAAGGTTTGTACCGCGTATGAAATAGATGGCAAGGTAAGGAAAGATTTTCCTGCTAATGCAGCGGAACTGGAAAGGGCTAAACCAATTTATGAAGAATACCCTGGATGGGATAAAACAGCCGGGGTGAATAGATATGAGGATCTGCCCGATAATGCAAAAAAATATATAAAAATTCTTGAAGATATGATTGGTGTTGATATTTCAATTATTTCAAATGGCCCGGATGAAAAACAGACAATAATCAGGGATTCTAACCTGCTATAGTTTTGTTAATATCAGTCTGAACCTTTAGTGGCAGGAAGTAAACTAGAAAACATGTGATTAAGGGGAAAATCGAAAGTATTACCAGACCCGATGTTAATCCTGAGAAAAAGGGTAGTTTATCGTTTATAAGAGCACAAACTGTTGAACCAAAACTCGAGGTTGCCCATGCAAATCCCATCAGGATATCGCTTATGGTTGATTTAATTTCGGGGCGATCCTGTGACCCGTTATTAGATGCATGACTGCTGCAAGGATTATTCCTGGAAAGGCAAGAAGATATGAATTGTGAAAACACATATACTTGGTAAAGTATGAAAATATTAACTGTGAAAAAGAATAAACAATCGTCCCCGCTGTTGAAAAGATGGCCAGAGATGCGCTGCTTTTATTTCCACCAGCACTGCTTGAGATGGTAGTACCTGCCGGATGAAAAAAAGCCAATTCAAACCTCTTTATTATGACAAACACAAAGAGAAGGGAGTAGTTTGTAGTTATTCCTGTTTATTCTTTTCGCATTAAAATTGTATAAATAGTAATAGCAACAATAATAATCAACCCGTATATCAATTGGGTCCAAAAACCGGTTAATCCTATTGCAATGATACCTGCCTCGAGAGAGCCAATAATGAGGGTTCCTATAAAGGTTCCGTAGATGGTACCCATTCCTCCAAATACCGATGTCCCACCGACAAAAACTGCTGCAAGAGTTCTCATAAGATAGCCCTGGCCAAGAGTAGGCCAGAAGTATGTAACTTCAAGACTTGATAAAATTCCGGACAAAGCTGCAAATCCCCCCATCATCATAAATACTGTAGTTTTGACTCGATCTACCCTTATACCCATCATTCTCGCGCTTTCCTTATTGTCTCCTATAAAAAGAACATGGGTGCCAAATTTATGCCTCTTCAAAAGAAGACCGAAGATAAATGCAAGTACTACCATCCATATAACCTGTGCTGGAATAAGGCCTGCTATTCTTCCTACGAATACCTTAAACAGAAATGTGTCCTTTACAGGAACAAGGGTTATCCCCAATCCCTGAGCAGCAACATTAACAAGACCTCTAAAGAAAAATTGGGTTCCTATTGTGGCAACAAGGGAGGGAATCCCAATTTTTACAACAATAAGTGCATTGAGGTAACCTGAGGCAACGCCAGTAATCAAACATAACAGGGTTGCTAGCCATATATTCCCCGTAAGTTCAACTATCTTGGAAAAAACCCATGCAGAAAATCCAAGTATAGATGGAAAAGAAAGGTCAATTTCACCTATGATAATCACAAATGTTAATGTTAGCGCCAGAATCCCAGAAAAAGGAATTGTTGACATGAAAGAATAGTATATATCAAACTTTGTGAAAGTCTGAGGATTTCCGATAATAAATAGCAAAAATATTGCAACAAGAACAAGGGTTATGCTTACCTCAAGCCTTAATTCTCTCATCTTACTGGTAATAATTTTAGTCTTCTCGCTCATCTATCTGTCCCTTCCAATTCTTAAAGTTTCATCCTTATCCTTGATATGTCTCATATAATTTGTTTCAAGAAAGTTTATAGAATTGTAAAATAAGGCACCCCTTTTGATTAAAGGAGTGCCTTTTGCTTCTTATTCCATTTTACCAGTTCTCGCCAGTTCAACCATTTTGTTGACCAGCTCTTCCTGACTAATTTCACTCTTAAGAAACTCGCCTGCTATGTGACCTCTGTCCAGTATCACAAATCTATCAGCCACAGGGTATACGTAGTAAATGTTGTGGCTGATGAATATAGCTGACTTCCCATTTTTCTTGATATTCAGGACGAAGTCTAAAACCTTTTTAGTTTCTGACAGAGATAGGCCCATCGTAGGTTCATCAAGAATTATTAGCTCGGCATTAAAATAGAGAGCACGACCAATTGCTATACCCTGTTTCTCACCTCCAGAGAGATACTTAACTATGGAATCTGGTGTAATCGCTTTGGAAGTAAAACCCATATGCTTCCTCAAAATCTTTTCAGTTTCTTCTTTTTCTTTGTCTATCCTCAAAAAACCAAATCGATCCCTGATTTCCCTTCCCATAAAGATATTTCTCCAGAGGGTTTGTTGCTCTCCAAGTGCCCTCTCTTGATAGACTGTTTCTATCCCAAGATCCCTTGAAAGCTCTACTGAATGGTATGTTATCTTTTTACCTTTGAAATAAATTTCACCCTTATCCGGCCTGTGCACACCTGTTATTATCTTTATGAGTGTGGATTTACCGGCTCCATTATCACCAACAAGACCTACTATCTCATTTTTCCCCACCTTAAAATTGACATTTATAAGTACCTCTACTTCTCCAAAGGATTTGTATATCCCTATCATCTCCAATAAGGCATCTTTATCCGGCATAATTATCTTATCCCCTGTTTTGCTAATGGTGCAACAAAATCAATATTTGTTTTATCAATCAAAGCGGCTCCAGTATCTATATGTAGACCGGAAAAGCCGTACTTTTTCGTTAGACAAACCTGCAGGATCGGAAGATAACCCTGAAGATAAGGCTGCTGATCGAGTATTACACCCACGTAGCCCTTCTTAATAGCATCAACTGTTGCAGCACTTAAATCAAATCCTGCAATATAAATAGAACCTGGTCTTCTTCTTGAAGCCCTCATGTATGTTTCGGCTGTAGCTGTTAGTGCACCATGATCTATAATAATGAGTTTTACATCTGGATGGGAAGAAACATAGCCTGTAAATACAGGTGTCCCTAGTGTTGCATCACCATTTACTGCATCGGATATCTCAATATAATCAACTTTCATACCCATTTTTTTCAACGTATCGACACAGCCTTTTGTTCTGAGGCCTCTTGTCTCCTGTCCAAGAAGTCCCCATACCATTACTCTATCGCCCCTCCTTAGGTGTGCCCTTTGTGCAGCACCTTTTGCAAGGGTTACTCCTGATGGATACAGCTCCTGACCCACGTATCCAAAACCCCTGCTCTTATACTTCTCTTCAATAGGGGGAAGCGATGTATTCTGGCTTGTTACTATAATGCCTTTTTTCTCAGCTTCATCTACCAGCGGAGCAAATGCAGCAACACCAGGATGCCCCATTATACATATACCATCGGGCCTCCTTGCCACTGCATCTTTGAATTGGGCTATCATCTTATCAGGATTCCAGCCTGACCACACGTAATCCACCTTACAACCAAGATCCTTTTCTGCTGCCCTTGCCCCCCTATAGACAACAGATGCGAAAGGGCCGCCCGGATTACCACCAGGGAAGAAGGTAATCCTTATACCGGTAAAATGCTTCTGCTCCTTTGCAGTAGCAATGTTGATTAAACTTAGCACTAAAATAAGTGCCATTACTACCAATAATACTTTCTTTTTCATTACAGCCTCCATTTATTGGTTTTTTTATTATTGATAATAAAGCAGATTAATTATGTAATCCTTTTCACCTCCTTTCAAACACACCCTCTCTGGTTTAACTCACGATATTTTAGCATATTTTTAGGTTTTGTCAAGTAAGTATGGTGTATTTTGAGTGGTATTTAGCATAGATACAATAATATATGAGCACTAAAGGATTAATAAGGATTAGAGGATTAATAAGGATTAATGAGGATTGATGAGGGTTACCTTTAAATATACAGTTATAAAATGGAAATTAGAATACAGGTTTTTTAATCACATATATACCTTGATCTTTTTTGTAATCGATCATCAAAAAAATGTTATTTCTGTCATTACCTTTTTCATTCTTTAAAGTTATAGGTACTATGTTTCTATAGTTATTTATGTCATCAAGCATTTTATTTACCCTATAAAACTTCTCAGTAACCAGTGTTTTTGTGGTAAACGAAAAGAGTAAAAGACCAAATTCCGTATTGATATCACCTGCATTGCTCGGGTTTGTGGAGTAAACAGCAAGAGCAGGATTGGCCTTAAATATCGTTCCCCACATTTTTATAAAAGGCATACTATTGTATGTTAGAATTCCGGTATTTATCATCTGTTTAAGATTATTGTTATTAATGGATAAAACAACAATCCCTCCTCCATATTTCTGACCACCAATCTCAGCAATTATCTCGTCACTTCCATCCTGGTTGATATCAAAAGCTATTAATTTTTTAATGGGCAATGGTCGGTGAAATCTAAACTTTGATCCGGTTGTTGAAAATCTTCCACCTTTTATTTTTATTGAAGTAAGATTTATATAGTAGGTTATGGTTCCATCATAATCTAAAGTTGGATTTCTATTAGCAGTGACTAGATATAAGCCATTCTGTTTTTCTTTTGCTATTGTAACATATGGAGAGTTTAATCTATAGATTATCCTCAAATTTTTTCTTTTTGCATTATAAGTATACATTTGAGAGAATTTTTCATACGTTACAACAAGGATTGGAAAGGAGATATCTTTATTATTGATTATTGAGATGTCTTTTAAGTTGCTGGATCCAAGGGGGAATCTATATATTTCCTCATATATATTGGAATTGCTACTGCTATCTAAAGCACCTGTTGATTCATAGCCGATTATTATGTATCTTCCGGAGTTCTTTCTTGAGTTTGATAGCTGTGCAATTATAATTTCCTGTTTACCATTTAAATTAAGATCTCCAGAGATAATATGATTGGAATAAACCGGGTTTTCTATCTTTCCTGTTTCTATAAAACCTAAGTGTTCATTATCTTGGATGGGCAGTTTCTTTTTGCTTATATTTCTTTTTGGAATTATTATCTTTTCTTTTTTTTCATGAGACTGGGGTTTAAGAAATGCTCCATAGATCCATCCTGTTTTTCCTGTTGATTTTAATTTAATTTTATACCAGTAGTTTGTATATTTACCAATTTTCGTTAATTTATCATCCCTTTCTAGTATGTAAACTTCTGTCCCTCTGTTAACCTTTGTAATAATTTTGCTATTTAGAGTAGGGCCTGTTCTTACCCTGACATGGTTTCCGGTTACCACCGCTTCTATACCTTTTCTAAGAACCCCATTAGCGATAATTGTTAATTCCTGGGGAAATCCACTTATGCTTATGACTATAAATAAGAAAGTGATTATGAACAGCCTATAAAATCTCTGTTTATTTCCCATTATCTAAATACCTTGATATTGATTATCATACCTATTATTTTTATCGTATCTATCAGGAATAATGTGAGGAGTTTTTCTGTTTAATTTTAGGGTAAGTTAAATCATAGGTATGTAAACTTTGCATTTATTATAAAAGGCTGTGCCTTGCATTTTTTGGAGGAGATTGTGGAAAGAGTAAAGATAGATAAAGAGTGTTGCAAAGGTTGTGAGCTTTGTGTTCAAGCATGTCCAAGGAATGTTTTAGTTATGTCCGAAGATTTTAATAAATCAGGTTATCATTACAGTGTCTTTAAGAATAAGGAAAACTGTAATAGTTGTACCTTTTGCGGAATAATCTGTCCTGATGTTTGTATAGAGGTGTTTAGATAAAATCATGGCTCTATAGTTTTTTTGGTTTTATCATTAAAATGCTGGCTTTTTATATCAGTGTCTATAACTAATTAGAATACCAGAATATTTAAATTTAGTTTTTATAGGCGTAAAACGAATAGGCAAAGAATGGCTTTAGTTATTACTCAAAATTACCAAAGGTGTACCTGTCTATTCCTTTAATATTTAATTGTAACATTATGGAATTTTTATTTTTATTAGTTTTAGTTCAGGAGTTTTGAAATGAGTGAGGCTACGGTTAAAAAGGAAAGAGTATTAATGAAAGGGAATGAGGCTCTCTGTGAAGGGGCCATCATTGCCGGTTGTAGATATTATTTTGGCTATCCGATAACCCCCCAAAATGAAGTACCTGCGTATATGTCCAGAAGACTTCCAGAAATAGGCGGAGTGTTTTTACAGGCAGAAAGCGAGTTGGCTGCTATAAATATGGTATGGGGTGCTAGTTGCTCTGGTAAGAGAGTGATGACATCTTCATCCTCACCGGGAATAAGCCTTATGCAGGAGGGAATTTCCTATCTCGCTGGTGGTGAATTGCCAGCAGTTATCGTAAATATGGTCAGGGGTGGCCCTGGATTAGGTAATATTGCTCCGGCTCAATCGGATTATTTTCAGGCAACCCGTGGGGGTGGCCATGGTGATTACTATACAATTGTTTTAGCTCCCTCAACAGTTCAGGAGCTTGCAAATATTATGATTGATGCTTTTGACCTTGCTGATATATACAGAACTCCTGTTGTTGTGTTGGGAGATGGAGTTCTGGGACAGATGATGGAGCCTCTTGTTTTGCCTGAACCGTCTACAAGAAAAATACCTGAAAAGGATTGGATAATCGATGGGGCAAAAGGCAGAGAACCAAGAATTATTAAGAGCCTTAGGTTGAATCCACAGCCAGCCTTAGAAGAGCATAACCTTAAACTGAGGGCAAAGTATGAAAAAATAATGGCTACAGAGGTACGATATGAAGAATACATGATAGATGATGCTGAGATAATTATAGTTGCCTTTGGTACTGCTTCTAGAGTTGTGAGATCTGTGGTTAATCAGTTACGAGCAGAGAATAAAAGAGTTGGATTATTTAGGCCGATTACTTTATGGCCTTTTCCCTATGACAGATTGAAAGAACTATCTGAAAAAACGGATGTCAAGGTGTTCTTTGATGTTGAGATGAACCTGGGGCAGATGGTAGAAGATGTTAAACTGGGAGTTAATGGAAATAAGAAAGTTCTCTTTTATGGAAGGACAGCGGGAATGATCCCTGAAGAGGATGTGTTAATTAAAAAGATATTGGAGGTATATTGATGAAAGCTGTTTATACCAGACCAAAATCACTTCGAGATGTAAAAATGCATTATTGTCCGGGTTGTGGGCATAGCATTATACATAAGCTTCTTGCCTTTGCGATAGACGAACTTGGAATTAGAGAAAAAACTATAATTATTGCACCTGTCGGATGTTCTGTTCTTATCTATGATTACATCGATTGCGATGGAACGGAGGCTGCCCATGGTAGAGCACCAGCGGTTGCCACCGGATTAAAAAGGACTATGCCTGATAAAATAGTTGTTAGTTATCAGGGAGACGGTGATCTTGCTGCTATTGGGACAACCGAAACTCTGCATGCAGCTAACAGAGGTGAAAATATAACTGTTATTTTTGTTAACAATGCTATTTATGGAATGACGGGCGGGCAGATGGCTCCAACCACCCTTGTTGGCCAGAAAACAACCACCACTCCTACTGGAAGAAATCCCGAGTTAGTCGGACTTCCTTTGAAGATGTGCGAAATAATAAATCAACTTGAAGCACCATACTACATCGAGAGAGTTTCTGTGCACGATGTTAAAAACGTCAATAGAGCAAGAAAAGCTATAAAAAAGGCACTGGATTACCAGAACAAAGGGTTAGGATATAGTTTTGTTGAAGTGTTATCGATGTGTCCCACCAATTGGGGTGTAAACCCCGTAGTTGCTGCCCAATGGGTTGGTGAGACAATGGCCGATTATTATAAAATTGGGGTTTTTAGGGATAGAGGATTACAACAAGGGGTTAAGTAAAATGACAGAAAAAATAATTATAGCAGGTTTTGGAGGACAGGGTGTAATTTTAGCAGGGAAGCTATTAGCATATACTGGTATGATTGAGGGAAAGTATGTTTCTCATATACCCTCTTATGGGGCCGAGATGAGGGGAGGTACCGCTAACTGTAGTGTAATTATTTCAGATAAAGAAATTTCATCTCCACTTATTTCAAAACCCACTACCATTATTGTTATGAATCCACCTTCACTATTCAAGTTTGAAGAGAAGGTCCTTAGCAATGGTAAAGTTTTTGTGAACAACTCCTTGATAGACGACAAGGTAAAAAGGGATGATGTAGATATTTATTACGTTCCTGCAAATGATATAGCTGAAAAGGCAGGAAGTGGAAGGGCGAGCAATATGGTTATGGTGGGGGCCTTTATTGGAGTTACTGAAATTGTAGAAAAAGAAAATGTAAAAAATTCCCTATCAAATGTTATATCGAAAAGAAATTTAAAATTCAACGAAATAAACTTTAAAGCCATTGATATGGGCTACGATTTTATAAAAAAAGAACTTTTGGTATAGATCAAAAAGTATTTATTTCAACATTTATTTATTTTTCTTCTTACTTAAATATAGGATATGGGTGTTATTATAATATCGCTATAAGAAATCGCATAATGATATTACATACTTATATCTTATCCAGGAGGGAGAATTGAATAAAGAAAGTAATTCAAAAAGTAGATTAACAAAAAACGTTATTTTTCTTGGTTTGGTTTCAATGTTTACCGATCTTTCCAGCCAGATGATATATCCACTGATTCCTGAGTTTTTGAGTAGTATGGGGGCAACGAAAACTATAATAGGATTAATCGAAGGTATAGCCGAATCCACAGCTTCAGTTTTAAGGGCTGTTTTTGGGAGATTGTCAGATAAAATAAAAAAGAGAAAATTGTTTATTTATCTTGGATACGGTTTATCTGCTCTGTCGAAACCATTCCTATTTTTTGCACACACATGGATTACTGTACTGGGTGTTAGATTTTCGGACAGAATAGGGAAGGCCGCACGTACTCCAGCAAGAGATGCATTAATATCCACGTCTATTGATCCTTCAATAAAGGGTAAAGCTTTTGGTTTTCACAGAGCAATGGATAGGGTAGGAGCAATAGGTGGGCCTTTACTTGCCCTGCTTGTTCTTTCTGTGACCAATCGAAACTTAAGGTTAGTATTTTTATTTTCAGTGGTGCCAGGACTTATTGCGTTAATCTTTATAAAATTTACGAAAGAGGTAAACATCCAGGATACCGAAACCGGTAATGTACAGGTTAAAAAGGGATTAAAAAGCCCGGGGTTTATATGGTTTTTTATTTCGGTAATAATTTTTCAATTAGGTAATTCTTCGAACAGTTTTTTAATACTAAAAGCCAGAGAAACAGGAATAGATGTTAAAATGATTCCTGTAATCTGGATAGTTTATAATATATTTTGTACTATCTCTTCACCAATATTTGGTACTCTTTCGGATAAAGTTGGAAGAAGGTATGTTATCTACATTTCATTTATATACTATTCATTAATTTATCTATTATTCGCTTTTGCAGGCAGTCCTGTATATGTATGGTTTTTGTTTGCTGCTTATGGAGTATACTATGGATTATCAGAGGGTGTTTACAGAGCATATATAGCAGATATAGTAGAACCTGAAAACAGGGCTACCGCATACGGTATATTTAACACCGGTGTTGGTCTCGCACTGTTTCCTGCGTCAATGATTATGGGATTTGTCTGGGATATTTACGGTAGCAGAGCTGCTTTTATATTATCTGCACTTTTTAGTATTCTGGCATTTATTATATTTTCAATTGTGAATATGGTGTTCAGATACAAAGGAAAATATTGAATAGAATTAATGAACATAGGTTCAAGGATTAAGTGCAACAATTAACATGAGGGGGTACCCCCTCATGTTAAAAAATTTTCATTGAAAAAGGTGCACTCATCGGGTTATGTTAATTTAACACAAAAAACAAATACCCA
>Ga0164318_10002962_pt1 | contig 15931 bp, 11 predicted proteins | sample GuaBasSedimGuay9_FD_113734 | JGI IMG/M metagenome (GOLD analysis project Ga0164318, IMG submission 113734) | Subseafloor sediment microbial communities from Guaymas Basin, Gulf of California, Mexico - Guay9, Core 4571-4, 0-3 cm | ecosystem: Environmental > Aquatic > Marine > Hydrothermal vents...
GATCCATATTTTATCTCCCTCTTTGAGAGAATGCATTTTCTTAGTACCTAGACCTATTCTTTTTACCGTAAACCCCAGTTTTTTCCCTATGTGGGATATGCTCATTGGAAACTCATCTGTGCCAGGAAGCCAGATCATGTAAAACTGTCCGGGCTTCGGCTCTGAATTGTCCTCGAAGAAGAAAGTCTTCATCGTGGGAGTTTCATTTACGATTTCTTCAATTTCCACAACCCTGTACATTATCTCACCTGGGCTATGCCCACAAGCTCTTTAATTTCATCGTATCCATTTTTTCGCATCCAATCTTCAATCTCGTGGGAGATTTTTTTGAATACATTCAAACCTCTATAATAAATGGCCGTGCCTATCTCCACGGCGCTGGCACCTGCCATTATATACTCCAGTGCATCCCTTCCATAAGTTATCCCACCAACACCGATTATGGGTTTTTTTACCTCTCTGTATACTTCGTAGACAGCTCTTATTCCGATGGGCTTTATAGCAGGACCCGATAGCCCGCCAAAAATATTTTTGAGCACAGGCATCTTTGCATCGATATCAATGGCCATGGCCTTTACAGTGTTTATCAGCACGAGAGCATCGGCCTTTTCTGCAGCTCTGGCAATCTTCAATATGGAATCAGTATTTGGCGTTAGCTTTGCCCATACGGGAATATTTACGCTTTTTTTAACCCCTTCAACAATTTCCTCAACAAACTCAGCATCTACACCTATTTCCATGCCATAACCCTTCGCGTGGGGACAGGATAAATTCAGCTCCACAGCATCTGCCCCGTATTCTTCCATTTTCTTTGCGAGGTATATGAACTCCTCCCCAGTCTTTCCGAACACGCTCCCTATTATAGGCACATTTGCCTTCTTTACCCTCTTTATCTCCTCTTCATAATTCCCAATGCCGGGATTCGGGAGTCCCATGGCGTTTAAAAGTCCATAGGGAAGCTCGTATATCACGGGGTTTTCATAACCCTCTCTGGGCTCTACCCCCACGGATTTTGTCACTATGCCCCCGGCTCCTGCATCTGCAACTCTTAGCATAGTATCTCCGCTTTCATCTAAGATTCCCGATGCCAGAATGAGTGGGTTTATGAATCTCAAGCCATTGAGCTCAATTTCGAGCATATTGAAGATTAAGGGGAAATTTATATTAAATCATTTCGTGTTCAAAATCTCAATCGCATCCCTTATAGCCTGCTCTGCAATTTTTCTCTTTATCTTGCCTCTATTCCCATTAAAAAGATATCTCCTCACGGAAATCTTACCCTGCAGGTCTATTGCGATATATACAAGACCCACGGGCTTTTCATCAGTGCCTCCTCCGGGACCGGCAATTCCTGTTGTGGCAATTCCCATATCCGCATGGAAAAGATGAGTTATGCCTGCAACCATCTCTCTGGCGCACTGCTCACTCACAGCTCCATGTTGCTCTATCGTTTCTCTTTTCACTCTAAGCATCCTTATCTTAATCTCATTGCTATACGCTATTATGCCCCCGAGAAAATATCGAGATGCGCCGGGAACATTCGTTATTATATCTCCTATCAAACCTCCCGTGCACGATTCCGCTGTGGCTATGGTAAAACCTCTTTCAATCAACCTCTCGCCAAGAATCTTTGCAATCATTCCTCATCACTCTGAGATAGCTCTCTTAATCTTGAGATTCCATCAATTTCTTTTATTGTTTTTGCCACCATTGGAGGCACTAAATGCTCCCAATGTTCATTATGAATTATTCTCCTTCTTATCTCCCTGCCTGAATATTTCTTCCTATCGTAAAATGGGGGCATCTCAATCTTGTATCCTCTCTCCTCAAACAGCCTTTTTGTGAGCGGATTATTAGCAAATACAACGTCAAAGGGTGGTGCTATTGCTTCCACATGGGCAACCCAGATGGCGTTTCGATGCAAATCCTCGATTGGAACTAAATAATAATTGTGAATTCCCTCAGCCTCCAAGCTTCTGGAAATCATAAGATGCCTCTCTCCAGCGGTAAATGGATTCTCTAGGGTATGAGAGTACTGAGCACTGCCAATACCTACTATAACATCATCATATTTTGAAACTATGTACTTCACAACCTCTAAATGACCTCTGTGAAACGGTTGAAACCTTCCAATTATCAATGCACGCATAGTTGTTAATGGCTTTATGTGAAATAAATTTTTCCGGAAAATTAAGAAATGGGGCCGACCGGATTTGAACCGGCGACCTCCCGGTCTCTGAAGCCCCTTTGGGGGTGAAGCACCTTTTCCAAAGGGGCTCTATCAGCCGGGTGCTCCAACCATGCTAAGCTACGGCCCCGTGCTTGTGTGTATTATTTTTCTCTATTTAAAACTTTTTTGTTAGAAAATTCCACCAAAGAGGTAGTTTATTAGGGAACCAAATAGATATGACAATGCAGCTGCTCCTAGGCCCAGTACAATCATTTCCATAACTTTTCTTTTTATTGATATTCCTGACATAACTGATATTATGGTTGAAACGATGGCCAGCATCAAACCGGCTAACAATATAGAAAATGGAAGAGCTATATAGGAAGTCGGAGCTACGAAATAAGGAACCACTGGAAAGAACACACCTAAAATATAAGCAAGACCTGTGTATATGGCAGCTCTCCCCTCATTTATGTCCTCTTCTGGTATTATGTTTTCTGGTTTGCCATTTTTCACAATGTAATCTGCGGCTTCATCTGCAACTTCATTAGATAATCCCATCTCCTCCAGTCTCTCCCTAACTTCTTCTTTAGCTCTATCTTTGGACAAAGCGAATACAATGGATAATCTTCTTCTTGTACCCTCATTTACCTGTCTTTGTGAGCGCACGGAAACATAAGCTCCAATTCCCATAGAAAGAGCCCCTGCAACTCCTACAATCAAACCACTAAGTCCCACTAGAAGAGGGTTATTGACATATACGGCAGATAAACCTGTGACTGCCCCTAAAAGCTCAACTAGGCCATCGTTCATACCAAGAACAAGATCCCTTATGTTTTCAGCATGAAGTATTTTCTTCTCCTTGTCAAATATGCGTTCGTGCTCTATCTCATCTAATATTATATTACCAAGACGTCTTTTTTCCTCCTCATCCATTTTTTGACTTGCATAGAAATCATAATAAACAGATATGGTGGATGTTTCTGTGGCCTCGAAAAGGGAAACTATGAAAACTGAACCCAACAAAATTTTCATTAAGCGGAGTGTAATTTTTCTAAACACACTTAATTTTACTTTAGGAACTTCCCCTCCTCTTTTTTCTACAAATTCTTTCCAAAAGGATGCATGAGCCCTTTCAATATTAGACAAACCGAGAAGCTTTTTTCTTATATCTTCTCTTTTCTCTATTGTTCCTAGATAGTGATAGATAAGCGAATCCTTCACCTCATTCACATAGAATTTCTTTGCAAGGGAAATTGGATTCATTACTGCCAAATTATGATTTGAATATTTAAATTTTGAGCATCGCAATTTTTATAATACTTACGGAGATTACAAACTGGTGATTAAATGATAGAAAAGTTCAAGTGTCAGTTGGTTACTTGGAAGGATATAGAGAGATGGTCCATGGATATAGTGAGGAAGGTAAAAAAAAGTGGATATGAGCCTGAGATTGTGATCGGACTTGCCAGAGGAGGGCTTGTGCCTGCGAGACTGATTGCTGATTATCTAAATATAAAAGATCTCTATGCGGTAAAAACGGAGCACTGGGGATTAACTGCCACTCCCGATGGTAAGGCAAGATTAGCTCAGGGATTGCAGGTGAGCATAGAGGAGAAGAAAGTTCTGGTGGTTGATGATATAACTGATACGGGCCAGAGTTTGAAACTGGCAGTTGAGCATATAAGAGAGCATAGACCCTCACAGATAAAGAGTGCCACATTGCTTCACATAACTCACTCCAAATATGTGCCAGATTATTATTCAGAGGAAGTTCCTGAACATAACTGGACATGGTTTATATTTCCTTGGAATGTTTATGAGGATATGAGAAATCTCATCCCAAAGACTCTCTATAAGGCCAAAACAGCAAAAGAAATAAAAAGTTCTCTTAAAGAGCAGTTCCAGATTGATGTGAGTATGAGAATAGTATGGTCAGTGTTAAAAGACCTTAGGGAAAGGGGTAAGGTAGAAAAAAGAGGTTCAAAATGGGAGCTGGTTAAATGAAGTTACTTCGAGAATCTTTGAAAAATGCACCTGTCATAATGAAAGGAAATTATCCATATTTTATACATCCTTTAACTGATGGAATACCAGAAATAGACCCTGCAGTTCTTAAGGATGCAATTAATGAAATAATAAAAGTTATTGACATTGATGCCTTTGATAAGATAGTGGCTGTGGAAGCCATGGGTCTGCCAATTGGAGTTGCTCTGAGTATGGAATTAACTAAACCAATGACCGTTATACGTAAAAGACCTTATGGATTACCCGGAGAAGTTGAAGTTGAACAGCATACGGGGTATTCCAAGGGGAAATTGTATATTAACTCTATATTGGCAGAAGATACATTACTGTTGGTGGATGATGTTCTTAGTACAGGGGGCACAATAACTGCGGTGGTAGATGGGATAAAGAAGATTGGTGCAAGGATAAGTGATATTGTAGTGGTTGTGAATAAAAATAGGAATATTAAAGAACTGGAGGAAAAGATAGGTCAAAGGATAAAAACCATAGTTAATATAGAAATAGTAGAAGGTAAGGTAAGAATTCTTGATTAAAGTGTCTTCTCTAGCATTTCATCTATTTCTTTTTGAAACATTTTGTATATACTAGAAATAAGCTCTTTTTTAGTTTCTGGAGGAAGTGATATAATTCCCAGCTCTCCTAGAGCCTTTGTCATAAGCGTAGCAGCCTCAGCCTCCTTAACCTTGGCATGCAGATAGAGAAGCATAGCTTCTTTTATTTCCTCCTTTATCTTTGGATTTTCCTTCATTTTTTCCCTTATATATTCTTTAATTTCTTCTTTCATTATATCTCGAACAGCCTCTATTACTAGATCCTCCGAGGGCAAAACATTCTCAGATTCCTTAATTAATTCCTCCACGTCTCTTATCATAAAAACAAATAAGTTTCCCTCTATAAGTATGTTTCTCTCTGAAATAAGAAAAATTTAAATACTTCTAAGCTCATTAGTCTGACATAGGTCATACTGGTGGTGTGAATGGTAAGGGGAAAATCCTTGAGATTTATAATGGAGTATGTTTCAAAGAAAAAGGGGATTGAAGGTTTAAATGCTCTTATTGATGAGGCAAACAAGAAAAGAGTAATATTTATGCATGAGTCAGATATAAAACCCTATGAAAATTATCCAGGCTATTATCTTTCGAGGGTTCTAAAAGCGGCTATAACGGTTTTGGGTGAGAAGGAGCAAATAGAAGAAATGGGAAGATATTTTGGTGAAAATATGGATGTTAGTTTCAAAGGATTTCTTGGTAGATACCCTCCTAAAACATCCATGCAAATTATGGTTGTAGCTATGCGAAGATATCTACCTATATTTCATACAGGATACAAAACTATAACAAGTAATGCTTATTGGTTATTAATATCTAAATTGAAAAAGGAATATTTTCCATTTATTGAGGGAATTATGGTATCTCTTTTTGAAAAGCATGGGGGGATAAGAGATATAAAGAAAGCCTATGGATCAGATAGAATAGAGTACACACTGAAGTTCTAATTCAATATTTATCAGAAAATATTCTTATCACACTATTTTGAATAATTGTGGATGAAAGAGCCTCATCTATCTCATCAAAATCTACATCATCTAAGGAAAATATACCTATTATTTTGTTTTCCTCGCCCAACACCCAGTGAATAACTACATTTCTATTTCCTCTTATCTCTAAATACCCTTCAGGGGAGGTGGGTGACCAGTGATGTAAAAAATCCCCCTCTATAATATCTTTAAAGTATCTCTCCAATTTAGTGGGCCCAACGGTGGTTAAAATATCTACCCATATCCACTCTCCCTCTGCCTCTTTTAATGAGCTTTTTATTCTTTCTTCATCCTTTTTAGGAAGCATTACAGGACCCCTTCAAATTCTTGTTGTAATTCAATCATAACCTGATCTAAAACTTCTTCGAATGATATACCCTTGTACTCCCTAAGACCTCCGAGAGGGCTTTGAAGCTTTGCGATAAAAACTCCGTTTTCTTCTAGGAACTCTATATTGCAGAGGATCTCCTCCATGGTATCACCTAAGCCCGCTATTACAATTTGGTATAAAAATATTATCTTACTTTTGTTAAGAGCTGTTTGATATGTATATGAATGACAAATGCAAAAAATTTATACCTCTCAACACTATTAAGGTTATTATTTCACAAAGTATAAGAAGGGAGGTATGTTTATGAAAAGTGAAAATGCCAAAAAATATTTGAGTATACTAATAATAGCCCTGATGATATTAACAGTGTTTACAGTGAGTTTTTCTGTGATTCCATCAGCCACAGCCTCTAGTAATATCCAAGAAACAACAATCACAAAGAGTTTTTCTGTGAGTCTTAATGATGTAAAGGAGGTAGTTGGTCCTAATGGAGAAAGATATTTAATAGTGAATGGCCTGCAATTAGAGAGAATTCCAGGTAAACCAGTTATCCCTATGAAAGTTATGAACTTTGAATTACCTTCAAATGCCAAAGTCACATCTCTCCAAGTGAAAACTGGAGATATTATAAATTATGGGAAAACAAAAATATCCCCAGCACCATATCCCGTTTTAAAGACAAAGAATAGAAATATCATAGAGCAACTGGCATCTAAATACGATAAAAGAGTATATTCAATGAATGCTTTTTATCCAGAGAAAAACTATGCTTATTTTGTAGGGCATTCAAATGACAAGACTGTGGTAAATGTGTTCGTTTATCCTGTGAAATACAATCCAGTGAGTGGAGAAGTGAAAATATATACTCAAGTCACAGTAACTGTAAACTATGAGATTAATGCTATAAGGGCACGTGCACCCTCCATTGATGTACCTAATATTATAATAACATCTCCAGAACTTAAAGAAGAGGCACAAAGACTTGCGGATTTTCATAATTCTACGGGAATAACCTCTTGGGTGGTGACTACTGATTGGATATCTGCCAATTATGAGGAAGCTGAAAAGCCACCAGTAAAGGGATATGGCGATGCCTATACAGATAAATATGACAACGTTCTAATACATAATAAATTACCTTTGAAACATGATAATATTATTGGATATGATTTCAGCTTAGCGAAAAAAATAATATCCTTTTTAAGGGATGAAACGGGTGGCAATGTAAAATATGTAACCATATTTGGTAATGCAAGAATGGTTTCTCCAAGTTACTATTGGGTTGATCAATACATGTATTTGATAGCTTATTATGCCCCAGTTTTGGGAATAGCTCCGGATTATTATGATGCATGGATACCAACAGATGCCTTCTATGCGTCCCCAGATTACAATAGCACATCTTTTGATTATATACCTAACTTTAGAATAGGGCGTATTCCAGTAAATCCTTTGACAGCGAAAATAGTGGTAGATAAGATAATTTACTATGGAGAGCATAAAAGTGGAGGTATCCATAACCTCACACTCTCTGGAGGTCAAGTATTTGAAACACCTTACTTCTTGGGTGAAACAGGTGTAGTAGAGCCTTTAAACTATGGATGGCTTGATGGTCTTAAAGTCACGGAGTATTTTCATACCTTAAGAAACTATACATTTGATAACTTCATTAAAATGATGTACGAGAGTGATATGATAATTGAAATCACTCATGGTTCAGGATTTTCAATCTGGCATCATAATGATGAAGTGTCTGCTTGGGATTTATCTATGAATACTTCCTATGGTAGCCTTCCTATATATGTATCTGGCTCCTGCTTAAATGGAGCATGGGACGAGGAAGTATATCCTGCATATGAAATGTCCTCTGGAATAAATGGAGGTACATCCATTGCAGAGAAGATGATATATTCTCCTATGGGTGCAATTGCTTTCTTGGGTGGTGATAGGGAGGCATATGGTAGTACTTTTGCTTACTTTGATAACGGCACGCTAATAGCACCAAATGATTTTGGTGATTTAATCACGGAGGATGGGACCTCCTATGGCTATTATCGTGCTTTGAATGATTCTGGAGAAGTTTACTTGGGAGATCTTTATTACTGGGCTATTTATAAATATCCTAGTTGGGTACGGGGTATGAACAATATTAATATATCTGATGTGGACCCATACGACAGTGGTTTAAATGATAATCCGTGGGCCAGATCTTATTTTGAGTATTCTCTTTTAGGGGATCCAGCATTAAAGATAGGTGGAAGCTCAGTGTTAGAACCTGCATATAGTGTACCACAAGTAGAAATACCTAATGCCAACTATAATTCTCAAAAAATTCCCATTGTTGGAAGAGATCAGGAAGTTACAGTGAACATAAGCACCACATCACCACATGTGAAAGTAGTCTTGGTATATTTAGAACATGACGAGGGATATTCTCCATATGTTAAACAAAATGAAGAAACCTACTATGATTTTATAGTAGATAACAGAGTTCTTGCAAATTCTGGAGGAAATATAACCTATAAATTTACACCCCAAAGAGAAGGAATATATATAGTCTCAGTGTATGGTGACGATGGAAAGAATACAAGGCTTTATATTCTCTGCGAGAAACCAACAGCACCTCCTCTTAAAGTAATGCTCAAGAAATCTCCATATAGCATGTTTTATTCCTCCATGCCCAGAGCTACCAAGGCAAGCTCTAATGTGCAAGTAGTGACTATAATGGATTATGAAGATATTAAATTTGGAAGATACACCAATGCTACTGCAGTTCTTTATAATTCTGGGGATACAGATGCCATGGATGTAACTGTAAGCTTCTATCTTGAAAACTATAATCTTATCTTTGAAAAGAAAGATTTAAGCAGTCCTATTGTGGAGCTAGGGAGCACTACAGCTAATGTGCCTGCACATGGATATGCTTATGCTACCATATCATGGGAAGCGCATAATCTATATGAAGAGAATCCAGATTGGGATCCTACACATTCCTCAGCGAGATGGCAATACTTTGTAGCAAATGCAAAAGGTAATGCTAACTGGGCTTTGTTTAGAGTGCATCTTGATGTAGATGTCTGGGCACAAAAGGTGTTTATTGAGAAAGAGCCCGTTTATAATGAAAGCAATAATATCACCATCGAACTCACAAATGTTGGCACATCCCAAACATCACAGACTACAGTGGTTGTAAAAGATAAATTTGGGATAATTAATGAGACCTCTGTGAATATAGCTCCAGGGGAGACAAAGTTCCTTAAGATACCTTGGACGCCACAGGGATATGGAGTTGATGAGATTAGTGTAAACACTACTACCGTAGGTGACATAAATGTGAGGAATGATAATAGTAGCTATTATCCCAACGGTTATGATTCTGTGTCTCAGTTTAAGGTATTATACTATGATATATCCCCAATAAATATATCTCAAGATGATATGAATCTTACAGTGCAGATATATAATTATGGACCTAGTAAATCTACAGATACCACGGTGGATGTATATCAGATACCGGGTGCATATTTGTATCATCTAGAATCACCTCATCCTTATCCAGATAATTATGACCACACATGGACAGTGGAGATATCCGGAGCTAAAGAAATATCATTGCATTTCAAATATATAGATGTCGAAAAAGGCTATGATTATCTTTATATCAAGGATGCTAATAATAAAGTTGTTGCCAAATACTCAGGTTATTACTCAGATGTATGGACCCCGGTAGTAAAGGGCTCTATAGTGCATATTCAATTAACATCAGATGTTGCTGTGAATTATACTGGTTTTTATATAGATTTATATTGCCTTGGGAAACCAACATCTCTCTATATAGGTAAAGTGAGTTTCTCCCCAGTAGATTCTGGAAAATACGAGAAGGTAAGTATACCTATTTCCCACATTGTTGCTGGACCATCGGCATTTAAACTTGTTGCAAAAGGAAAGGGAGATATAGCCACATTTAGTACTGGAGGGGAAGGTAATAACTATGCCACTATACCCTTCACTGTGGAAGAAAGTGATAATACTACTTCAATACCTGAGATATCTCTTATAGCACCTACTGCAGGAACTGTGGTATACAATTCGGTGGTAGTGTGGCTACATCTCAACGATACCATAGGAGCGGTTAAATATGCAGGAAATGTTACAGTGGATGGGAAAGAGACAAATGCTGAATTTACATTAACGTCTAATTGGACATTGAAAGGTACTATAAAATTCAGCTCAGATGGGGACCATACAATATCGCTATATGTAAGAGACAGTGCCGATCATGTATCAAACACTGTTAGCTTCCATGTAAAAAGTGATACTATATCTCCAGTTGTTACTATAACCTCTCCAACTCAAGGAAAAGTTATAGGAAGCTCTTCAGTAACTATACAGTGGAGTATCAATGAGGCAAACTTGGATTATATAGAGATAAGTGGAGTTAAAGAAAAAATAAGTGCAGATAAAATTTCGTATAGTTTTAGTGACCTCAAGGATGGAAAATATAATATAACTGTTACTGCCTTCGATAAAGTAGGCAATAAAGGGAGTGCGTGGGTGGAATTTACAGTGGATACAACTTCACCAGTGCTTGAGATTACTGCACCTAGTAATAATAGCATTTTGAATAACAGGGAGGTAAATATTACGTGGAGTGTAAATGATGCAACACTCAAAAAAGTATCTCTTTGGGTGGATAGTAATACCCCAGAGGATGTAACAGATCTTGATAGCAAGAGTTTTACCCTACAAGAGGGTACGCACACGATCCATATAAAAGCAGAGGATTCTGTAGGACATATTGTTACGAAATGGATTACCCTCACTGTGGATACTACAGCTCCAGAGGTTAAAAGTTCCACGCCGCAGTCCGGTTCTAATATAAGTGAGGATAATATTCAGATAACTATAGTATTTACCGAGAAGGTGAATGCATCTACACTTCAGTATCATATTACTGGAGGAAATTACAGTATTGAAATATCTTGGGAAAGTGATTATACAAAGCTGATTGTAAAGCTCACCAATTTAGAACCAGGGAAGACCTATAAGTTCATCATTGATTCTGTAACAGATCAAGCTGGGAATAAACTTACTAACTATGTGTACGTCCTGAATACAGAGAGCAAGGGTGGAGAGAATATTTCTGGTGGTGCAGGCATTGGTGCACTAGAGATAGGCATAATAATATTGATAATAGTGATAATACCTATAGTAGCTCTTATGATAGCGAAAAAGAAAAAGCAATCTGAAAATATGGAGGAAGAAGCAGAGGAAGTACCAGAGGAAACAGAGGAAGAGGTTACAGAGGAATCTCATAAAGAGGGATAAATATAAAATTTTTTATTTTTTCTTATTTTCTCTAAGGTCTCACAGGTTACTGGTTTTTAAAGATGCAAATAAATACTGAAAATTAAAGGTGTCTCTCAAAAAATTTAAATAGGAAGATTTGTATATGCTTCCCGTCTGGGGCATTCCTCTATAAACCAGTAGAAGGAATGCCTAAAAAATAAAGGAGGAAATGCGATATGAACGAAAGAAATTGGAAAAAAATTATGATAGTGAGTCTAGTGTTAGTAGTGTTATTACTCAGTGGCTTTTCAGCGGTTACAGGGAGCGCAACCGCCGCTGAGCCTGTAAAGGCAAAGGGTGGTGTGCTCAAAATAGCCATGCAGCAGGATTTACCTAACTATAACTACTGGGATTTGAGCAGTAATACTGTGTGGAAATCCAATGTAATAGGGTGGAATTTTGAAAGTTTGATAGGGATGGATTATGATGGAAGTGCATTCCCTGTGTTGGCAGAGAGTTATGAGTTTGATACTGAGAATTTAACAGCGACACTTCATCTAAGGCATGGGGTAACCTTCCAAGATGGAGAACCAATGACTGCAAAGGATGTAGTGTTCTCGTATTGTGCTCTAAGGCAAGGTACAACTGTATCTGGCACATCATATACAATACCCTTTGATGATAACGAGGATGGTACTGTGAGCTATGATGAAATAAAGAACCATGTTAAGTATGTAGATGATTATACAGTAAAAATTTCTGCAAGACAGGCTTACAGCTTCTTCTTCTTAGGTACCTTGGGTCTACCAATCATACCAGAGCATATATGGAAAGACCATCTGGTTGATGTGGATGGTCAGGGTGTGGCGGTTGATGAGCAGGGCTATACTCATGGTATTGTGGATGTTACTTGGAACTCAGATCCTAAGGCCACCATTGGAACTGGATGGTGGATGTATGGCGGAGGAGTCAGAGATTCATATAGGGTAGAGGTTCCATATGAGAACTATTGGGGTAAGGACTTCAAGACACCCAATGGATATCCATTCTATAATGAGAACGTTACACAGCTTTACTTCAAGGTATACTCTAATCTGGATACGGCCATTCTCGCTTTGGAAACAGGGGAGGTTGATTATATTGCTTGGACTATAGAGCCAGGTAAAGTTCCTCTTCTGCAGAAGGACCCCAATATAGATCTGCATTTCTTGTCTGATAGGGGCTACTTCTACTTGGCCTTCAATCAAAAGACTATGCCTGCCAACTATATATCCTTCAGGCATGCAGTCTCTCACGTTATAGATAAGAAGGCTGCAGTGGAGAGGTATTTGGGCGGATACGGACAGCCTGGAGATGCAGCAAATCCACCGTTCTTTGATGCTTGGTATAACTCATCTGTGCAGCACTATCCATATGATCTTAACACAGCTAAGAAGATCTTGGATGGAGAGAAGGTAGTTGCCGATAATGGATATGTTGAGCAGGATCCAGCATGGGATCAGAAATTTGTGGATGAGGATGGAGATGGCTGGAGAGATTTGCCTGATGGTACACCTATGCAGCCTATAACCCTATTCACACCTCCAGCTGATTATGATCCTGTGAGAATTAAAGTAGGTCAGGGAATTGCTCAGAATTTGAGAAAGTTGGGCATAAATATAGTTGCAAAGCCAGTGGATTTTGATACGCTGGTTGCATACATGCAGTCCTACAATTATCAGATGTTGGAGCTTGGCTGGTTGTTGAGTACAGATCCTATAGGTAACCTAGCTGATATTTATGGTCCAAAATCCATTCAGAACACTTATGGATGGTGGAATGCTAGCGATCCTAATCCATACTATGTGGATGCTGGTGGTGTGCACAATACACTTGCTGATAAATATTCTCAAGACCTTGCAACTGAGTTTGACCAGATAATAAACAAAGCTATGACTACCTTTGATGTTAATGAGCAGATTAAATATACAAAGTGGGCGGAGGATATAATAGCGAGGGCTGTTGTATGTAATATCCTTTACTATAGGCTTAATGTGGAAGCTACCAGAAAGTCTTGGCAGGGCTGGGTAGAATGGCAGGGTAGCGTTTACAACGGTCTATCACTTGGACGCCTGCACAAAGGCGGTATAGGCGGCGGTGTTCAGACAGGTAAGTACCTTGACATGGGTGTAAATGTGCCTGGCAAGGTTCTTGTTGGAAATACAGTCACAGGCAATGTGTTTGTTGCCAATTCTAATGGAAAGCCTATGGCGGGTGCAAAGATAGAATTTAAACCAACCAATGGCTTGGTATCAATAACACCCAAGGGTGAGTACACGGATGATAATGGTATGTTAGAATTCTCCCTTACTGCGGATAAAGCAGGATTTGAGGTGTTAAATATCACAGCGAGCTATGGTGATTATAAGTCTGTAACAAAGAGTGTAGTGGTACAGCTTGTAGATGCAGTGCCTAAATTGCTCACTATGAATGTTGAAGCAGATAAATACTCATTGAGTGCTGGCGATAAAGTGAATGTAACTGTGACAGTGGAGGATGAGAACGGTGCACCTGTAGAAGGTGCAGTGGTATCTGTAGATACTGAGCTGGTTGGTTATGGTACAATAACTCCAGAGAATGCTACTACAAACGCCCATGGTGTGGCAACCTTCAGATATACTGCACCCTCTGAGAACGAGATGAAGACAGGTAAATATGCTAATATGCATACAGTAGCCAAGTTTGTATTTGATGTGGCTAAGGAAGGCTATGATCTTACAAATACTGTGACGCTACAGCTGGTAACTTACAACAAATATGCGAGTGTATGGGATATAGTTAGGGTTCAGGAAGTTACTAACTGGACTGTTAATCAAACCAGTCTGCAAACACTAAGAACAGATGTACATATTCTTGCATTTGATGTGGATGGCAATCCTCTTGCTAATAAGAAGATAGCACTTACATACTCAAATGATTCTTACTTGAATAATCCACCTACAGAAGTTTCAACAAATGCCGCTGGATGGGCAAACATATCTTTGCAGTTCAAGGCTGACTTACCTACAAAGGTCGTAAGAATCCATGCAGCAATAGTATCCGGCCACAGTGTGGGAGATAGCATAGATATCCTCTACTGGAATCCAAGCAGACCTGCGGATGTGCCACTTTACGCAGGACATGTATATGTTGATCCATTCATGGACCAGAGTGGATATTTAGAATATACCGTAGAGCTCTACAATGAGACAAATCAGCATCCTCATGGCACTGTTCAAATAGGCACGGTAGTTACTGCAACACCAGATGGGCAGCTTGTGGATATGGATTGGCCATACTTTGCTACAACTTGGGAATATGTTGGTATTAATATATATGGTGATTACAGTGATAGTATAATTGGAACTGCTGGAGAATGGAACGGTCAGGCGGATAAGACAAAAGCAACCGTGAGTTGGCTTGACTGGGGAGCTGATTTAGCTGATTATGGAATGCCAAGCGAGTGGAATATTGAAACAACTTGGGATTACATAAATCTATTCTATGGATATGAGATGTATCCATTCACAGTTACAGATGGTGTTGGAACGTTTCCTCTTATGGGAGTTGCATCCACATACAGAGATTTGCCTGTGAAAATATATGTGGTTACTGGTGGATTAACTTATTATATAACTGATCCTAGTGTGAACAACTTTGTAATGTATGGTAATCAGACATTTGAAACAGAGTTTGCAGTTCAGAGAGCAATGGAGGTAATAATTACAAGTTATAATATTGATCAACCATTTGCATATGCTGGAGCTCAGATGCCTATTTCTGTTCATACAATGAATGAAACAAATGCTATGGTAAATGGAATAGATGTAGTGGCTTATAATAACGCAAGGGCATCTAAAGCTCTATATCCAGCAAATGATACCATCACTGGAGGCAGTGCAATGGTGATGATACCTACAGATAGTAGTAGTAAAGAGTATACATATGTATTATCTAATGTACCAGTAGAAAAGAATAGTGTGACAGTGACATGGTACTATATGAATAATGAGTATAATGCTGTGGATGATGGAAATGGTAAAATTAATGGAACTAAGGTAAATGGTACTATTAACTATGCTACAGGAGCGATCTCTTTGAAGTTTGATATGGCGCCTGATCTAGGTTTCATCATTGTAACGTATGCGTATGAGGGATCAGGAACTATAATGATTGATTCTCCACTAACATCATCAGCGGCGGAGTATGATACGTTCATACTGCCAGATAAGACACTCTCACCTGCATTTGGAACATTAAATATACTTCAAGCAACTCAGATAGCTGTTGTGCCTCATCAGCTATTCGTATCTGCTGAGGTCACATCCTATATGGTAGATCTTGGCGGCACGGTTGCCTTCAAGGCTACAGTTACCGATGAGAATGGCAAGAGCTTTGATGCCACTGTATCAGCAACATCTACCGATGGAAATATCATCAGTGTGGGAGGCAATGAGTTCATACTGGATACTTCTGGAATGGATGTACCTAATGTACTTAATCCTGTAGAGGTAACATTGACAATCAACGGTGTTGACGGATATCTCGTAGGTGCAAC
>Ga0164318_10002964_pt1 | contig 15929 bp, 19 predicted proteins | sample GuaBasSedimGuay9_FD_113734 | JGI IMG/M metagenome (GOLD analysis project Ga0164318, IMG submission 113734) | Subseafloor sediment microbial communities from Guaymas Basin, Gulf of California, Mexico - Guay9, Core 4571-4, 0-3 cm | ecosystem: Environmental > Aquatic > Marine > Hydrothermal vents...
ACGCCTAGCGCGGGCTTTTCTAGGAGAAGGCCGAGGAAGACCGCGAGCCCCATCCCCCTAGGATGGAGGATGCCGTGGCCATCGACTAGGAGGAGGTCCCAGCTCGAGCGGAGAGCCTTCAGAACCTTAAGCATGGGAGGAGCTTCGCGGAGGAAGAGGAGCCCGGGGACGTATGGGTAGGGGGCCTCGCAGATCAGATACCTCTCCTCGACGATCCCGCCCGAGCCTAGGCTCCAGACGGCCGCCGCGGCTGCTGCCAGCTCCCCCCTGTAAGCCACATCGACTGCGGCCACGAGGTCGAAGTCCTCGAGATAGCCTTCCGCCGACCGCTCGGCCAGAACTCTCCTAAGGAGCTTCTGCAGATCCACCATGAACTCCTCGAAAACCGGATTCCTCTCGACCATTCTCCCGAAGCAGTTATCCCCGGAGCTTGATTTAAATGGCTAGATCTCCTTGAGGAAGCTTACGGCGTCCGCTAGCTGGCTCGGCTTAACCTCGCCGTCGCCCGGCCCCTCGAAGACTTCTAGAAGGAGGTTCCTCAAGCTTAGCCCCCGGATTCGGCTCTTCGTGAACCTGAGATACCTATCCGCCGAGCTCGTTAGCTGATGGTCTCTAACCCACCCGTTCCCGAATCTTATCCCGCTGTAGTGTATCACTCGTATCCTATCCCTGAGCGAGTCGAACCATTTCGAAAGCTCTCTCTCGACGGCCTCCCGCCCCATCCTCTTAGCTATCGAGCATACGGCGTGCCCGACGTCTAGGCATGCATGCGCGCCGGACCTCGAAACGATCTCGAGAAAGGTTTTCAGGTCCTCGCGAACGTTCTCGATAACGAGCCTGAGACCCCCGGCTTCCGAAAGATTCCTCAAGGACCTTATGGATTCGACGGCCGCTTCGATGACCTCGCCCGTTATCTCATCGATCTTATCGAGAGCCTGATCGGTTGATACGTGCGCTACCAGATACTCGCATTCGAAGCCGGATAGCTCGGCGACCACCTTCTCGAGAACCTTGAGTGAGCTGCGCCTAACGTCCTCGAGGGGGGAGGCCGGGCGAACATCCCTCCAGGGGAGGTGGAAGGCCGGAGAGAGATCCTCCTTGGCCGCGGTCTCCACGACCTCTCTGAGCGGCAGCCTCCCCTTGAAGGGCCACGGATAGTCTAGGCTTATCTCGAGGTAGTCGAAGCCGACGCGAGCGGCCTCGCGGGCCAGCTCCCTAATGCGCCCCCCATAACCATACCAGACCGGGAAGCCTAGCCTAAGCATCCGAACCCGAGAGCACGCCCGAAGTCCATAATATAGCCATATTCCCGCTCTAGAGTTGAAAAGGTTATATTTGCCGGGAGCCGCATCCCGCCGATAAGGGCATGGGCTACCCCGTCGGCAAATCGATTCAGAAAAGGAATCGCAATCTAACCTTGGGGAGGACCGAAGTAGCTAGAGGAAGCCGAGCGCATAAGCCCGTTAAGGAGAAGATAGGTGGAGGCTTCAGAAGTGTCAGGAGACGGGTTCGCCGATTTGAAGCCTTTTCTCGTTCAACTTTATCCAATACGCTTGAAGCTCAAGCTCCAGTTCCTCGCAGTTCGGAAACGCCTTCCTGATGAGCTCCCGAAAAACTCTGTCATGCCTCCACCGGATTAGATGGCATAGCTCGTGATACACCAGATACCTTATCAAGTTCTCCGGAAGATACTGAGCCTCGCTATTTATCGTTACGTTCCCCGATTTGCTGCAGCATCCCCAGCAGCTCTTCATCTTCCTAACCCGGACGTCTCCTAGGCTTATGTTCAGCTTTCTCGAGTATTCCTCGGCGATCTTCCTGACGAGGGCTTTGAACTTCCTTCTCGTTCTGGGAATGAGCTTCACCCTATCGGCGACGCTTCTGGCCCTCTTCACGAACTCTATCTGCTCGATTATCCACCTCCGGTTCTCCCTAATGACCCTTAGGGGGTTGCCGTTCTTCGGAACTATTATCCGGAGCTCGCTACCCCATAGCTCGAGCCTGGGATGCTTAACCGGCTTCCTGATTATCCTATATCTTATCGGGAAACTTCCTCGCACAGCGTCCGTCATTTGATCGAAGCACGCTTAACCTCGATTTCTATCTTTCCCCAGCCTGGGAAATTGTTAAAAGTTAAGATTTAGGCCGCGGATTTTTCGACGGATGAGGATAGCTTTTCTGAGTAGGTGGAACGCGACCTGCGGGGCGGGCCTCCACGCCGAGCTCCTCTGCAAGGGGTTTCTATCCATGGGGTTTGACGTCTTAGTGTTCGCTCCGAGCATAGAGTCCGCTAACGCCGACTGGCATCACAGGATGATCGACGTCGAGGACGAGGAGTGGGTTGTGAGGGTCTACGAGGAGACCAGCGAGCTGGAGTATCCGGCCGGGGGATGCTTGGGAGCCGAGGTGCTGGAGGGGGATTACGACGTTCTAGTTGTCGAGATCTATAACAGACTCCCCGTCTCAAAGCTCACCGAGATCCACGAGAAAATAAGGAGAAAGGCTAAGCTCGTCGGGGTGCTGCATCTCGCGTGGAGGAGGGATATCCCGCCCACCCTAAAGATCGGATGGGACGCTATAGTGATCTTCGATAAGAGATATTACAACGAGCTTTTAGCGCGCTACGATCTCAGCAGCGTCGGGAGGGTCGAGGAGATCCCATATCCCTTCGCGGTGGTCGACGCTCCGCCGACGAGGATAGAAGAAGCCGGGGAGAAATTCCTCTTCTTCACCTATGGGAGGCAGCCGGAGCTCGAGTACCTAGACTATGTTCGAGGGCTTAGGGAGGTGTGCTCTGGGGATAGGGCGGCGTACTTCGTCTTGAGAAGCGATGGGAGGCTGCCGATAGACGAGCCTTGGATTATCCAGAAGGTGGATAGGCCGAGCTTGAAGAGGATACATGGTTATCTCAGGGGGGCGGATTTGCACCTAATCCCGAAGAGCGATACCCGGGGGGTCGTGATCTCCTCGACCCTCCACCAATCCCTATACTCCGGAACGCCGACCATGGTCCCGGATACCAGATATTTCGAGAAGGTTCCCTCGGTAGAGGAGGATGGCCCGGTGATGAAGTATAGGCTCGGAGATCTCGAGGACTTCGTGAGGAAGGTTCGCCGGCTGATGAGGGACGATTCTCTCAGGGATGGGCTTTCGGAGCGCGCGAGGCGCTACGCTTTAGAGACCAGCGACGAGGTTGTCGCCAAGAGATTTCTGGAGCTCTTCGAGGCTCTCTAGTATATCCTGCCCTTGTCCAGCTCCGCTAGGAGGTTGTTCAGCGAGAGTATTCCGAAGCCTATCATGGAGTCCGCCGCGCCGTAGGTTACCACTATCTCATCTCGACCGACCTTCGCGGCCCCGCACGGAAATATGGTTAAAGGTCTATCCCCCAGAATCTCATATGGTTTTCTGGGCTCCATGATGTATCTCGGGGTTACGGCCTCCACGGCCATCCCGCTCCTTGAGAGCGAGAACTCCGCCGCGAAGACCTTGTAGGCCACGGACTCTCTATCTATGCCGTGAATCAGCGTTATTATCCTATTTTTACGCGTGTTCGGTATCGGAGCCGCCCACCCTATCTTCGTCTCGAACGGAGCCGGCCGCATAACTTCGAATCCATTATCTATCGTTATCTCCTTCAGCTCCGCGCTGTGATCTAGGAGGAGCCGCTCGTCAACCCTGCTTATCATCAGATGGAACGTATCTGTTATCAGGTGGGGCCTATGGAGCAGGTAGATTTCGCCCGATTGCGTTTGATGCAGGAAGGCGTCCTTATTGCTTACCATCTTCCCGAAATAGCTCTCGGAGAGGACGAAGACGAACTTCTTAACCCAAGTCTTCAAGGTCTCGTTATAGACGGCGGTGATGGGAACCGTGCGGTTCTCCCTGATGGCGGAGTAGTAGTTTATGGATCTACCGGTGTAGGTCATGTAGAGCTTTCCGCCGAGCTTATACGCCCTCGGGTCCTCCGCCCCCCATAGGTCGTATCTCGTGGAGGGGTAGATCACCACCTCGCCGACGTAGCTGTTGACGTCAACGTATCTATTGAAGAGGTCGTCTAGGGGGATCTTCATTCTCAGTATGCTGCTAACGTATAGATAGTATCCGAGGATTATCCTCGCGTAGATTTCGAGCGCTTCATCCTTCTGATCGTAGATCGCGCTCGCGTTAAAGGATGCTAGGGGGTGGGAGAGCGGGTAGTCGTGGATGAGGATCCGGTTAGGGCTTACGACGCCGAACCTCGCGACGATGTCGTCGGTGGCCTGAGACCTCACCCTAGCCACTTCCTCGAAGCCCTCAGCCTTCCTAAATTCGGGCTGGCTCCCCGGCATTCCGACGAAGGTGATAAGGAGGTTAAAGAGCTTTTAAGGCTTTCGGGAGGAGTCTTATTCTCGGGCTCGGCCGCTACTCGTAGGCTCCTAGAGGGTGGGGATGATGATCGTCAGCGGGTATAGGGTGGACGTCGAGGAGGCGAGCAGATGGATTAAAGCTAACGGGATTAGGAGGGCTCTCCTCCAAGCTCCCCCGGGCCTCCGCGAGCCGGCGATCAGACTCGCTGAGGAGCTCTCAGGCCACCTCGAATGCGTCTTCTTTGATTGCGGGGGATGCTGGGGGGGATGCGACTTAGCCGTGCATCGGGCGAAGGCCGTAGGCGCCGACGGGATCATCCACCTAGGCCACGCGCCTTTTCTCGAAAGGGCCCCTATTCCAACGCTCTACCTAGAGTGTAGGAGGGCGGATCCGAGACCACTCCTAGAGATGCTGGACTCGCTGGAGGAGGGGATCAGGGATCTCGGAAGCCTCGGGCTTGGAATGACCGTTCAGTGGCTCGATTACGTCGAGGCCGTTCGGGAGAAGCTCGCGAGGCATGGTCTAAAGATCCACGTCGGAGACCCCTCCCCTCCGCTGAGATACGCCGGGCAGGTTCTCGGATGCTGCTATGATCCTCTTCTAAGGCTCTCGGACGCCGTTAACGGCTATCTAATCGTCGGGAGCAGGTTCCACGGCCTAGGCTTAGCCCTCCAAACCCATAAGCCCGTTTACTCGCTTGACCCGGAGCTTCGGAGGATCTATGATTCAAGCTCCGAAGCTGGGAGGCTTCTCAAGAGCCGATACGCTTACATCGAGAGGTTCAGGGCGGCCGGGAGAATCGGGGTGATCCTCAGCATTAAGCCCGGGCAGTATAGGCTCGGCCTCGCTAGGAGGCTTGTAAGCCTTTTAAGGAGCCGTGGGAAACATGCAGAGGTCTTGGTAATGGATGACGTCTCGCTCGACAGGCTTAGGGACAGCGGATTCAGGGGGTTCGTTAATACGGCCTGCCCCAGGCTATCAATAGAGGATCAGATGGGTTTCGAGGACCCCATACTCCTTCCGGCCGAGGCGCTCGTGGCGATCGGGGAAATGCGGTGGAAGGAGGTCGTTAGGACTTCGAGATATTTCTCGATGGAGGCTTGATCCGGTTATGGTGTTCGTTAGAGACGGCGAACTGGTCGCTCCCGGAGAGCCGATATGCGTTCAGGAGGAATATGCGCCGGGAGAGAACGCCAAGGTGGATGAAGACGGGAGGGTGATCTCGATAATTCTCGGGAGGGTCTTCTACGATAAGGCTGGGAGGACCGTGTCCGTAAAGCCCTTGAAGAGTCGCGAGGCCATCAGGATCGGAGATCAGGTTTTAGCTCAGGTTAGAGAGCTTCAGGATAAGATAGCCTTGGTTAGCATACTCTCCGCGAACGGTCAGCCCCTAAAGCACCCGAAGACGGCGATCATAATCCCGGGAAGGGGGAGGGCTATGAGGGGGGAGATGAAGGACTACGTCGGAGTCGGAGACCTAGTCGTAGCCCAAGTAGTAACGTCCTTCATGGGAGTTATAGGGCTCTCGATCTGGAAGCCGAACCTCGGAGTCGTCCTCGGATTATGCAACCGGTGCTCGGGGATCTTGACGAAGTCTAGGAACACGCTCGTCTGCTCTAGATGCGGGGAGAGGCAAAAACGTAAAATCGTCCCATACTACGGTAATCTGGAGCGGTTGGCCTCCATGCTGAGGTGAGGGAGAGCTGAAGCTGAGGATTCTGAAAAAGGGGGACGACTTCATAGAGCTCGAGATGCTCGAGGAGGATCCGAGCATACTCGACTCCCTAAGCGAGATCCTGCAGGAGGTCGACGGCGTCCAATATTCCGGAATGTTCGTCGAGCATCCCCTAACTAAGAGAACCCTCCTCAGGGTCAAGACCGACCCCTCGAAGATCAAGGCGTCCGAAGCCGTTGAGAAGGCCCTCCGAGAACTTAAGCGGATCTCGAGCCAGCTAAGGGAAGCGTTTGAAAAACTTTGATGGAAGGATTTAATTAGTGGGCGCTATGCCTGCAATAGCGGTGTAGGAGAGGTGGAGATCTGCCCCAAGTGCGGAAAGATAATGACCCTAAGGAAGAGCAGCAAGCCCGCTTGGGTCTGCACGAGATGCGGCTACGAGAAGCCACTTCAAGGCGGGATCGTCTACACTAAAGTTAGGAAGAGGGGAGGAGTCGCCGTCACGGTGATAGAGAGGGGCGAGGAGGAGAAGGTGTTACCCGTAACGACCGATGTCGTCTGCCCGAAATGCGGGGCGAGGGAGGCGTATTACTGGTCCATCCAGACTAGGTCCGCGGATGAGCCCATGACCCAGTTCTTTAGATGCAAGAAGTGCGGGCATACTTGGAGAGAGTACGCTTAGCCCTGAGGACGAGGGCTCGCTTCGTAACGCCCTCTTAGGGGGCGCTCTCCTAGGCTATGCTAGAACTATGTAGGATCTCTTAACCCCGGGAGGAATCCTAAGCTTTCTAAGCTTCTCCTCCTCCGCCGTAACTGAGAAGAATCCCCCGAGGGCCACCCCGTTCTCTGCGAGCACCTCCACGAGGGCGTTAAAGAGGTATGGATCCGGGGTTTGGGCGCTTATTGCGAGAACGCTGTCGTTTTTGCAGCTCCTCCTCACCAGAAGCCAGTATGCTTTTGCAGCCCCTCGACCGGCTTCGCGGAAGATTACCGGTATAGAGTGGCCGTCCGCGGTTACCGGCTCGCTCGATAGTAGATACATCGTTCTGGAGATCGCGGTCGAGAGGTAGCTCGCGAGCGGAACGCTCAAAACGTCTAGGGGCAGGATGGCCGTTATCTTCATTCCGGAGAACTCCTCGAGGACGTGGGCGCCTATTATCTTGAGCATGTTCGGGTTGAGCATGACCGCGGCCAGGTCCACGTCTCCGTTATGCCCCGCGCTCTCGGAGATCAGGGCGGCCAAGTTTATGTTCTCCAGCAGGTTTTTCAGAAGCCTTTCGGCTTTAGAGGACCTGGGAGCGGTCTTCCCGGTAATGTATCTGGTGAGCGTGGAGACGGGTATCCCGGTGATCGCGGAGAGAGCTTTATAATCGTACTTGGATTTAAGAACCTTGAGCAGATCGACTGCTATCATGCTCGCGTCGGCCGTGAGGTCTATCGAGAAGCTCCTACTCTTCCTAAAAGCTCTGGCCATGTTTCGGCATTCATCCCTGTAAATCGAGAATTAAGATTTACACGTCGAAAACGTTTGAAGTTATAGCTAGAAAAATCAAGAGGGATTAAGAGGGGAGTTCGCGGGGCGGGGGGCGGCTGTCGAACGTTTTTAGGCTGGGGGGTCGCTTGGTAGCTTGGGTTGCCCGAGGGCGTTAAGACGAGGATTCTGAGGGTCGACTCTTTGAGGCCCGACCTAGATAAGCTTAGGGAGGCGGCTGAGGTTATAGGGCGCGGCGGCTTAGTCGCTTTCCCGACCGAAACCGTCTACGGCCTCGGAGCGGACGCCGGGAACCGGGAGGCGGTTATGAGAATATTTAGGAGCAAGAATCGCCCGGCCGATAATCCGCTGATAGTCCACATCTGCGAGCTTGAAGACCTGGAAAGCCTCGCGAGGGAGGTTCCCGAGGAGGCGTATAGGGTCGCCGAAAAGCTTTGGCCAGGGCCCGTTACCGTAATCCTCTGGAAGTCTTCCGAGGTCATCGACGAGGTTACCGCGGGTCTCCCTAAGGTGGCGATCCGGATGCCTTCTCATCCGATAGCGTCGAACCTGATTAAGCTCTGCGGCGTTCCGATAGCCGCTCCCAGCGCGAACCTCGCGGGCAGGCCATCCCCCACGACGGCCGAGCACGTCATCAGGGATCTTTATGGGAGGATAGAGCTTATCATCGACGGCGGCGAGACGCTTTTCGGAGTTGAGTCGACGATAATCGATGTAACGGTTAGACCTCCGAGGCTTCTAAGGCCCGGCCCGATACCCGTCGAGGAGCTTGAGAGGGTTCTGGGTTTCGGGATAGAGATTCCGGCCTACGCTAGGGGGCTTGCCGAGGCCGAGGCCGCCCTCTCGCCGGGGACGAGGTATAGGCATTATGCTCCGAAGACCCCGATTAAGCTCGTTGAGGCGGAGTGCTATGACGACTACGAGGCATACGCCTCCACGGTTTCCGAGATAGCTGAGAGGAAGGCGTCCAAGGGTTTGAGGATAGCTATTCTTGCCTCGCGGGAGACGAGCGGATACTATTCCCTCAGGGGGTTTAGGGTTCTCGTTCTAGGATCCCGGGAAAATCCCTACGAGGTTGCGAAGAACTTGTTTAGGGTTTTGAGGGAGCTGGACGACCTAGATCTGGATCTGGCGATATGCGAGGGGTTCGAGGAAAAGGGTCTCGGGCTGACGATAATGAATAGGCTGAGGAAGGCGAGCGGGCACGACGTAATCCGGGTCTAGGCGCGCTACTCCTCCTGAAGCGAGAGAAGCGCGTTAGCCCTATGATATAGGATTCTTATCCTTAGCTCTATGCTGGATAGCCTGCCTCTTAGAGCTTCGGGGATATTCTTTGGGAGAAGCTTTCGAACCTCTCCGGACAGCTCCTCCAAGATCAGCTTCGCGAATTCCATCCTAGCCTCCCTATCTAGGAGGCCCTCGCAATACCTCAGGTCCCTTTCAATCGCTCGAATCCTCCTCTCGACCTCCTCCAGCTTCATCTAACGCTCGCCATCCATCCGAGCCTAAGCGTATAATAAAAAGATTATAACGTGGCTCCCTCCCATCCGATACGAATTCTTGCAGCGGGCTGTGATGAGGCTTGAGGAAGCTTTTGGAGAAGGAGCTTAAGCTGAGTCCTTGCTGGGGCATCCTCGTCGAAGCCGTTAAAAGCATTCCGAATTTCGAAGCACGTAAAATCGAGGTTAGGGATAAGATCCTCCCCGAGAAGCCTGATATAACCGCTGAGGAGCTTTCGAAGCTCATGTCCATCCCGCTGGGGGAGGCGCTCGTAATCCTGGATGAGCTTAGAAGAACCCCCAGAGAAGTTGAAGAGGAGATCTCCAAGCCCATCCGCGAGCCTAGCCATAGGCTGGCGGCTTTAGGCGGAACCTTCAGCAAAATCCACTACGGCCACCTAATGCTCCTCTCGGTCGGGGTTAGATCCGGCGAGAGGCTCATCATAGGCGTTACCACGGATGGGTTTGCGAGGACTCTGGGCAAGGAGTATCCGGTCCCGCCGTTCGAGGAGAGGGTTCGGGGGCTTAAGCGCGTTCTCGCGGAGCTGGGCTGGCTTAACAGGTGTAAGATAATTCCCTTGGAGGATCCCTACGGGGTGGCGGTGGAGGACCCGGGCATAGAGGCTCTCGTTACGAGCCCGTTCACCTACTTCCGGGGAGCCGAGATAAATAGGATCCGAGTTAAGCGCGGGATGAGGCCCCTCGAAATCGTCGTCTGCCCCCTCGTCCTAGCATGGGACGGAAAGCCCATCTCAAGCACCAGGATCTTCAGGGGGGAGATAGATGAGAAGGGGGGTGCGGCCCGCTAGAGGCTTCCGAAGAACATCAACAGTATGAACATTATTAGTCCGACCGCTATCGTGGCCTTCCAAGACGCTTCGTACAGCTTCCTAAAGCCCGCCGTATTGTATACGACCAGCCCTAGGGTCGAGAACATGGAGAACAGGCTTAATAGATACTCTTGAAGCGGTATATCCTCGCTAAGCCTGATCGAGGTTCTCCCTAAGAGCCTATCATAGCTTACGTCGCTCCAATTCCCCGTGCATAGATCGACCTTATCCGATATCTTCTCAACGCCCCCCTCGAACCAAGAAACCCTACTCATATTCATGTAGGTCCGGGTGTTCCTCAGGGCCTCCTCGGCCTCGCTCACCCCCAGATACGACCAGTCGGGCAGGGTCAGGTTGGGGTAGGCTCTGAAAGCCCTGAGGTATCCGACCCTAACAACATCCGCCGAGATCCGTATCTCGCCTTTAGGAGTCGTCCCGATTAGGTCCGCGTTTCTAAACGTAACGTTCTGGAAGCTTACGTCGACTATCATAAAAGACGCCCTCGGCACTTGGAGGGCTAGGGGGGCTTGGAGGGAAGCGAAGACCGCGACCACTATGAAGGAGTGGAATACCAGGGTGAGGAGCTTTACCAAGTTCAGGTCTCTTCCCGTGAACATGGCGACGAGGAGTATCGCCATCACTATTATGAACAGCATTATAACGGATTGAACGCTCCTAGCGGCTACTATCGAGCCGAAGTCCGGAGTTGTGGGCGTGAGCCCCTCGAATCCCCGAAGCCCGAAAGTCATTTCTATCTTATAGTGGAGAATGTAGTCGGTTACGTAGGATAGGATCAGTACGGCTATTATGAAGATCGCGAGGCCGCGGAGGAGCCTCAGCCATTTCTTTACGTCTATCTCGTAGACGAGCTCTTTAAGCCAATCGAGTATCTCCTGCTTACTCAAGTTCCCGATCTGCTCTTCGTTCTCCTCCGATTTATCCTTTAACCCCGAAAGCGCTTGAGAGCCGCTAAGGCGGTCGCGGCGATTATCAGCGCGAGGCTCAGATCCACGGCTAGGGGTATAAGCTCCTCGCGGGCTCTCCTGAAGCTCATCCCCGGGGATAGTGCCATTTCCGGAGCTTCTCCGGCGACTGCCGCAGAGGTAGTGGTGGCTGCGGGCTTCGTGATCTTCGGCGGGGCCCTGGCTTTCTCCGCCTCCCCGTAGGGCTGGATAGCCGGTATCCGGGCTACTGCGGCTTCTCGAACAATCGATTGAGCGTAGCCTAGGATCGAGTCCACCGCCAGGGCGAGGAGGATGGCCGCGAGGACTACCATTACCGCCCGTCTGCCCACGCCTTTACCACCTCCTCGAAGCCCATAAGTCTATGGATTAGAACGCGCTACCAGAGTTTATGCCTCCACAGCCTCGCCGTCTCGATCCAGAAGAAGATTGAGGAGAGGGCTCCGATGGCCGCCGCGTGGAGATCTAGGATTGGAAAGCTCCTCATTAGGTAGAGGGCGAGCAAAGCCGTTAGGAAGACCGCGTAGAAGAGCATCCGGGGGACGAGCCTCCCCCCGATCATCACGAATAGCTTGAGAACGCCTATATCCACCTTCTCAACGACCAGATATCTACCCCGCTCATCCCGGGAGACGAGCCTCATATCCTTAAGCTTCTCCAGATGATGATGGGCAACGCTGGGGCTCGAGAACCCCAAAGCCCTCTGAAGCTCCCTAACGCCCAGCGGCTCGCCCCTCCTAAGCATATACAGATAGACTTGGAGCGTCTTGCCGCGAAGCTTATAGATTTCCTCGCGCTCAGTCATCCCGCGACGCCTCTAGAAGCTAGATCCGAGATAAAAGCTCTTTAGGCGTCCGGGAGGGTGGGGTATTTAAGGCGATCGATGGATTTCAGAGACCGATGGAGATGGTGAGGCTGGCCAGGGTCGTCGGGCTGCTTATAACCGCCGGATCCGCGGGCTTCGCCGCGTTCTATGTCCTCTGGTTCTTCGGCCTTCTCCCGCTAGACCCCGACCTCGCCGTAAGGATTCCAGTTCTCCTAGTCGTCCTAGTCCTATGCTTCATCGCGGCCTGGCTGGGCTACGTTATGGCAACGGCCCCGACTAGACCTGAACCCCAAGCTTGAGGAGTATGTCGGCATACCATTCGGCTTTAACCGGGAAGAATACGAGGAACCATGCTACTTGGACCGCGGTTAATCCGTAGAGCACGACCTCCGAAATCAGATCTCCCTCGAGAAGCTTCGGCAGGCCTACCGCTATCGCGGGGACCGCCATGTAGAAGTAGAAGGGGTAAACCCATCGATGAAGTAGATGGGCTAGGGGGAAGTAGATCAGGTAGTTCATCGCGAGCCAGCAGAGTATGAAGAACTCGAGCTTCGGGAACTCGCCCCTCCTAAGCTTAAGGTAAGAGAAGTATGCCGAGAAGGCGAAGACGACCCAGCTCATCCACCAGAGCGGGGTCTGCATGCCGTAATACGCTACCGGGTGATAGGTCTTCAGGCTATCGACGCTTACGGCGACGACATAGTAGCTCCTCCTCGAGAACTGGAATAGCGGATTCGTCCAGCTCAGGGGCATGGAGACCTCATCGCTCTCCGAGAAGGTTAGGGACGAGTGGTAGGTTAGGATGTAGTTCAGATGCTCGAAGGGCGTCCGGTACGCGCCGTAGTAGTAATCGTAGGCTCCTAGGCCCAGGAGTAGGACGAGCGCCGCGACGAAGCCGACCCTCTCAACCGCCCTCAGCCAGCTTCCGAGGGATTCTCTAAGGCTTCCGGCGCCGTATCCGCTTCTAAGCGCCTCGTAGACTAGAATTGCTAGGATCACCAGGGGCGCGGAGGTTTTCGAGAGAGATGCTAGGCCTAGGGCCGCGCCGGCCGGGATGAGCCTACCTCTGAGGTATAGTAGCGCTCCGAGGAGGGAGAACATCAGGGCTGGGGCATCGAGCATGGCTATCGAGCTTATGTTGAACGAGGTTATGTCGAAGCCGAATAGGACGGCCGCGAGGATCGACGCCCTGAAGCTTCCCGTAAGCTCGTAGGCTAGGAGGCCGAGCAGGTAGACGGACGCGGCGCCGCATAGGCTTACCAAGGTTCTCCAGCCGTATGGGTTATCTCCGAAGAGGAGGATCCCTAGGATCATGAGGAACTTCGAGAAGGGCGGGTGCTCGTTGTTCACGGCCTCGCCCCTTAGCATCCTCCTAGCCGCGGGGACGTAGTGTGCCTCGTCGAAGATGAAGCCGCACTTAGCTCCCTCGATAGGTGGGTACGTGCACTCCTCCGGCGGAGCCGATGGCCAGGGATAGGGGATTATCACCGCCTTCAACGCGACCACCGCCAGGGTTATGGCTAGGAGCCAGATCCTAAGCCTCCGCCTCGACCCGATGCGAAGCAGGCGCCTAATCCTTCCGCTCAGACCCAACCCTCCCGAAGCCGAAATACGCTTCAAGCAAGATCATGAAGAGCATTAAAGCCCTTAGGAGGGCGAAGTATTGGGGGAGAGATCCCAGCTCGACCGGGTTCGGAGACTCGAACCACAACAGGATTATCATGGAATTCGCTAGCTCGAGGCCGAAGTAGGGTATCGGCATCCTTCCCATGGCGACTAGGAGCGGCAGGATCCAGAGAATCATCTGAGGCGTGAAGACGTAGTTCGAGAGGAGGAAGACCGCGAGGATCGCGAAAACTTCGGTAACCTGATCCTCGAAGCCGCGCACGTACACCTTCAGGAGGCCGTAGCAGAGGAGGAAGAGGCTGAAGAGCTTAGCGAGATCCCAAGAAGATTCGCTCGGGAAGAATATAAGGAACCACGCATTCTCGAGACCCCACCTCGCGTGATATAGATAGGTCTCGTCGATGAAGCTCGGGTTGAGGATCCACAGCGCCAGGTTCACGGCCCCGAAAATTCCCAAGGAGAGAATCGCGTAGAGCAGCCTCTCCCTCCAGCTCTCGAGGCGCAAGGCTAGGAAGGGCAGGAGGATCAGGTTCACCAGCTTGATTAAGCCCGCTATAGAGAAGAGTATCGCGGAGAGTTTGATCCTCCTCTTCATGAAGAAGTGGAGGGAGGCGATGAGCGCGGAGGCGAAGATCGCGTCGAAGTTGTAGATCGAGTAGAGTATGACAGAGGGGCTTAGGGCTAAGAAGATCAGAGCGTATCCCAGGCTCACCCTCCGATCCTCGCAGATCCTAATCGTCGTCTCCACGAGGAGAAGATAGGAGGCCGCGATTATTATCGAGAAGACCGTGTAGTATGAGGAGACATCCCGCCCCGCGATCGAGGAGGCGTAGGCTAGGAAGCCGGCGAGCGGAGGATACTCGAAGGCTAGATCGAGGTACGGCAGCCGAGCCTTATTGAATCCCCGATACCAGAACGAGACTATGTCCGAGTATATGGCATTCGAGAACCGCGGATAATGTATTAGATAGGAGAAGAGCATGGAGCAGAGGGCGGCTGAGTATATTATCCTCCTATCGACCTGCATCAAGACCTCCCGTCCAGCCTCTTGCTCACGTAGAAGCCGTCAGGCCTGTAACCCCGCTTATAGTAGTATTTTCTCACGCCGACGCCGCTTATGACGACGACCTTCCTAGCATCGAGCTCCTCCGAGGCTATCCGCTCCGCCTCCCGCAAAAGCCTCGAGCCAAGCTTCCTATGCTGAAGCTCCAGATCGGATCGACCTCCCCTCCCAACCGGAACCATCTTACCGTAAACGTGTAGCTCCCTCACCAGAGCCGCTCCCTCAAGCTCCTCCCTCAGGACCTTCGAGGGAAGCCTAAGCCTGATGAAGCCGAACAAGACATCCTTGACGGGGTCCTCGTAGGATATGAAGTATTCCATTCCCCCGGATGCTTCATACCTTCTCACGAGGAGCTTAGCGTCCTCGATGCCAGCCTTGACGCCCTCCTTGAGCATTCTATGACCGGCCTCCCTACACCTAATACACCTGCATCTAAGCCCCTTCTCCCTAAGCTTATTCTCGACGACCTCCCTCAGGTTCGCGATCCGATTACCCGCGGCCGCGAGCCTTAACGGTATCTCCCGCTGAATCCTCTGAATCCTAGCATATGGCGGTGTGAGCTCGAGCCATTTAGCGAGGAGCTCCACGAGCTCTTCATCGCTGTAGGGCTCATGGAGGCCGTTCCTCCAGAGATCGTATAGCTTGGTTCCGGGGAGGACTAGGGTCGGGTAGATCTTAACCGTGTCGGGCCTGAACCTCGGATCATCCCAGATCATCCTGTACGCTTCGAGGTCTTTCTCCAGATCGGATCCGGGCAGGTTCGGCATTAGATGGTATCCGACCTTGAAGGCTAGATCCTTCAGGATCTGGGTAGCTTCGACCACATCCTCCACCGTGTGGCCTCGGTTAATCAGCCGATAGACCTCGTCGTCGGGTAGCTGGACCCCGAGCTCGACCCGCGTAACGCCGAGCGCTAGAAGGTTCTCCGCCTGAGACCGCTTAGCCCAATCCGGCCTAGTCTCCACCGTTATCCCCGAGATCCTATGCCTCGGATCCTCCTCGGCCTTCCTCAAAGCCTCTTCGAGGGATCCGGAATCCGAGCCGTTCAAGGCGTCGAGGCATCGCTTAACGAACCATCTCTGGAAGCCTCGGGGGAGGGCTGTGAAGGTTCCGGCGATGAAGATGAGCTCGACCTTATCCACCTCGTGGCCCATTCGCTCAAGCTTCCCGATCTGAGCCAAGACTTGGAGATATGGATCGTAGTCTACTAGCTGAGCCTGCCTTACGACCTCCTCGACGCCCGTATGGCTTTTCGGGGCCTCGGATCCACCCGGGCAGTAGATGCATCCGCCGTGGGGGCAGGAGCGCATGGGGGTGATCACGGTTACCACCGCGACCCCCGAGATCGTCTTGACGGGCTTCCTAAGGAGAAGCCTTCTAAGCTCCTCCCTAAGCTCCTCGGGCGAGGCTTCCAGAATCTCGGCATTCGAGGGAACCTTCCCGAGGCCATATCTTCCGGCGACGAGCCTCTTAACCTCCTCGACGCCCCGGCCCCCGCGCTCTAGAATTAGCTCAGCGGCCTCCCTGCACGCCTCTCTAAACCTCGCCTCGGCCTTTAGGAACATCGCCTCATCCGGCTGTGAAGACTATGATGTAGCTCGCTTTAAGC
>Ga0164318_10002965_pt1 | contig 15929 bp, 16 predicted proteins | sample GuaBasSedimGuay9_FD_113734 | JGI IMG/M metagenome (GOLD analysis project Ga0164318, IMG submission 113734) | Subseafloor sediment microbial communities from Guaymas Basin, Gulf of California, Mexico - Guay9, Core 4571-4, 0-3 cm | ecosystem: Environmental > Aquatic > Marine > Hydrothermal vents...
AACATTCGGCGCAACGCACCGCGGGGGTAGGGGTAAGAGAAATCAGGGAGTTGGCCATTCCCTGTCCCTTCTCTTCCCTTTCGGTCAGAACACAGAACACTGAACACAGAACACATCTTTTTCACTCAACACCTATCACTCAACATTCGGCGCAACGCGCCGCGGGGGTAGGGGACAGAATAGTGCAAGTGAAAGTTCGAGTGAGCGAAAGAAGGGGGTTTGACAAGCATCGGTTTCCTTCTTTTTCCGGTCAGAACACTGAACACATCTTCATCACTCTTCTCCCCCCTTTCCCTGCTGAACCTGACCTTTGCTTTGTGTCTGGGTTGACAATGGGGATAGATTTTACTTGACAATGCAGCGAAACATTCTACAATCCTTTTGCTGAACCGAACCGGATTCTGCCAGAAATGCGAGAGTGGCGGAACTGGTAGACGCGCCAGATTTAGGATCTGGTATGCTTCGCGTGTGGGGGTTCGAGTCCCCCCTCTCGCACCATAAATCCATTAACAATTTGCAATGATAAATAAAGGAGATTCCACATGGAAACCAGAGTTGAGACATTGAGTCCTGTCACTCGGAAGCTGCTGATTGACCTGAAGCCTGAAGAAATTAACGAGGAATACAAGTCTGTCATCACTGAATTCAAGAAAATGGCTAAAATTCCGGGCTTTCGAAAAAACAAAGCCCCCCTTCACCTGGTAGAGGCCCGCTACCGGAAAGAGATTGAACAGGAGATCATCCGTTTCGTTGCCAACGATAAATATCCCACTGCAATTGAAGAAGCAAAGGATGAACTTGGAACCATCATTCGCGAAGAGATTGTTGATTTCAAGATGAACCCCGACCATTCGGTTTCAGCCGGATTTTATGTGGAATTGCTGCCGGAATTTGAATTAAAGGAGCTGGATAACCCCACCCTGACGATTCCCAGGCAGGAGAAGAACCTGGATGAAACCACAAAGAAAGTACTGGCCGACCTTCAGCAGCAACGGGCACAAATAAAACCAATTGATAAGGAACAGGCAGAAAAGAATGATTTTGTGGAACTAAAGCTTGAAGGTAAAAATAAAGAGGGGAAAACCCTGATAAATAATGAGGCACTTGAGTTACAACTGGCAGATGAAGGCTATTTTGCCCCGGTTGTACCGGAAATTGTCGGCATGAAAGCCGGTGAAGAGAAGTCATTCACAGTCAACTATCCGGATGATGAACGGTTTGGCATGTTGAAAAGTGAAACAATTTCCTTCAACGCAAACCTCAATCAGATTATGGAAAAGACGATTCCTGAACTGAACGATGATTTAGCAAAAGAAATGGGAAAGTTTGATACGCTGGCAGAACTGGAAGAAGACATCCGCAAGAATCTCGTTGAAAAATACGAGCAGGCAGAAAAGACGGCAAAACAGCGGGCGATGATGGATTATCTCCTCAGCCAACATGACTTTGAAGTCCCCCCTACTCTGGTACATGAAGAAGCCAGAAGTATGACGGAAAACTATTTCAACCAGATGGCACAGTATGGAATTCCCATGGAAAAAGACGAGGAGAAAATAAAGGCTGTCTATGAGCAGAGTAAGATTGAAGCAGAACAGCGCGTGAAAGAAGGGATTCTCCTCGGCCGCTTCGCGGAAAAATATGAGGTGAAAGCTGACGAATCTGAAATCAATGAGATTCTGGAGAAAATCGCCGCAGGCTTCGGCGAGGGTGCCACTGTGGAACAGGTCCGGAAAATCCTGGAAGAAAAGGGAGAGATGGAGAATGTTGAATCCAGGATCCGTCAGGACAAGGTATTTGACCTTCTGTTGTCAAAGGTGACCTTTGAAGAAAAAGACATGAGCCACGAAGGCCATGAAGCACACGGGCACGAGGAAGCGGACAGCAAAGAAAAGGTTGAGCCCGCTCAGAAAAAAGCTTCCGAACCAAAAGAAAAGACGGAGGAATAAATGTTAATTCCGATGGTAATTGAGCAGACAGGACGGGGTGAACGGGCGTATGACATTTATTCGCGCCTGCTGAAAGACAATATCATCTTTATCGGAACACCCATTGATGATAATGTTGCCAATGTGGTCATCGCTCAGCTTCTGTTCCTTGAAGCGGAGAACCCGGATAAGGATATCTCTATTTACATCAATTCTCCCGGCGGTTCCGTTTCTGCCGGGCTGGCTATCTATGACACTATGCAGTTTATCAAGCCGGATGTCAGCACCATCTGCATCGGGCAGGCGGCCTCCATGGGCGCGATACTCCTCGCAGGCGGCACAAAGGGAAAGCGTTTCTCCCTGCCCAATTCCCGCATTCTGATTCATCAACCCATGGGCGGCATGCAGGGCCAGGCATCAGACATTCAGATTCATGCGAAGGAAATTGCCAGGATCAAATCACTGCTCAACGATATTCTGGCAAAACATACGGGGAAACCGGTTTCTCAGATTGAAACCGACACAGACCGCGACAACATCATGTCACCGGAGGAAGCAATTTCCTACGGCCTGATGGACCGAATTATCACGAAAAAAGAGGAAGCAGGGAATGACAAGTAAGCAAAAAAAGGCCGCCAATAATAATAAATGCTCTTTTTGCGGGCGTCCTGACCATGAAGTGGAAAAGCTTGTCATGGGGAATGGTGTTTTCATCTGTAATGAATGCATCGAGCTTTGCTCTGAAATTCTGAAACAGGATGAAGACACAACATTGAGCGATGTCATGAGCACCCAGCTGAAAGACCTTCCCAAACCTATGGAAATAAAGGCAAAACTGGATCAGTATGTAATTGGACAGGATGAAGCAAAGAAAAAGCTTTCAGTGGCTGTATACAACCACTACAAGCGAATTAAGCACAACCGCCGATCCAAACAAATCAAGCTGGAAAAGAGCAATGTGCTCCTCGTCGGCCCCACCGGCACCGGTAAGACACTGCTGGCACAAACCCTTGCCGATCTCCTTCAAGTTCCGTTTGCAATTGCCGATGCCACTACTTTAACAGAGGCCGGTTACGTGGGAGAAGATGTGGAGAACATTCTCCTTCGGCTTCTCCAGAATGCTGATTTTGACGTAAGAAAGGCTGAAAAGGGCATTATTTATATCGACGAAATTGATAAAATCGGCCGGAAAAGCGAGAACCCGTCCATCACAAGGGATGTGTCCGGTGAAGGGGTTCAGCAGGCATTGTTGAAAATACTGGAAGGGACCTCTGCCAATGTACCACCCCAGGGTGGACGCAAGCATCCCTATCAGGAGTTCATACAGATTGACACCAGCAATATTCTGTTCATTTGCGGCGGCGCGTTTGTCGGTATTGAAAAAATCATTGCAAACCGCCTGGGGCGGAAAGTGGTTGGATTCAAGACGGGAGAAGATGAGAATACTGGAATTGTTTCAATTTCATCCGATGACATACTCCACCACATTATGTCCGAAGACCTGACCAGATATGGACTTATTCCGGAACTGGTGGGGAGAATTCCGGTAATCGCCGTACTGAATGAACTGGATGAAGGCGCACTTAAGCAGATCCTGCTGGAACCAAAAAACTCCCTGACAAAACAGTATGAACATATCTTTGAACTTGACAACATCAAACTTCGATTCACAGATGGCGCAATCTCTGCAATTGTAAGCCAGGCTACCCACAGCGGACTCGGCGCAAGGGGGCTTCGCCAGATAATGGAGGAAGTAATGATGGAATATATGTTTGAATCACCCTCAATGGCAGAGCGCTCGGAATTGACGGTTACGGCAAAAGATGTCAAACGCGCCCTGGCCAGCCGCAAGAAAACCGGATGAGTACAATGACAGAACGATTGCCCATTCTCCCTTTAACTGAAAATGTGCTTTTCCCGGAAGTGGAAACTGATATCTCCATTTCTTTCCCGCAACTCTCCGTTCCCTTTGAGTACGCACTCACCCACGGCGGAACAATGGTCGCCCTGGCGACACGGAATAAAACCCTGAAAAACATGAAGCCCGAGCAATTTTTTTCCATGGGTACCCTGATTCAGTTTCAGACTTTTATCACGGAAAAAGACAATCTGAATTATCTCTGCACTGTCCGTGGAATCAAACGCTTTGAGGTCCAGAACATTCACCCCGTTGACAGCATGTTCCTGGCGGAGGGGCAGGCCCTCCCGACACCCCGGGGGGGTGTGGATGTGGAAAGCCTGCAACAGATTCCGAAAGTGATTCGGTTGATTAAAAAATTTCCGAAATTGGCCAAAGAAAAAACTGAAATCAAATACCTTGAAAAAGCAAACCGCCTCGCAGACAAACCGGAAGCCTTTGCCGATATGCTTGCGTTCGCACTGAAACTTCCCCTTACGGATAAACAGGGATTACTGGAAATTCGTTCTCCCTATTTCCGCCTGTTGCGCCTCCTGGAAATCCTTGAAAAAGAATCCTTCGAGTACCGAATGGAGAAAGAACTGGATGCAAAGGTCCGGCTAAGCCTGGACGAGAACCAGAAACGCTATTTTCTAAGTGAAAAGATGAAGGCCATTCAGGAAGAGCTGGGGGAAGACGGTGTCAGTGAAATGCAAATTATGGAAGACAAAATCAAAGACGCCGGAATGAGCCCGGAAGCGGAAGAAAAGGCAAAAGAAGAACTGAAAAGGCTGAAAATGATGAATGCCTCATCAGCAGAAGCATCGGTTTCCCGGACTTATGTTCAGTGGCTTCTGGATATCCCCTGGAATAAACGCACCCGTGACCGGCTGGACCTTACACGTGCCCGTGAAATCATGGATCGGGATCATTACGCGCTGTCGGACTGTAAAGACCGGATTATCGAATTCCTTGCGGTACGGAAACTGACTCGAAAGACCAAGAATCCCATTCTCTGTTTCGTCGGGCCACCGGGAGTAGGAAAAACATCCCTCGCCCGGGCCATCGCAGAAGCTACCGGGAGAAAGTTTGTTCGAATGTCACTGGGTGGTGTCCGGGATGAAGCGGAAATTCGTGGCCATCGGCGCACTTACATCGGCGCCATTCCCGGACGGATCATTCACCTGATGAAGAAAGCAGGGACTGTCAACCCCCTGATGCTTCTCGATGAAATTGACAAATTATCCTCTGATTTTCGTGGAGACCCTTCTTCCGCCCTGCTGGAAGCCCTGGATCCGGAACAGAATATTCATTTTGTGGATCACTATCTGGATATTGATTATGACCTGTCCCAGGTATTTTTCGTTGTAACGGCAAATATCATTGACACTATTCCACCGGCTTTGCGGGACCGGCTTGAAATTATCCGGATTCCCGGGTACACGTTCAACGAAAAGCTGGAAATTGCCAGACGGCACCTGATCCCCAAGAAAATCAGGGAAACCGGAATGAAAAAATTCAAGCCGGCTTTTAAAGCCGACGCAATTGAAACAATTATTGAGAAATATACGAGAGAAGCCGGTGTCCGGAATCTCGAACGGAATATTGAAAAACTCTTTCGTAAATTCGCGGTGGAAGCTGCTACGGGAAAATTGAAAACCCCCGTTCCCGTTTCTGCAAGTACAATTTACGAAAAGCTCGGAATTCCCCGCTTTCGCAACCAGATTGCGGAAGAAGCCCCCATGGTAGGCGTTGCCACCGGCCTCGCATGGACACCGGTTGGCGGAGATGTTCTCTTCATTGAAGTCATCACTATGCCGGGAAACGAAAAAGTTGAGATTACCGGCCAACTTGGCGATGTAATGAAAGAATCTGTCCGCGCGGCGTTTTCCTTTATCAAAGCGAACCATGAAACACTGGGGATTCCGGTGGAACAGTTCAAAGATATTGACCTGCACATCCACATTCCGGAAGGCGCGATTCCCAAGGACGGGCCATCCGCCGGCGTGACCGTGGCAACAGCCATCTTTTCCGCACTTGCCAACCGTCCCATCAGCAATAAAATCGCCATGACCGGAGAAATTACATTGAGAGGGCGGGTTCTGACCGTCGGAGGCGTTAAGGAAAAACTGCTGGCAGCCCACCGTGCCGGCATTTTTGAAGTCATCATGCCGGAAGATAACGAAAGAGATTTGAAGGAAATCCCGGAAGAAATCAAGAATGTCATGGAATTCCACTTTGTTCGGAAGATGGACGAGGTCCTGAAAATCATGTTTGGAATTGAAGGAGCAAAGCCGGCCGCAATTCCGGCTCATAAAAGAAAACCCGCTTCTTTGCCAAAACAAAAAAGAAACTGAGCTGACAACCTGAACGCTTTGTTTCAACAAGGATTGCCTATGCAAATTGGCCAAACAATTACATTTATTAAAAGTGCCCCGAACTACGGAGAATTTAAGGACATACAGACACCTCACCTTGTTTTCGCCGGCCGCTCCAATGTGGGGAAATCTTCCCTCATCAATAAGCTGTGTGGTCGAAAACAATTGGCAAAAGTGTCAGGGACACCGGGTAAAACCAGGCTCCTGAATCTGTTCAATGTGGATAACAATTTTCTGCTGGTGGATCTTCCGGGCTATGGGTATGCGAAAGTCTCCAAGACGATGAAAACCGACTGGAACAAAGCCATTGACCGCTATCTGATGGAAGCGGCAGACCGTATCCTTCTGATTTTTCTCATTGATAGCCGTCATGAACCCCAGAAGAAAGACCTGGAGCTTCTTGATTATATCCACCACCTGAAACTCCGTTTTCTGGTCGCTTCCACAAAAATTGACAAATTGTCAAAAAATCAGCTTGCAAAAAACCTCGCAATCCTCAAGAATACATATACCGCATCAGATTATAACCGGTTCTTCCCGGTATCGTCACGAACCGGTGTTGGAGTAGACCCATTGGTTACAACAATCCTGAACGAAATAAAATCCATTTAAGGAGTACAAGAATGAATATCGCTGAACTGAAAGAAAAGTCAATTGACGAACTCATGTCAATTGCAAAGGAACTGAAACTGGAGGGGGCCACGTCCTTACGAAAACAGGAATTGATTTTCCGCATCCTCCAGGGCCAGACAGAGAAAAACGGCCTCATCTTTTCTGAGGGGGTTCTGGAAATCCTCCCCGAGGGCTTTGGCTTCCTGCGCGCACCGGATTATAACTACCTGCCCGGGCCGGACGACATTTACGTCTCTCCTTCCCAGATTAAGAAATTTGAGCTTCGGACAGGAGACACCGTTTCAGGCCAGATACGTCCGCCGAAGGAAGGGGAACGCTATTTTGCCCTCATCAAGGTGGAAGCCATTAACTTTGAGCCCCCGTCATACAAACGGCAGGCTCTCTTTGACAACCTGACCCCCCTCTACCCGGATGAAAGGATTAAACTGGAAACACCGGACCCAAAGCGGATGTCCACCCGGATCATGGACATGTTGACCCCTATCGGTAAAGGCCAACGCGGCCTCATCGTGGCGCCGCCGAGAACCGGTAAGACTGTTCTGCTCCAGAACATTGCCAACAGTATCACGGCAAACCATCCGGAAGTTTTTCTTATCGTGCTGCTCATTGACGAAAGGCCGGAAGAAGTTACCGATATGCAACGGTCCGTCAACGGGGAAGTCATCAGCTCCACCTTTGATGAACCCGCGACACGCCACGTCCAGGTTTCTGAAATGGTCATTGAAAAAGCGAAGCGCCTTGTGGAATACAAAAAAGACGTCGTCATTCTCCTTGACAGCATCACCCGCCTTGCCCGGGCCTACAACACCATCGTACCCCCCAGCGGGAAGGTTCTGTCCGGTGGCGTGGATTCCAACGCGTTGCAGCGGCCCAAACGATTCTTCGGTGCGGCCCGTAACATTGAAGAGGGTGGCAGCCTGACAATCATCGCAACTGCACTGGTTGAAACCGGCAGCCGCATGGATGATGTCATTTTTGAAGAATTCAAAGGCACCGGCAATATGGAACTGATTCTCGACCGGAAACTGGCTGACAAACGTGTCTTCCCGGCCATTGATATCGACCGCTCCGGGACAAGAAAGGAAGAGCTCCTCATCAGTGATTTCGAATTGACCCGGGTATGGATTCTTCGCAAGGTACTGGCACCACTTTCCGTTGTGGAAAAGATGGAACTTCTCACTGAACGCCTTGGAAAATTCAAAGAAAACGTAGGCTTTCTTGAATCTCTGAGCAAGGGTTGATATGGGTAGAAACACGCCTGTTTCATTGAAAACTCTTTTCAGCCTGCTGCTGGCAGTACTATTGGCAACAGTTCCGGCATCTGCACGGGACAACACGCTCCCGCCGGATCAGGTGGAAAAACTCCTGCAGGAAACCACAAGCCGCTATGAAACCATCAGAACGCTGGCAGCTTCCTTTACCCAGATTCGGACAACCCGGCTTTTGAAAAAACCGGCTGTTACAAAGGGGAAATTTTATTATGAAAAACCTGGGAATTTTCATTGGAAATTCACTGACCCCTATGCCCTTTCAGTTCTTTCCACTGGCAAATATCTGATTAAAATAGACCGGAAAAGGGGTAGCTATTCTAAACTGAAAATCAAGAAATACCGGTCCACCATCATGAATTTCATGGATGTGTCAAAAGCATTTGCCTTTCTAAACAAGTATTTTTATATCAAGGAAATTGACACAAATTTGAAAGACCTGTACATCATCTTCATTCCGAAAAAGAGACGGGTGAAAAAACGCATCAAACTTGTGGAAATCTGGCTCTACCCGGATTCCCGCCTGTTTCATCGGATTAAAGTGGAAGAAAAAAATGGCTCTGTTACAGACATCACTTTCCACCGCTTAAAAATTAACCGAAAACTCCCGGAAGGAATTTTTAACATCAGCCTCAAGGGACTGAAGAAAGAAAAATGGCAGGAATAATCTTTCATAAGCTTCACAGCTCAGGAAACGATTTTGCGGTGATCATTGACAACGACAAAATTTCGTCCGTGTCACCTGGCCAGGAAGCAACACTGGCCAGACGGATCTGCCGCCCTCATTTCGGTGTCGGTGCCGATGGCGTAATGTGGGTTCAAGGTGACAAAGTGCGCCACTTTGATCCGGACGGAGCACTGTCCTTTTGCATCAATGGCTCCCTGTGCCTGGCCCGGCTGATTACCGATTATCCCGAAATTCCCCGAAGCTTTTCTCTGTACCACGTACCTGTTGCGATTGATTTTGATGAAGGAGTATCCTCACTCATCTTTCGTCCTGAAATGATTCAGGTTCAGGAAATGACTGTGGAAGGCTACGCCGGGCGTTACGTATTTGTAGGGAATCCCCATTTCTTTGTGCATGGTTATCCCAGAGATATTTTTAAGGCCCGGGAACAGGCCAAAAAAATCCGGCACAGTTCGACCTTCCCCAATGGAGCCAATGTTTCCTACTGGGAACACACAGACCATACTGTGAAAATCATGACATTCGAACGCGGAGTCGAGGACTTTACTCTCTGCTGCGGATCTGCCTGCGCTGCCTTCACAGCGGGCATGCACCGTCCGGGAGAAACCGTGTTTGTACCGCCGTCCAATCGAGAGCTTACTGTCCATATGGACAACGAAACCGGGGCCATGACCCTCAGTGGGGAGGTTACATATGTCTGCAAAGGCACTTTTCTTCTTACTTAGCCTGACAGCGTCAACCGTTCTTCTTGCCGCCACACCTTCCGAAGTCAAGGCAATTGTCAAACTGAATCATGGTGAAAGCTACAAGCTCAAGGAGATTTCCATTCCTGGCAGCGCAGAAGGAAATGCCTTCTGGTTTACTGAGAAAGGGGGCCTGTCCCGCCATGTATTCTTCTCCAGCCTTATTTCCATAAATCGAAAAAAAGGGAAACTCTTTATCACACTGCTGCGAACAGGGACTGAACCAGTGGAACAGATTGAAGACATGGAATTTCGCGGCAAAACAAAAAATGGGGACACCGTCTTTTTCCGACTCCGGGACTTGAAATCCCTTCAATTTATCACAGCCAAGTGCGACAAAATATGCCCACTGGGGCATATATGGCGGGACACAGACTATCTTTTCTGCCCTTACGACGGACTCAGGCTTAAAATCCTGCAGAAAACAGGCCTTCAGGACATGGAAAAAAAAGAAACCTCCAAAAAATAAGCGGCGCGAATGCCGCAGGTTGAACAGAGAAGGGGAAGTGATGGGGAAAGATGTGTTCTGTGTTCAGTGTTCAGTGTTCTGACCGGAGGGGAAGAGAAAAGGCAGGGAATGGCCAATTCCCTTCTTTCGCGCACTCGCACTCGCACTGTTCTTCCCCCTACCCCCGCGGCACGTTGCGCCGGATGTTAGATGACAAATCAGGGAAAATCAAAAGACAGGGAATGACCAATTCCCTTCTTTCGCGCACTCGCACTCGCACTTTCACTATTCTTACCCCTACTCCTACTTCTTCTTCAACAGCATAACCGCAAGAACTACACTGTCCTCTTTCTTACTGGAAATCCCCACCACCACCGGTTTTCCTTCCTTCACCGGGAATGAGGTATTCAATACAGTCCATTTGTCATATACCGTTTTCCCCGCAGCATCTTTAGCAGGCACCAGTTTCACGACGGAAAATTCATTCAGAACCAGGCTTTCCCGGCGGCCCTCCGGCCGAAATTCCAGACGATACCCCGGACCGTCATCCGGAATCATGCTGGCAGTCAGGAATTTTCCGGTAATGGCCTGCAGTCGGGACTTATAAATGATTTTGGCACCCTTAATGTCAATTTCCTTCAACTCTTTCACCACCGCTGAGTTCAGGTCCGGATCAAACTGGTTAGTACCGTCCACCTTCAGGATGTAGGTCAGAAACGTCAGTGTATCCGGCCGTACATCCACCTTGTTCAGAAGCCGTTCCACTTTTCCAATGGTAATAGGCGTGGCGGTGATGACCAATACATTGCTCTTACTGTCGTAATCCACACTGGCTGCTGAGGAATAATCCTCTTTAACAATTCGCATAATCGCTGAGAGGTAGGCACTTGCTAACCTTGGCCCCTTCAACTGAATCACCTTTGTTTCCAATCTTGCAGGCGCATCAACTGTTTCTTTCGGGATGGTATCCTGAGCCATTGCGATGCCGGAAACCAATAAGACCAGCAGAATAACTGTTAATTTTTTCATGTCATATCCTCCTAATTTTTATATGAAATCCAGATTACATTTTCTTTCAACCGGGTTACCGTTGCCTTCCGCTGGACCTCCCTGATTTGAGGGGTCCGAACCGGGCTATCTGAGAACAAAACCGTCCTTACAGGGGCATCCTGAACCATGTCAATTTCGACAGCCGGGCTGTGGCGGAATAGAAATGAAAGCCACAAAGTCAGCAATACTGTAGCCGCAACAGCTCCAAAACGGAAAATCAGCTTCACAGGTGAACGCCTGTGCAACTTAACGGGAAGCTCCCTCTGAGATTTCTCAAGAACCAGTTCAGCAATATCCTCCGGTACCGAGCTCATCTCATCCCTTCCAAACAGGTCGTTCAGTCCGTCAGAGATCCGCTTTTCCTGCATCAGGGCTTCCTTACAGGATTCACAGTGTGACAGATGCCTTGCAACCTGTTCTGCCAAATCTGTATCCAGCAATCCCTGATGGTAAAGGGATAAAATATCCTGAATCTCCTTACATTTCATGGTACTTACCTCACAAACTCCGGAAAATTCCGAATAATGTAGTTCTTCATGCGGATTCTGGCGCTCTGGTAATGGCTACGTACCGTGGAAGGGGACAGGCCCAGAATTTCACCCACTTCAGCGGAATCCAGATTTTCGTAATGAATCATCGCTACAATCATTCGTTCTTTCTCCTTGAGAACCGTCATTGCCCTGGAAACCAATTCCTTGTCATCCAGGCGGGAAGACGTGTTCTCCCTTCTTCCCTGTTCGGGGATTTCATCCATCCCCACTGTATTCGCCCGTTTTTTCAACATGCTGAGACAGACATTTTTGAGAATCTGAACCAGATAAGCCTTGATATATCCGGCTGAATCCAGCCGTTCCCGGGACCGCCAGAACCTAAGGTATGCGTCCTGAACCGCGTCACTGGCATCCTCTGTGTTTAACAGGATACCGTAGCTCACCGACATCAACAGGCGCTTCGTCTCGCCAACAAACTCCCTGAAGGCGTCTTCATCGCCCAGTCTCAACCGCTTAGTATCCACCATTCAAAACCACCTGTGCTCTGTTCTCACCATAACCGGTCACCTGTACTACCCGGTTTAGCGCCAATCTGTCCAAAAAACTTTCCCTGCCGACTGTTTCTGCGAACAAGTTCATCCTCAATCTTCTGCGCCGGTTTCAAATGAAGTTTCCCCCAATCCGGTGCAATCAGGGCAGAATGGGTATCTGCCCGGGCAGACAGGCGATGGACCACCACCTGTGGTGGAATCCGCTCCAGAAAATCCGACACCAGATTCACATACTCACTTAGATCCAGCGGGGAAACCCGACCCTCCCGGTACCATCGGGCAATCTCAGTGCCCTTCAATACATTCAACTGGTGAAACTTCACCCCTTTTGCCTCAAACTCAGTGAACACACGAATACCTTCCATCATCTCTTCCCGAGTTTCCGACGGAAGGCCAAAAATCAGATGAACGCATGTGTGAATATTCGGGTAGTGTTGCAGGCGCTCCAGTGCGCGAAAAGTGGCAGCAGCATCATGCCCGCGATGTACCATCTTCAGCACCCGGTTTGTCAGCGACTGTACACCGAGATCCAGAATCACCAGCTTTTCCCCTGATAATTCTCCAAGCCAGTCAAGGAGGTCATCCGCAATGCAATCCGGCCGCGTTCCGATGGCAATCCCCATGGCATTGTCGTCCAGTACCGCACGATAGCGGTTGATGCAGACCTTTGTCGGTGCGTATGTATTTGTAAACGATTGGAAATATGGAATGAATTTTCGGATACCCAGTTTTTCGCGAATCTTCCGGCAACCGGTTTCATACTGAAGTTTTATCGCCAGATTCCCGTCAACGTGGGCAGCGGCACTCCCCCGTTCATCGCAAAATGCGCAGGGCAGAGCCGGGCCATCGTGGCCGTCCCGATTGGGACAAGTAAATCCCCCGTCCACCGTCACCCGATACACCCGTTCCCCGAAGCGCTCCTTCAGGAAATCCGACAGTTTTCTATAAACGGGAGAGTTTTTTCTTCCAGTGGGCATTGGTCTTTTCCCGGTACATTTTCTCCGGGATCAGGGGCTGTTTCAGCTTCTCCATCAGCTTCTCATCTACAGACCCGTTTTTAACAAACTGCTCCCCGGCCTTCTCCACATTTTTCAGGTAGCGGTTCACAATGGGATTCAGGAGCATATGCTTGATTTTTAAAAGCTCCCCCATCGTCCGATAAATTTCCAGCTTCAAAGTGACACTCGTCTCCCGTGCAAGCCGCTTGTAAAAATGGCTCATAACCTGGAACTGGGAATACTCCGGGTACCCGCAATTGGAAATGGCGATAAAATCCGGGTAATGGTCATAGCGGCGGGTATGGCGGGTCTCCCCGTTCACATATTCGAAGTAGGGATTCACCATCGGTAAAATCCGCTCCAGAAACTTTTTCAAAATGGATGTAATGTTATCCGTATAAAGCGGCGCTGCCAGCACCACCACATCGGATGCCAGAAAAATGGAGTGCATATCCTCCACATCATCCTTGTGAATGCACTTCCCCGGCGTAGTGTCCCAGCAGTTGAAGCATCCCCTGCAGTGTTCCACCTGCTTATCCACGAGGGAAATGTTTTCCGTTTCTGCTCCAGCCTTTGCTGCGCCCCGGAGAAAAGCCTCCACAATCTTATCTGTATTCCCTTGTTTTCCCCGTGGACTTCCGTTAAATGCCGTAATCTTCATCCGTTCCTCCCGCTTGTTTTCTTACTGCCGGTAGTTTATCACACGGGCGACTGCGTCGCCCCGTGACTTGTGATCTGTGGTTTGTGACTGGTAAAGAGAAAAAGCCAGCTTGAACATGGATAGAATTCAAAAAGATGCTGAATCCTGAACAATCACCTGAACCCATTTGCAAGGCTTCAATAGCAGGAAACTTTATGATTTGTTGCTCAGTATAAAACAATCAGGCAAGCTCCCGGAAGCACGGGGCTAAATCAGTTATGAAGGGACAGGAAATGGGAATCGAACAATACTGGGAAATATTGAAGCCTCTTCCTCAACCTCAGCCTCGGCCTCATCTCTACTTTGTAACAGTGAGGAGGAAATGAAAAAACTGCTGACCGTGTTCACATTCTTGTTGACGTTGACAGCGGCTGCTGAAAACCACAGAGCCCCTGTGAGTCCGGAAAATGCCCTTCTGAGTCCGTTGTACGAGCAAATGCCGGATGTTTCCCGATGCTTCAGCGGCAAACTCAATGACAAAGAGATTCAGAAAGCCCTTAAAGTAGTCAACCACATCCGGGCATTGCATCGGCTTTCGCCAGTCGTTTACAAAAGCAACATGGATGAGGCCGCCGCAAAAGCCGCCCTGATCGTCGTGGCCAACCGCAGTATGACCCATCACCCTGCCCCGGAGTCCCTGTGTTTTTCTGACGAAGGAGCCAAAGCCAGCACCCACAGCAATCTTTTCATTTCAATCTATTCCATCTGGGATCCCACATTCGCCGGCCGCCGGGTTGCGGATATTGTCAGGCAGATGAAAAAATACCTGATACCAACATCCAACATTGTCGCCAGTTGGTTAATCGACCGGAATATCCCCTCTCTGGGGCATCGAAGATGGATATTGAACCCATTCTTGACACAAGTTTCCTTCGGCAGAGTAGACGCAATCCGGCACTCGGGAAGCCGCTGGGACGTGATAACCGGAAGCAGTCTGGTTTACCAGGCTGCCAAGGACATTCCTTTGTACCCCACTAATTTTTTTGTGGCTTGCCCGTTCAATGACTATCCTGCCTCGTTTTTTGAAAAAGACGAATTCCTGTCATTCTCTGCAATTCCCATCAGCGCCGATGTGTTCGGGAACGAATTCGTGCGTTTTGATTCGGCGAAAATCACCATTACAGACCAGCGGGGAAAGCCCATGCCGGTAAGAAATGTTCACTGGGATAATCATGCATATGGTGTGCCCAATGCACTGATTTGGAAAACACCCGGCATAAAACCTCATAAGCGATACCACGTTACGATTTCCAATGTTCGCTTCGGAAATGCCTCTCATACTTACAGATACTCATTTCGCATCATCCCGTAACTTCATTCATTGACACTCCCGTCTAAGGTTTCAGTCTTTGTGCTGAATCCTCCCCGGGAAGGGGCGGCAGAAAAAGAAGTAGGGGTAGGAGTAAGAATAGTGAAAGTGCGAGTGCGCGAAAGAAGGGAATTGGTCATTCCTGTCTTTTGATTTTCCCTGATTTGTCATCTAACATCCAACATCTATCATCTAACATCCGGCGTAACGCGCCGCAGGGGTAGGGGTAAGAATAGTGAAAGTGCGAGTGCGCGAAAGAAGGGAATTGGTCATTCCTGTCTTTTCTTCGCTCAACCTTGCCTTCCACTTAACCTCAACCTTATCTTAGCGTTGTGTCTTTGTGTTAAGCATCGATTCCTCTTTCCCATGTGCGGTCCGCGACATGAAAGAGACAGTGTGAACCACTCGGTTCCGGCCGAAAATGCGGCGAAGCTGAAGAAGGCAGGAGGGACAGGATGTAACAATGGTGAAGTTACCATCAATGCCGGGTTTTTTCCGTGAGAGTATTTTTCGTGAAATAAGGGGATGTTGAACAAAGTAGGTGCCCCCGCTGCCGCAACAGCGATTCTCATTTTCCCATTCGGAAAAGGAAATCACCTGCTTCAATGTGATTTTTTCCTCTGTCCCCGGACCGGTTTTCAGATGGCAGGGCTGGTGATAGAAGACAGGGTCATCCGAATCAACTTTCCCCACCTTTTCCGCCATTGTCATGCTCATCAACTGAATTTTGTCACCGAAATGCTCCCTCAGGTACGCAAACCCGGATGAACAAGGCAGAAACACTGTCTCGAAAGGCTCAAACATCTCCGTAATGGCTTCCAGCCGATTCCTTGCGTCAGAAAGCTGGCCC
>Ga0164318_10002966_pt1 | contig 15928 bp, 18 predicted proteins | sample GuaBasSedimGuay9_FD_113734 | JGI IMG/M metagenome (GOLD analysis project Ga0164318, IMG submission 113734) | Subseafloor sediment microbial communities from Guaymas Basin, Gulf of California, Mexico - Guay9, Core 4571-4, 0-3 cm | ecosystem: Environmental > Aquatic > Marine > Hydrothermal vents...
CGGCTGTGACAATTTTTTTTGGGTTTATTTTCATAAATCCCTCCTTTGATTTTTTTCAGTTTTTAAAGCTTTAGAAGCTTTCAACTGATATTTAATATATATATCGTTAATGCATGCAATGGTATGCTTGTTGCTTACTGCTCTTAATTCGGGTTTTTCCTCTAAACATATATCTTCTCTTACCGGGCATTCGCTGTAATAGGGGCATCCCGTAAAGGGTCTTGAAAATGCAGAAGAAGCTGTTTTATTTGCATTTAAAAACAGTTCCGCTTCTTCTTTATTCCTATATTTCTCTGTATTGCCGGGAATGGAGAAGAGCAGCTTTTTGGTATAGGGGTGCAGGGGGGTTTTCATAATGTCCAATACGGAGCCTCTCTCTACAATTCTTCCCTTATACATTACTCCGACTTCATCGCTTAAATAAGATACAAGGTTTAGATCGTGAGAGATAAAAAGGTATGTGAGCGAGAACTGTTTTTTAAGGTCCATCAGCAGGTTAATAATCTGTGCCTGTATCGATACATCGAGGTTGGAAACAGGTTCATCAAGGACGAGAAAATCGGGGTTAAGGGTAAGGGCTCTTGCAATTACCATCCGTTGCTTCTGGCCTCCGGAAAATTCGTGAGGGTATCTTGTTTTGTACGAAGCGGGAATACCAACGTGTTCAAGAAGTTCATCTACTCGTTCGGATATTTGGTTTTGGGGGTATTTCTGATTCTTTAACCCTTCTTCAAGGCTGGTTTTTATGGTTAATTTTGGATTTAGTGAACTGTTGGGATCTTGAAAGACAATCTGTATTCTTTTCCTGAACAGCCTTAGCTCTCTTGACGAAAGTTCTCTGAGGTTTATACCGTCAATAATAACATCGCCGGATGTAGGAGGGTCAAGATATAGAATGCTTCTTGCAAGGGTGGTTTTCCCGCACCCGGATTCACCTACAAGTCCGAATACCGTATTCTTTTTAACACTAAAGCTTACACGGTCCACAGCGGTAAAATTACCGGCCCCCTCGTTTTGTCCGCTGTTATCCTTATTTCTGTCGAATATTTGCAGCAAGGAACCGCTGTGAAATATTTTTGTAAGTTTTTTTACTTCTAAAATGGTATCCACTGTTTTATCCTGTATTCCCGTCTAAAAGATGACATGCCGCAAAGTGCCCCGTTTTATATTCTTTTAAAAGCGGCATTTCCTCAGCGCAGATTTTCTTTGAGTAGGGGCATCTGGTATGGAAAGCACATCCGGACGGTATAAATTCGGCGTCCGGAACTGTTCCGGGAATTGCCTTTAACGGTTTACCTCTCTTTTCCGGATCCGGGATGGATAAAAGCAGAAGTTGGGTGTATGGTTGCAGGGGATTTTTGAAAATAGCTTTTTTATCGGCAGATTCTACTATTTTACCTGCATAAATTACGGAGACTCTATCGGCTATCTGCTTAACAACATTTAAGTCATGCGAGATAAAGAGAATACTCATCTTTAATCTGTTCTGTAGGTCATATATGAGCTCTAGTATTTGGAGTTGCAGGGTAACATCCAGAGCAGTTGTAGGTTCGTCTGCAATTAAAAGAGAAGGGTTGCAGGCTATTCCCATAGCTATCATTGCGCGCTGTTTCATGCCGCCCGAAAGTTCATGGGGAAAACTGTCAAGCACTCTCCTGCTCTCTCCGAGCCCTACCATGGAGAGAAGCTCGAATGCTCTCTCAAGAGCCGGCTTACGTGCCATTCCTAAATGAAGGCTTAACCCCTCTCTGATCTGTTCTCCGATTTTGAGAGACGGATTTAAATATTTAGAGGGCTCCTGGAAAACCATTGCAATTTCTCTGCCTCTGAGCTTTCTCTTTTCTTCTTGCTTAAGTTTTAAGATATCTCTTCCCTTAAAAATTATCTGTCCGCTGTTAATCTTTGCAGGGGGCTCAGGCAGGAGTCCTATTACCGCTGTAGATGTGACAGATTTACCGGAACCGGACTCTCCTACAAGGCCGTGAATCTGGCTTTTATCGATCTCTAAATTTAAAGAACGTACAGCATGTGCTTTAGGCTTAAAAGTTATATCAAGGTTTTGAATGCGAAGTAAGGGTTCGTGCGAATTCATCTTTAGCTTATCCTGATTTTCGGATTTAGGAGGCTGTACAGTATATCCACAAGAAAGTTGATAAGTGAAAAGATTAGTGCTACAAAAACAACTCCTCCCTGAATAAGGGTAAAATCTCTCTGATATATTCCGGTAAGAAAAAGCCTTCCGAGTCCCGGCAGAGAGAATACCTGTTCTATTATAATAGCACCGCCTAACATGTAGCCGAATTGGATACCGGAGACTGTCACTACTGGGATGAGAGCATTTTTTAGTGCATGTTTATATTTTACGAGCCGTTCTGTAAGTCCCTTTGCTCTGGCCGTTATAATATACTCTTTGCTCAGTTCTTCCACCATCGATGCCCTGGTGAGCCTTAGTATTATTGCGGCACGTGCAAAGCCCAGAGAGAGGGCCGGAAGAATAAAATTCTTTATACTTCCTATACCGAAAAGAGGGAATAGATGTATTTTAACTGCAAAAAGCAAAAGGAGAATTATCCCGAGCCAGAAACTAGGGATTGCCATGCCGAGCTGTGAGAGAAACATCCCGAAGTAGTCTATTAAAGACCAGCGTTTAACTGCAGAGAGGACGCCTATGGGAATAGCAATAAGCATACCAAGGATTATGCCCAGGGTTGCAAGGGTAAGTGTAATGGGAAATCGTCTCAATATCTGTTTTGTAACGGACTGGCCTGTAATCATAGAATTGCCGAAATCAAATGTTGCTATATCCTTTAGCCATGAAGCATACTGAACCGCTATCGGCTTATCCGTACCTATTTTTGCACGGATAGCCGCAACATCGGCATCTGTTGCGTCTATTCCTGCGATAACTGCTGCAGGGTCGCCTGGAATTATCCTTATTACAAAAAAAATAATTGTGGAAATAAGAAGAATTGTTAGAATGAGTCTGGCAAATCTCTTTGCTATGAACATCATTAAATGCATATATATCCTTATTAATACAGTATTTTACATAAATATAACTATTGTGCAATACGATTGCAGTGAAATATATGACAAAAATGGGTTAAAGCCTAATTTTAAGTGCAGTCCGGGCGAGCGTGATATTCCCTCTGTAATATTCTCCTGCTTCCTCTCTTAATCTTTCATGATTACCATAACGCGGCAGGTGAGTTAGAAGAAGCGCTCCGACATCTGCCTCTGCTGCAAGTTTACCGGCTTGAGCTCCGGACATATGGCCTTCTACTTTTCCCTCATATTCTCTGTAAAGGCTCGCTTCGCAGAGCAGTATATCGGCATATCTGGAAAAGTCGGTCAGCTTGTCAAAATATTCTGTATCGGCTGTATATACCGCTGTTTTGCCGTAATGTGTTATTTTTACGGCCATACATATCTCCGGGTGGACCGTTTTTATAAAACTAAAACTGAAATCCCCGATTGCAATTTCCGATTCCTCCCTTAATGCAATCCCCTCTGTGTAGTCTTCGAAGGTTAAGGATTCGAATTGACTGTGTTTACTGTATGCATAGATAGGCAGGTTCCTATCCCTTTTATGCTGCAGGCTTTCTAGCATTACTGCATACTGCAGACAGTGAATATCCGCTACATGGTCGGCGTGATAATGGGATAATATAACAGCGTCAAGATTTGAAATTTCAATATGTTTCTGAAGCTCCGATAAAACGGCCGATCCGCAGTCGAGTAGAATATTTGTGTTTCTATCCTGAAACAGATATCCGGAAGTTGCCTCGCCTGCAGCCGGATATGCCCCCCAGTATCCAAGTACAGTAATCTGCAAATAGTTTTCCTTATTCTGTTTAATAAAATTAAGAATTAGAATATACTTAAGTGTATTGTATGGTCAAGAAGTATTTAATTATAGGCATTTGTTACAATAATAATTATTAATTGAAAAAAATAGAATAATTGCTATATTTAATAGCAGGGGAGGGTGATATAAATCGAGGAGTGTACTTGTGAAGGCTAAAGAGGCAGAATTAGTAGAGAGGGAGGGATTAATCTATACAGAAGAGGTTTTAAGAAAATTTCCAAAGGTTGAACTGCACAGACATTTGGAGGGAACCTTTCCGGCTGAAAAACTCTACGAACTCTCTATAAAGAATAATCTGGATTCTCCTCGTGATTTTGAAAGATTTAAAGAGAGTGTCCAGTTCCCTAAAGATTCAAAGCCTGATTTTCTCACCTTCCTGGATAAATTTAAAAATGACTGGTATCGTTCGTACGAGGATGTTTACTGGATAACGTATCATTCCGTTAAAAATTTTATTAATGACGGCCTTTTTTATATAGAACTTCGGTTTTCTCCGGAGCATTTTGCGCTTAAGAATGATTTTGACAGGGAAGAGGTGACTCGTCTCATTGTAAAGGCGGGAAATAAGGCTGCAAAAGAAACGAATATAAAAATAAAATACCTGTTAACCTTTAACAGAGGTAAACAGACCGAAAAAGAAATGATACCTCTTTACAATAAGCTTAAAAAGCTTAATATTCCCGAAATTGTCGGTATTGATCTTGCGGGGGATGAGACAAATTATCCCCCGGAATCTTTTAAGAAATTTTTCGCCCTTATAAAAAATGACGGTATTTACAAATCGACTATTCATGCGGGTGAGGTAAGTCCATCTTCTCAGATATGGGCTTCCATAAAAGAACTGCATGCAGATCGTATAGGCCATGGGATTTCTGCGGTTCATGACCCTGCTCTGCAGGACTATATAAAGGAAAAGAAGGTTTGCCTTGAGCAATGTATTACATCAAACTATCAAACAGGTTCATGGGTGGATGAAAGGCATCATCCTCTTGGAGAGCTGTACAGAAAAGGTGTCCCTGTAACTATAAATTCCGATGATCCTGCAATTCAGGGTGTGGATTTAACAGGGGACTACTATAAGGCTATGAGTTACCTTGGCTTAACTATAGACGATCTTGTTTCTCTTAATCTCATGGCTATTAAGTACAGTTTTAACAATGAAGAGGTCAAAACAAAGTTAAACACAGATTATTTAAAGAGAGTGCGCGCATTTAAAAAAAGGTACGAAATTAAATAACAGCATTAAATAATAAATATTTATCCCGCCTATTGAAAATATTGATATTACCATGTTGCAATACTTCCTAAATATGATTAATATGTAATCAAATAATCTTAATAAATAAAAGAGGATTAAAAAAATGGCTGGTAAAACTGTAATGATAGATGGAAACACAGCTGCGGCGACAGTTGCGCATGCTACTAACGAAGTTATTGCTATTTATCCTATAACTCCTTCTTCGCCAATGGGGGAATTGTCCGATTATTTTTCCGCTAAGGGAAGAAAAAACATATACGGGACTATTCCGGTTGTTGTAGAAATGCAGTCGGAGGGAGGTGCTTCCGGTGCGGTGCATGGAGCCTTAACAACAGGAGCTTTGACAACAACTTTTACCGCATCTCAAGGATTATTGCTCATGATTCCGAATATGTTTAAAATTGCGGGAGAGCTTACATCTACGGTGTTTCATATTGCGGCCCGTTCAATTGCCGCACAGGCGCTCTCTATTTTCGGTGATCATACCGATGTAATGACGACAAGGAGTGCGGGATTTGCCTTTTTAGCTTCCAACTCCGTTCAGGAGGTTATGGATTTCGCCCTTATTGCCCAGGCTTCTACTCTGGAAACCCGCATTCCGTTCCTGCATTTTTTTGACGGATTCAGAACGTCGCATGAAATACAGAAGGTGCAGGAAATTTCGTACGATGAGATGAGAGCTGTTATTAATGAAGATGCTGTTTTTGCACATCGGATGAGAGGTCTTAATCCGGAAAAGCCTGCAATTAGAGGTACTTCACAGAACCCCGATGTTTTCTTTGCTGCAAGAGAAACAGTTAATAAGTACTATTTAGCAGCTCCGGATATTGTTGAGTCGGTTATGAACCGCTTTGGTTCTGTTGTCGGCAGGAAATACAGACTGTTTGATTATGTCGGTGATCCTTCGGCGGAGCGTGTTGTTGTTATGATGGGTTCGGGAACGGAGGCTATGGATGAAACTGTACGCTTTTTGGCTGACAAGGGAGAAAAGGTCGGATTAATTAAGGTAAGACTCTTTAGACCCTTTAGTAGTAAACACTTTATTAATGCACTTCCTTCTACTGTAAAGGCTATTGCAGTTCTTGACAGAACAAAAGAGCCCGGTGCTATAGGTGAGCCGATTTATGAAGATGTAAGATCCTCCATCGGTGAAGCAATGCGCAACGGAAGTCTTAAAATGGATTACCCGCATATAGTCGGAGGCAGATACGGGCTCGGTTCAAATGAGTTTAATGCAGGGATGGCAAAGGCGGTTCTCGATAATCTTAAAGAGGATAAACCAAAGAATCATTTTACAATTGGAATCCACGACGACGTAACCCATACAAGCCTAGAATGGGACGATAATTTTTCAGCGGAACCTGCAGGGGTTCATAGGGCTGTATTTTTTGGCTTAGGCGGTGACGGCACTGTTGGTGCAAATAAGAATTCAATTAAAATAATAGGTAAAGCAACTGATAATTACGCCCAAGGATATTTTGTGTACGATTCTAAAAAATCCGGTGCACTCACAATTTCACATTTGCGGTTTGGTAAGGAGCCTATTAGGAGCACCTACCTTATTCAGAAGGCAAGTTTTGTTGCCTGCCATAAGTTCAGCTTTTTGGAGAAGGTGGAAATGCTCAATAAGCTGGAGAAAAACGGGACGTTTCTCTTAAACTCTCCCTACAGTAAAGATGATATCTGGGATTATCTGCCTGTGGAAGTTCAGAAGGAGCTTATAGACAAAAATGCCAAATTCTATCAGATTCATGCAAATAAAATTGCAGAGGATGCAGGTTTAGGTTCACGCATTAATGTTATACTCCAGACCGCTTTTTTCCTTATTTCAGGAATTCTTAAAAAGGATAAAGCAATCGAGCTTATAAAGAAATCCATAGAGGATACATACGGCAGGAAGGGTGAAGATATTGTTGCCATGAACATGAAAGCTGTTGAGACTGCAATTAACAGCATAGAAGAGGTTAAATATCCTAAAGAGGTGCGGGGAGATATTCACATAAAACCTCCGGTGCCGAAAACTGCCCCTAAATTTGTACAGGAAGTCACAGGTGAAATAATTGCGGGAAGAGGCGATAAAATTCCTACATCAAAATTGCCGGAAGACGGAACATACCCTTCCGGTACTACAAAGTACGAAAAACGTAATGTGGCAGAATACATACCTGTATGGGATCCGGAAACATGTATCCAGTGTGGCGAGTGCGCCTATGTGTGCCCTCATGCTGTAATAAGGATGAAAGTCTACGATGAGAAAAGCTTAAAAGGTGCTCCTAAGGATTTTAAATCCACAGATGCAAAGGGAAGAGAATTTGCCGGTCTAAAATATACCCTGCAGATTTCTCCGGAAGACTGTACGGGCTGCGAGCTCTGTGTAAATACATGTCCTGCTTTTAAAAAAGAGAATGGCGTTAAAACAGACAGGAAAGCTATTAATATGGAATCGTATCTTCCCATAAGGGAACGTGAAGTCGAAAATTACAAATTCTTTGAAAGCCTTCCGGATACAGATCCTAAACTTATAAAGAGAGATTCAATAAAAGGGTCTCAGTTTCTTACTCCTCTCTTTGAGTTTTCCGGTGCATGTGCAGGATGCGGTGAAACCCCGTATGTAAAGCTCATGAGTCAACTCTTTGGTGACAGAGCTGTTATTGCAAATGCTACCGGGTGTTCATCGATCTACGGAGGTAATTTGCCTACAACCCCGTATACAGTTAGAAGCGATGGAAGAGGCCCTGCATGGTCCAATTCTCTCTTTGTAGATGCTGCAGAATTCGGGTTTGGGATGAGGCTTACAAGTGATAAACTCACAGAGTTCGCCTATGAACTTGTTGGCAGGTTTATTAAGGAAGGTGGTAATGGTGTTGATGTTAATTTGCTCAAAGAGATATCCGGGGCGGATCAGTCAACTCAGGAAGGGATAGAACAGCAGAGAGAACGTGTTGCAGCACTTAAGAAACAGCTCGGCAGTGCAAAGAGTGAGGTGGCTAAACAGCTCCTTTCATCTGCAGACTACCTAATTAAGCGCTCTGTATGGATAATAGGAGGCGACGGATGGGCCTATGATATAGGCTACGGCGGGCTGGACCACGTTATAGCTTCCGGTAGAAATGTTAATCTCTTGGTGCTTGATACTCAGGTTTATTCCAATACAGGAGGCCAGATGTCAAAAGCAACCCCGGTAGGAGCTGTTGCAAAATTCGCCGCTGCCGGCAAGCCTTTGCAGAAGAAAGATTTAGGTTTAATGGCTATGAGCTACGGTAACGTATATGTAGCCCGTGTTGCGATGGGAGCAAATAAGATACAGACACTGCGTGCATTTATAGAGGCTGAAAACTACAATGGGCCTTCGGTAATTATTGCTTACTCGCATTGTATAGCTCATGGAATTGATATGTCTCTAGGGTTAAATCAGCAGAAGCTTGCTGTTCAATCCGGAGCCTGGAATATATTCCGGTATAATCCGGTACTTGCTGAGCAGGGGAAAAACCCGCTTAAATTGGATTCCAAAGAGCCGTCTATCGATATTTCAGAGTACATGAACAATGAGATACGGTTTAGATCTTTAAAGAAAATAGACCCACAACGTGCGGAGAAACTCCTGGAGCTTGCACGAAAAGAGGCGCAGGAGAAGTATAAGTATTTTAAGTATCTTGCAGACAGGCCTTATTAGTCCTTTAAAATTTGAGGAATTAAAAAAATTATAGAGCCCGGATTTAGACTGGGCTCTTTTTTATGCTTTAAATATAATGTGGGGTTAAATATTAAACTGCTTTTAAATGCGGTGGGTATTTATAATACAATGAGCTAAAGTATAATATTAATATACTAATTTTACCAGTATTAGTTATATTAGTAGCAAATAGCTAAAATAGTAAATATTATTCGTAAGTTTTTTACTTATTCCCTGACAGCATTTTTAAGCATTATTATAATTAATTTATGAGTATTGATACAGAATGGGCGCTTCGTGTTTCCGAAGCCACTTCTGATTTCACTAAAAGTGACAGGCTTATACTCTCCTTTATCACTTCACACCCCCAGGATGCAGCGTTTCTGCCTCTGAAGGGTCTTACGGAAAAAACAGGGACAAGCAAGCCGACTGTTATAGAGTTCTATAAAAAGCTAGGATACAGTTCATTTAAGGAGTTTCTAAATGGTTTAAGAAACTTCTATGAGCATCATATAGATTCGTACAGAGCCTCTGCAGCAATCTTTAAAAAAATAAATGGTACGGGGGAGCTAATTAGTGCGCTGGTAGAAACGGAAGTTCGATCTATAACGAGAATTAAGGATTATATTTCCGAAGATGACCTAATGTTTATTTCGAAAAGTATTCTTGGTTCGAAAAGGGTTTTTATATTCGGGCCGGGCACAGGGTATTACCCTGCTCATTTTCTTTTTCAGCGTCTTAAGAGATATAGGATTGATATTCACCTTATTGGGGATGATATTCAACACACTGCTGAATATCTTTTTCCTGTATGCACGGGCGACCTGGTGCTAATTTTTAACTACCTCCCGGAACCGGACATTATAGAGAAGGTGATGAAGTACTGTAAAGATGAAGGTGCTTCGATAGTGCTTATAACCGGGAGCATTTATCTCTCCCTGGCCCCCTATCCGGACAGGGTAATCTATGTGAAGAGGGGTGAAATAGGTTTTAAAAATTCTATGGCTGTACCTATGGCTTTTGCTAATTTAATACTGCTTTCGGTAGAGCTTACCGGCGGAGAAAAAGTCAGCGGGTATTTAAAAAACTTGGAAGAGAAACGAGATGAGTACAAACTTCTCTTCTCTTAAGTTTTCTCTTATAAATAATTTTTTTCAGGAGGTAAAAAATGAAGAAGAAAATGCTTTTATTTCTAGGGCTCATACTTATAGTGGGACTCTTTCCTCTAATGGCGAAAGGCCAGGAAGAGATAGCTACAGGACCGGCAAGTATTGAAGTTTACTACTCTGTGGCAGTAGATGCACCCATTGCAAAGATGCTTAGCGGTTATATTGCTGCATTCGAAAAGGATAATCCTGCAATCACTGTAAAACCTGTATTTTCGGGAGGTTACGGCGATACTAAGACAGCCGTACAGACTATACAATAGAGGGGGGCGGGAAAGCTCCGGCTATGGCTGTTCTGCTGGCCACGAACCTATATGACCTAATTAATGCGGACTATATAGAGCCTTTGGACAGTTACTTAAACGTACTAAAGGACAAGAACGGTTATATGGATGATTTCTTTAAGGCATTTCTTGAAAATTCTCGTTATGACGGGAAAGTTTGCTGCCTTCCTTTTCAGCGTAGCGCTGTTGTAATGTACTACAATAAAAACCTTTTTAAAAATGCAGGGCTTTCGGCACCTGACAGCTGGGATTCATGAGGCGAAGCGGCCGCTAAACTGACAAAACGTTCGGGTTCACAGGTTACAAGATGGGGTATTCAGTACCCTTCAGGATGGCCATCTGGTTGTTTCAACCCCTCGCTATAGGTGCAGGAAGGAATATAGTGGGAGATTCCGATACGGAAGTTTACTTGTTGCGCCGCTCCACGCTGTTTATCTCAACAATCGCTTTTATCGGGGCTTTCCAGACGGTAGATCATATTTTTGTTCTGACGCAAGGTGAGCCCAGCGGTTCAAGTACTGTCCTGTTGTATTACCTGTGGCAGGAAAGGTTCGAAAATCTCGATATCGGAAAGTCATCCGCTTTGACTATAATTCTTATCGTAATACTTCTCATTTTCACTATAACGAATTTTCGAATAACCGAAGAAAAGGGGGAAAGGAATGCTTAAGAAGGCATTCTCTCTTGCCCCTTTCGGAAGGTATTACTTTAATACAATTTTTATCGTAATTCTAATATTTGCCGTTCAGCTTGTAACCATCACAATCGGGACTTTTGCCTTTGTAAACTATAAGTTTGTTGGTCACAGGGTGGTATTGTTTTTTATACTGCTTCAGCTCATGATCCCGCCTTCTGCTCTGCTAATACCGAATTTTGCAACAATCTGGTTTTTAGGCTTATTCAATACAAAACTGGCAATAGTGCTTCCCTATTTCGGTTCTGCTTTCGGTTTATTTTTAATGAGACAGGCATTTCTGGGTGTGCCAAAATCCCTTGTACACGCAGGCATTATAGACGGCTGTTCGTGGTGGCAGCTTCTTATCCATATATATCTTCCGCCCTCGATACCTATTCTAATCGCCTTTGGGCTTTCTTCTATAACGTGGCATTGGAATGACTTTTTATGGCCACTAATAATAATCAATTCACCTAAAGCGCGGCCTTTAACGGCAGGACTTGTAAGATTTACTCAATTGGGTGAGATTGGAGCACGGTGGTCTCTGCTTGCTGCCGCCACAATTATTGTCATAGCACCGTTGTTTTTTGCGTTTTTAATATTTCAGAAGAGGTTTATTCAGTGTTTTATTAACTCCGGTATAAAGTAGTTTTATATAATATCAGCAACTTATGGAGCAAAACCAATGAGGAAAATATCAGTTTTTAAAAAATTATTTCTGATAGGAAGACCGGCAGCAGGAAAGAGCGAGATTATAGATTATTTAAAGAAAGTTTCTCCGGAAGAACGTGAATTAAAGTTTCATATAGGTAATTTTAGAGAACTGGACGATTTTCCTGTGATCTGGAGCTGGTTCGAAGAGGATGCAATTCTTTCTGAAATGTCCAAACCAAGGCTGCATACGGATTTCAAGGGTTATTTTAAGTATGAATACCTTTGGAATGTTCTAATAAAAAAGCTGGAACTGGATTATAAAAAGAGTTCTGTGGAGAGCGGTACCAATACGTATATTATTGAATTTTCACGGGGAAGTGAACACGGAGGATTCAGAGAAGCCTCCAGCCAATTTTCAAAAGCTATTCTGGATGAAGCTGCAGTTCTTTATATTAACGTATCTTTCGAAGAATCTATGAGAAAAAACCGCAAGAGATACAATCCGAAGAAGCCTTACAGCATTCTTGAACACTCCCTGCCGGATAAAAAACTTGAAAAACTCTATAAGGATAGCGACTGGGAGGAATTTTCCTCCGGGGATCCTGACTATTTATCTGTGAATAATGTGAGATTACCCTATGTTGTTTTTGAGAATAACGATGATATAACAACGGAAGGTGGGGCAATTTTGGGTGAACGTTTAAAAACGGTACTCGGCCGTCTCTGGGATTTATATAAATAAAAATAATATAATAGAGATATATTTTTACCGATACTTAAAGCATGAAGTGTCTTTTAGTCAGCGTACTTTTCTCTTATTTTTTTTCTTTGAGTGTTATAAACGCCTTTGAACTGCCTGAGGTTACCGTTAAATATGAAGTTCTTCAAGGTTCGGATGAAGAAGAGATAGAAGATTATCTTCTGCCATCTTCTCTACGCAACATTGCATCCTTAAGGCTAAAGAAAATATTTACCGATGAGTTATGGTATGCTGTTTTGGTTAAATATTCAAATAAAGACTATTACAATACTAAGGGAGATTACAGTTATATTAACCTTAATAACGGACTATCATGGAAGATAAGCAGTACGATGAAGATCGGAGCGGATTTTTTAACACGTTATGTATACTTTAATGACCTGGACACTAATAATCAACCTAAAAATTATATTAACCTCGGGGGCAAATTCTCCGGTACTTACAAAATTCTACCCGAGCTTTCATTGGGTACATGGATAAAAGCCGATTATAATCTCTATACAAATGCAGAAAAGTCAAAACAGGAGTATACTGTTAATGTAGGAGTTATATCGAAACAGGCTAATCTGCTATGGAGGTTGCGTTATAAAGGGATTCTGCGGGATGCACTCGGTGATTTAAGTATTCAGAGCAGAAGTTTTCTTAATTACGGAAGCATCTCTGCAACATGGAAGCCATAAATAAATAAGAATTATTTGACAAACTGTGTTAAACTTTATAATATATAACAATGTATATAGGCTTCCTGTAGTAGGGAGATAAAACCTATCTTTTAAAAGGGGCATCATGAATAATAATATAGTGCCAGGTTTTGATGACGAAAAAGATGACAGCCTGAAAATAAGATTACAAAAGATAGACGATATAGACGGATGTCTTGTAATGTATCTTTCAGGGTATATAGATACGTATAATTCCAACTATTTTCAGAAAAGGGTTGCAAAGGCAATAGAGGCTGGATTTATTAGGCTTATTTTCCACTGCGGAAGCTTAAACTATGTTTCCAGTACAGGTATAGGGTCGTTCACAGCTTTTTTAAAAGCTGTGAAGCCGAGAGGGGGCGATCTGGTACTGCTCGAGATACAGCCCAAAGTGTATGAAGTCTTCCAGCTTTTAGGATTTTCCCAGTTTTTCAATATAAAAGAAAATTTGGAAGAGGCGGTTCAGTTTTTCAGCCAGAAAAAGGAGGCGGGACACGAAGGGCCGTTCCCCAAAATATTTAAGTGCCCGATTTGCGGAAAAAAACTCAAAGCTACAAAAGCCGGCAGATTCCGTTGTTCCGAATGCAAAACAATACTTGTCATAGATAATGCAGGGCAAGTTTTTCTTGGTTAATTGTTTCTATCCTTCGGTTTACATCTAAAATAGGAGCTATCCCTTATGAGCAGTGAAGATAAAATAGAAAGATATCTTGTCCGACTTTCTCTTTCCTATGAAAAACTAGATGGGAACAGCTGGCTAATTAATGACGGGGAAAAAGGACTTGAGAATGTTGTTGTAATTTCGGCAGGTCCGCTGGTTATTGTCAGGGTAAAGGTAATGGAAATACCGGATAATAATAAGAAAAAATGTGAGCTTTTCGAAACCCTTCTGCGCTTAAACGGCTCCGACATGATTCACGGGGCTTATGCTTTGGAAAAAAATAGTATTATAATGATTGATACTCTGGAAGGTGAAACCATGGACATTGAAGAGCTGCAGGCATCTTTGGATGCTTTTGGTCTGGCTTTAGCTCAGCATTATAAGGCATTATCACAGTACAGAATAAAAACTAACTAGGAGATTTCTCATATGGGAATATTTAGTCGTTTTAAAAGAGCCGTAAAAGCTAATTTAAATGATATGATAAGCAGGGCGGAAAACCCTGAAAAAATGCTCAACCAGCTCATACAGGAAATGAATGAACAGCTTATTCAGGCAAAAAAACAGGTTGCCCAGGCGATTGCCGATGAAAAAAAACTGGAAAGAGAAATACGAAGAAATAAAGCCGCGGCAGAGGACTGGGAACAAAAAGCTGTACTGGCTGTAAAGGCGGGAAAAGATGACCTTGCTAAGGAAGCGCTTGTAAGGCAGAAGGAATACAACGATTATAACGTGCAGTACCGTAGTGAATGGGAAGCCCAACATAGTACGGTGGAAAAATTAAAGGAATCACTACGTCAGCTTCAGGTTAAAATAGATGAGGCACAGCGCAAAAAGAATCTATTAATAGCCAGAGCGAAGCGGGCGGAGGCACAGAAAAAAATTCAGGAAACTATGGGGAGTATTGCAGATACATCTGCCTTCGATGCTTTTGACAGAATGTCCCATAGGGTGGAACAGCTTGAGATGGAAGCAGAGGCGGCGGAAGAACTGGGACAGATAGGTGAGGCTTCAAAGGAAGATAACAGTATAGAAAAGCAGTTTGAGGAGTTGGAAGCATCGGATTCCAGCGCTGATAAAATGCTCGAAGAGTTAAAAAAGAAAATATTAAAATTAGAGGATAAACCCTCCTGAGCATAACTGTTAATATAGTCTGTACAGATACTTTTAAAAGCGAAGAGCTTAGGCACAGTTTAAAATCCGATAATAACTATAGTTTTTTAATTTCCGATTCCCCTATTAAAGATCAGGATGTGGATATATATGTACTCCCTGTTGAGAAAATTCCGGAAAATGGTTTCCTATACCCCTTTATAGTGTACGGGGCGAGAGAATTTTTAGAAATAGCGGTGCTTAAAGGCTGTAAAGATTACATTAGAGAGCCCTGGGGCAGGGAAGAACTTTTATTCAGGGTCCAAAAAGCTGTTTCCGGTCTGGCCAAGGTGAAAACCGGGGATGAGTCTGCTTTTATTGTTTTAGACGGCAAGCTTATGTACGGCGACAGGAAAGTTTCCTTAAGTTTTCCGGAAGCTCTTGTTTTTAGGGTACTTCTTGCTAATACGAGCAAACTGGTAAGCCGTGAAGCACTGTACTATACATTATGGGGAAAGCTCCCTTCGAAAGGGAGCAGAGTAATTGATGTACACATTTCTTCTTTAAGGAAGAAACTTAAATATCTTAGAAAGGATAAGGGATACAATGCAATAAGGTCTGTAAGGGGCTACGGTTACCTCTTTACCGGCTGAAATTGTATGAGCAATCCATATATTTACTCACATATTACAGCTGTTCCGTATACGAGAAGTTCGGCGGCTGCCTGCATAACGGAAGTAGTTGTAAACCTCATTGCGACTACCGCATTTGCACCTTTCTGTTCCGCCTCTTCTATTAGCCTGTCGATAGCCTGCTCACGGGCTTCTGCCATCATCTTTGTATAATCGGTGATTTCTCCGCCTACCATATTTTTAAACGCAGCCATTACATCTCTGCCTATATTTCTTGAGCGTATGGTATTCCCCTTAACGAGGCCCAAAACAGTTTTAATTGTTTTTCCCGGAATATTATCGCTGGTGACGAGAATCATCTTATAACTCCTTTATAATTATCGTTTTTACTCTCTTTAATTCTATCAGTAATGCTTACCGACAGCAATATGATAAAACCAAGTGCTAATCCCCCTATTATTATTTTCAGGATGATTTCCGTTTCGGGAGAAACAAATAACTGA
>Ga0164318_10002967_pt1 | contig 15925 bp, 16 predicted proteins | sample GuaBasSedimGuay9_FD_113734 | JGI IMG/M metagenome (GOLD analysis project Ga0164318, IMG submission 113734) | Subseafloor sediment microbial communities from Guaymas Basin, Gulf of California, Mexico - Guay9, Core 4571-4, 0-3 cm | ecosystem: Environmental > Aquatic > Marine > Hydrothermal vents...
CCACCTACCAACCACACTGAAGGTTTTTCTGGCTTGAATAATTTCTGCACCATTTTCAATTCACGCACTACTGTAGGGCCTGCACAAATCGTAGGCCAGCCAATCAGTGATACATGGGCACGATGAGCCGCTCCAAAGGCATCATTCACAAAATAATCAAACAACGGGGAAAGTCGGGTGATTAATTCTGTTTTTTCCGCTTCTTCGATGCTCTTTACCTCGGTTTCTTTTTTCCATAAACGAACATTGTTTAATACTAATATTTCACCGGGTTGCAAAGCTTCTATAGCAGCAATTGCTTCATCTCCGAACAAATCTTTGACAAATTTAACCCGTCCACCGAGATATTCATTCAATTGTTTAGCATGAAGTTCCAAATCAATACAATCCGGTTTGCCATAACGGCTTTGGTGGGCAATTAAAACCACTGCTGCTTCTTTCAAGGCTTCTAAGGTGGGAACTATGGCTTTAATGCGGGGATCACTGCGAATTTCGTTCTTTTCTAAATCGATACTAGAATTAATATCGACCCGAACCAATATTTTTTTATTTTTAATATCGAAATCAGTGATTTTTTTGAATTTTATTTCAGGCATGTTCTAGACAACTCCTTAAATTAATTAAGAGAAAAAAGTTAAATATAAAAAATTTTGAGATATTATGCCCAATTTTAGAGTAAATCAGCAATTAAACGAATGGTTTGATTTGTAAAGGATGCCTCGTTGTCATACCAGGAAAGAATTTTCGCAAAATTTCCATCGATAACCTTAGTCATGCCAGCATCAAACAGCGATCCCTCAGAGATTCCAATAATATCTGAAGACACGATAGGATCTTCGGTATATCCTAAAATTCCTTTCAATTCTCCCTCAGCAGCTTTCTTCATGGCGGCGTTAATTTCTTCTGCGGTAGCAGGTTTTTCCAATTCAACGGTTAAATCAACTAATGAACCATCTGGAACAGGTACACGAATAGCAATACCGTCAAGTTTACCGTTTAATTCAGGAATGACTAACCCTATTGCTTTGGCTGCTCCTGTTGAAGTTGGAATAACGTTTGCTGCTGCTGTGCGAGCACGACGCAAATCTTTATGGGGAAAATCCAAAGTCCGCTGATCATTTGTGTACGCATGGATTGTAGTCATTATTCCACATTTGACCACCCAATTATCGTGTAACACTTTTACCACTGGAGCTAAACAGTTAGTGGTGCAAGAAGCTGCGCTGACAGCATCGTGTTCACCTTTCTTATACGCACTATTATTTACTCCATAGACAATGGTACAGTCAATATCTTTATCAGCTGGAGCACTCACTAACACAACACGAACACCTTCATGTTGTAAATGTTTGGAATAGCCATTTCTTTTTCGGAACACACCAGTAGATTCATAAACGATTTCTACACCGTGCTTTTCCCATGGAATATTTACAGGATCGCGCTCTGCATAAACAGGAATTTCTTTTCCATCAACTACAATCGAATTTTCTTTAGCTTCAATTGTTCCGTGAAATTTTCCATGAACTGTATCGTATTTCAACAAATTTTCGGTGGTCTTAGTATCAGTTAAATCATTGATAGCCACGATTTCTATTTCGGGATTATTCCATGCTAATCGGAAAAATAATCGTCCGATACGTCCGAATCCATTAATACCTACTTTCTTTACCATATTTAATACCTCACTTTACTGTTTAAGAAAAAATACCTTAAGTTGGGTAATGCGCCAATGAGTTAAAGGTTTTGGATCATTTTATGTGCCAATTCGACCATTTATGATTCTATTTTTTAAGGACATATTTTCTATTTTGAGCGTTATTTCTAATTTAATTCCCTTTCTCTATTTTTATTCTTTGCTTTCTTCTGTTTTGATTTGACCTTTTTCCTTTTTTTTATGAATTCATCTATTTTAATGCTATTTACTATTCTTAAAGAGCAATTATTAAATATTTAATTTTATTCAGTGCATTTATTCCTCTAAAAATTGGGTAAAGCCCATGTTAAATCAAAGGGAGAAATAAAAATGAAAAATGTTCAAAATGACTCAAAAAAATTGCTGAAATGGGGTTATCAGACAGCGAAATGGCTTTTTGGTATCTGTATATCTTATATGAGCTTTACGTTAATCCTTAGCTTCTATATTTTTATTTTTTATAAAGGACCTATTCGATTGAGAAACTCGTTGCCTTTTTTTACAGACGACATGCTTGCTTTATATGATTATCTGCAAATATCTGCTCCAGCAGTAGAAGGGGAATTTCCGAATTTTTGGCGCCTTTGGTGGCTTTTTCTTAAACCAATTTGGAATATCTCAAATCCTAATGAATCCTTTCTGGGAAAATGGTTAAGAAATCTGTTTATTGAAAATAATTCTGTATTTATTTTAATTATCTTGGCAAATATGTTTAGCATGGCGTTGTATTGGACAATAAAAACACGTGATACTAAGATTGGACAAAGCCAGAAAGCAGCAATAAAAAAGTACTCATTAGAGAATTTACCGAAATGGATAATTATCGGAATATATTTTATCGGTTTAGGATTGTTATGGTTTTTAGATTTTATTTTTCGCAAAACTTATTTTGTAGGTTTTTATCTAAAATTGTATATATGGTGCTTCTATGTGCTATTTATCGGCATATATGGATATTTAAATTACCTCTCTTATTTCTTATTAGAAAAAAATGATGCTTCGATCCCTGGTAGACAGGCATTTTTATTTATTCTGAATTGTTTACCAATATTTGACGGGTATATTACCCAGATGTGGTATATGGCAGGGATATTTGTCGATTATGACCTTTATTTTTGGCCTCAAGTGGTGACTCTAAAAACTTCATTCATGATCTGGATTTTTGTGCTTATTCTCAATATGATTCAGCGTAAAATTTCTCAAAAATTGGATGTATTTAAAAATAATTCTGTAGATTATAATAAATCCACTCAAGAAATAAATGATATGAAAGATGGAGTAAAAAATAAAAATTCATCGAAAAATCACCCTTCTTCCAGAAATCAATTTAAAATTTATACTAAAACTTATATTATCACAACATTCAGTTTTGTAATTTTGTTTTTAATTTACTTTCTATGGGATCTTGCAAATAACTCTTCTATCTTTTTTTAGTATTGTCAATTCCCTTATTCTATTTTTGTTCTTGACTTTCTTCTGTTTTTATTTGATCTTATTCATTCGTATTATGAAATCATCTTTCGAAAATACTATTTGCTATTCTTCATAAAAAAATCAAATATTGAATTTTATCTTAACCATATTTTTAAATTTCTAGTCAATTTATTAGCCAAAAATTTAAATTTTTAGTCAATTTATAAGCCAAAATTTATATATTTGAATTCGCATAATTTAATTGGGTTTTCATATTGTTTGAAAAGATTCTTCGAGATCAGAAAAAGGAAATTCAAGAATTATTCTTAAGCAACCAAATCATTCCACGTCAACTTCAAGTGCCATTGGAAAGAGGAATCGCAATTATTATTATGGGAGTACGTCGATCAGGGAAGAGTACATTTGCTCATCAACTCCTTCATTCTAGCATTTCTAACGATATTGATAATTCGAACAAAGAAATTAAATATGGATATATCAATTTCGATGATGAGCGTTTGGGAGATTTAGGAACTGATGGATTTCAAGAAATTCTAGCTGCTGTCCATTCTATTTATGGAAAAGTATCGACTCTTTTACTAGATGAACCACAAAATCAACCAAAGTGGGAAATGTTTGTAAATAGACTACTCCGTCGTAAATACACCATCCTAATCACAGGAAGTAATTCATCTTTACTAAGTTCAGAATTAAGTACTCACTTAACCGGCCGATTTCTTCGTTATGATCTTTTTCCCTTTAGCTTTCAAGAATATCTAACCTTAAAGCAGTTTGATTTTCAAGGATATAGTGATGAGCAAATCGGAACAATAATGCATCATTTGAAGGATTATCTGGACTCAGGAGGTTTCCCCGAAGTTTTCAAATATCATGATGCTCCACGTTATTTACGTGATCTTTTTAACTCAATATTGATGAAAGACATTGTTTATCGCTATAGAATCCATAAACCAAATGAATTAGAAAAAATTGCTTATTATTTCTTAAGCACCCCTGCAAGCTATTATACATATTCCCGCTTGGCCGGTTCTTTAGGGATGAACAAGAATTTAATTGCAACCTATTTAGATTATTTAGAAAAAGCATATCTCTTTTTTAGTCTTTCTATTTACAGCAAACGCTATAAGACACAGCATCGCTCTCCACGGAAAATTTATTCTGTGGATTTAGGCCTAAATGCTAAAATTGGCTTTCGAACAGAGAGTAATATCACTCGACAAATTGAGAATTTAGTCTTTTTAGAATTGAAACGAAGATCTATTCAGTATGAGCGCCCTTTTGAAATATATTATTGGAAATCTCCCGAACAATATGAAGTGGATTTTGTGATCAAATTTGGTACGAAAATAACTCAACTTATTCAAGTTTGCTACATGATTAATTCAGATAAAATTCGAAATCGTGAAGAAAAAGGGTTATTAAAAGCAAATGAAGAATTAGAATGTGAGAAAATGCTGTTGATTACATGGGATGAAGAGCAGATCGTTAAGAGGAAAGAAAAATCCATCGAGTATATCCCTTTATGGAAATGGTTGCTTAACAATAACTGAATATGAATGACTTAACATTTTTTTCTACTTTTCTCATAGTTGATTAGCAATCAATCCTTTTTCCCATAGTTAGTTACGGAATTTCAAACAAATCCTAGTGAGGCACACTGATGATCCTTGAGCGTGTGGGATGGTTAAGCGATTTTAGTGATTTAACTAAGCTATACTTAGGCTATAACTCAGAGATTTAGCCGTAAAAGTTGAAAATTGTGGTGCTACGAAACTAAGCAATAATCAGAAAAAAAAGGTAGGTAGATCTTGAAAAAAATTTTTTTCAGTAATCTTCTTAAATTCGGATTTTACCCCAGCCTTTGTTAACTAAGGCTTCTCGATAAGTTAAAGTTCCATTTTCTGTTTCTTCAGTTTTAATTAAATCTTGTTCCTTTTCACTGACCCAACCTTTTTCCAAAGCTTCAAAGGTCTCGATTTGCTTGCCGTCTTTCTCCAATTTCAAAGGCATTTTTGAATTCTGAATCATTTCAATCTCCAAAATATCATCATTAATGGCTTTCACTGTAATATGTGTTAGGATCCAATCACCTGGTCGAACCATACCCCGCATTTCACAGCCTAAATTGATTAATTGCCCGTTGCATTCTTCTGCAAAATCGTTTAGGTGATGAGCCCCATAGCCAAATGAGAGCATCCCATGAGCAATGACCCCGTTCAATCCTACTTTTGATGCAAAATCATCATCTACATGGATAGGATTGTGATCCCCACTCGCTTTGGCATAATTTTTAATGGTTTCTCGGGTAACAGGTCCATCTATTTTCAATACATGTGTTCCTACTTCTACCATTTTAGAAACCTCCCTTTCGCAATAACCCTTTTATGGTGGTACGACAGAATGTTTTGGTTTTATCTGCGTTGGTCGAAGTGAAAAGTAATTCAACCCAGAGTTTTTCATTTTTAATAAATAAATCTACGATTTTACCAACCGTAAAGACCTTCCTATCTGCTGGAGTCAAAGGATCACAGCCGTCATAGTTGTATTCTTGAGAAGTATGCAGCAATTTACCAATATTCTTTACCAATTTATTGCCGTCTTTATCTTTTACTTCCGATAACTGCATTAACAAGCCAGGAATGGTATATGTGGCAGCATAAGCAGGATGAGCAACTATTTTTGAATAGTCGGGTTTTTCTTCACCTTCTTTTTTTTCCACATAGAATTTCGGGTTTTTATCACCGATTGCAGCGCTGTAAGCGGAAAGATTCTTCCCTTTAATGCGATATTTATCAGGGCCAAATTCATAGCCAATGAACTGTTTAAAATATTCTTCATTTCTTTCAGTCATATAAAAACACTCCCTACGAGTGATCTTCCTTTCACGCAGAACTTTTTAAATATTACCATCCGAAATTTCAAAAATTTGAGAGGGGGGAAATTCCCAAGGTAACTGAATTTAAATGCGGCATTGCATTATGAGAACACATTGCTATAATATATTCAGAAAGCTTTGGTTATCATGAAACAATTTCCCATATTAGAACGAACCCCTATCTATCGGAGTTTATCAAATGTAGGTAAACGGATTTTTCAACCCAATGGGATTTTTTATTGGGCAAATCGAGCTAAAACAGAAGGAGATTATAATGCGACGATTGGAAGTGCCTATGGTGTAGAAAATCACATGATTACTGGAGGAAGGGATAAGCTAATTGTTTATTCTATGCCCGGCTTGCAAAAATATTTAAATATCGAGCCAGAAAGAGTTGCTGCATATGCTCCAGTTTCAGGAGTAAAAGCATTTCGGGATTTATGGGAAGCATGGATACTAAAAAAAGGAGAAATGGCGCGTAATATGCCATATCCTTTAATTCCGCTGCACAATAAGATTACTAAACCTCAAATTTGTAATGGAATTACAAATGCAATTTTTTTAACCAGTCGAATGTTCCTAAATTCAGGAGAGTGTGTGGTGTGTCCAAATAAACGATGGGGCAACTATGATGCAGTTCTTCGCTATCAGAACGGATTAGATTTAAAACTTTTTACCTTCTTTAAAGACCAACAATTTAATTTGGAGGGTATGATGGAAGCAATGGAATCATGTGCCCAAAACCAAGAAAAAATTGTGGTAATCTTAAATTTTCCCAACAATCCCACAGGATATTGTCCTACCACTTTAGAAGCCCGACATATTATAGATTCATTAGTGGATTTTTGCGAACGTATCCAAAAACCCGTAGTTGTACTTTGCGATGATGCCTATGAGGGTTTTATCTTCAAAAACAATGTAATTACCAATTCAATATTTTACATGCTGGTAGATCGACATCCTTTGCTGATTCCCTTAAAATTAGATGGAACTTCTAAAGAAATGTTGATGTATGGAGGTCGAATTGCTTGTGTTACCTTGGGAATCCATTCATCATGGGTTAAACCAGAAGAATTACCTGCTTTTCGCGCCGAATGGGAAAATAAATTACAAGGAATGATTCGCTCCACTATTTCTAACTCGAATCATTTCATTCAGGAAATTTTAGTGGAATATTTAAAAGATGGATTTATAAAACTTTTAGAAGATCAGTATAAAATCCACAGTCTTCTTCAAAGAAGATATGAAGAGACAATAAGAGCCTTTAATACCTATAAACATCCCAATATTAACATGGATCCTGGTTCGGGGGGATTTTTTGTCTTCTTAAACTTAAAAGGTATTTCAGCGACAACATTTGCAGATCATTTAGTGTTAAAATATAAAGTAGGAGTTTTTCCCAACGAAAATGTGGAAGAAAATATCAATGGAATTCGATTTGCCTTTTGTTCTGTGCCTAAAGAAGAAATTGAAGAATGTTTCAAGCGAATATTTCAAACCATGAATGATTTCATTCCAATTTCAACTTAAACAAGAAATTTTCTTTTTCATTCTCATTCTTGTTTTCTTTCCTCATTTCTCAAAAATATATTGATGAATATCTTTAATGTCGTTTAAATTTGGCGGTGTTATTCACAGCCTTGTATAATTCAAGCCATTTTTTCCAATATTTTTCTTCGATCGTTTGAATTTTCCCTAAGTGAGCCGCACCCCAATAAATTTGAGATAATTTTTCAACTAATTTGGCGTTTTTTACGGCTGAAGTCATATCTTTTCCACAAACTACAACGCCATGGTTAGTTAATAGAACAGCATTTTTATCACCCATAGCTTTTAAAGCAATTTCTCCAATGTCATCAGTTCCAGCCGGTGTGAATTCTGCCACTTCAATTTCACCTCCCAAGAAAAAGATCATTTCTTCTAATAATACAGGAATTTTTTGTTGAACAGCTCCCAAAATACAAGCATAAACTGAGTGAGTATGAATTACACATTTAGCCTTTGGTCTTTCTTTGTAAATGGCAGAATGTAGCCTGTATTCCGACGAAGCAGGGCGTCCTTCGCTCAATTGAGTGCCATCAAACTGAATGTGCACGATATCTTCCAATTTTAAGGTTGCATAATCATTTTGAGTAGGAGTAATAAACATCTCATCTCGCTTTTTTACTCGCATCGATACATTACCTTCTCCAAAATCCACTAAATTCGCTTTATATATTTCTTTAGCACCTTGGAGAACAATTTCACGGTATTTTTTTTCCTTTTCTTGAGTGAGCATGTTAATTAATATTTTCATTTCTGGTTATTAATAATTATCTATGTTTTCTAATGATGGGGATGGAGATGTTTTGTTGTTTTCTTGCAAAAGATTAATAGAATACATTTGTATATCTATTAGAGTAGATAACCATGACAGTATATTTTGCCTTTTTACTTCATATTTACCAACCTCCAGTTCAAATTGCGCCAGTGATCAAACAAATCGTAAAAGAATCTTATCGTCCTATTCTGGATGCTTTACGAGATCATCCCGAAGCAAAAATTACTTTAAATATCAATGCAACTTTGACTGAACAACTCGATGATTACGGGTATCAAGATATTATTGAAGGAATTTCCACCTTAGCTTCACGTGGACAAATTGATTTTACCGGATCGGGCAAATTTCATCCACTACTACCTTTAATCCCCGAACCTGAAGTTCTTCGGCAGATTGAATTAAACACGCAAACCAACCGTCAATATTTCGGAAACATTTATCAGCCCAGGGGATTTTTCCCACCAGAAATGGCTATTAGTGAAGAGATTTTTCCCGCAATTAAAAAATCTGGATTTGAATGGGTGATTTCTTCTGGAATCGCTAACACATTACCGGAATTTCCCAGCACTTTCATTTCGGAACATGAAAAAATTGGGCTGAAATTGGTCTTTCGCGACGATTTAATCTCCATTGATTGTGCATTCGATAAGATAAACACCGTTGAAACATTTGCCCAACGATTGAAGTATAAAAATCAAGATCATGACTACTATGTTATTCTGGCAATGGACGGCGAAACTTTCGGACATCACGTGAAACATGCCATAAAAAATTTCTTAATTCCGCTGTTTGATGCACTACCCCATCGTAATGACATCAAATTATGCACTATTTCTGAAATTATTGATCACTTTCCAACAGGTTCAAAACAAATTCCTCGTGCATCAAGTTGGAGTACAATGCCGTATGATATCGAGCGAAAGGTTCCATTTCCACTATGGTTTGATCCAAATAATAAATTACATCAAGAACAACACCGATTTATTATGTATGCCCTTACCACAGTGCATTTAGCTCAAAAATACCGAGAAAGAATGAGCAATGAACAAAAACAGTTATTGGATAATGCCCGAAATTTTCTCGATCGGGGGATTCATTCTTGTCAACAATGGTGGGCATCTAAACGCCCATGGTACTCACCCGATATGATTATTCGAGGATTAAGTGAAGTTTTATTGGCCAGTGTGAATGCTAAGCGCAGTATTCCACCTGAAGCAGATGATATCCAAGAAGCCATGAATTTAATCTTAGATGATATGCTTAAGGCACAAAATCTTATAATTAAAACCCTGTAATACTAGAAATATTCATCAATTCAGAGATTTATATTACTTAAAACATAACAAGAAAAATCATAAATATCAGTGCTTCAATATTAGGAATAAGTATTGTATTATATGATAAAAAATTCAAGTTTGGAATTAAAATGGCAGATAATGCAGGCTTTGGGAACAATAACGATAAAAAAGAAAAATCTAATCTTCTCGAGAAGAAAAAAATTATAGATTTCGACAAATTTCGCCAAGATTTTGAGCAATTCGTTGAAAATATCAACCCCCTCAAAATTTTTGAAACAAATCAAACCAACCAATTAAATAAGGAACCTCTAACAGCGATGCAAACAAGTAATTCCAAGAATAAACTGGATATTTCTAACAGTTCTCAAGATGAAAATTTTACAAATGAGTGGTCTCAGTATACACAATCTGTCCAAAAAGAGATGGAAAATGCCCAAGAACAAAAATTCCAGCGACAAAACCAACAATTAGCCAAAAAAATTAAGAATAAAAACAGATTGAAACGTCGGCAAACTCGATTGCATAATCGTCAAAATCGTGAGCGAGAACGGCTGAAAGCATTTTTTATCCAACAACAAAAGGAATTCCGTCAAAAATTGGCCGAAATCGAACAAAATCGGAAAGAAAAGCGTCAGAAAATTCAACAAATTACCAAATTGACCCATAAGGAACTGCAACTTCAAAATCAAACAATAATGCAGGAAAATAGGGAACTGCAACAAAAAATTCGGGAACACAGAAGAACCCTTCGTCTAAAACGAAGAGCAGCCCGACAAGCCCGACAACAAATGAGTACACAAATGCGAAAAGAATATTTAACAGAAACACAACAAATCCGACAACAGAGCTGGAACAGATTCCTCCGTCAGCAGCGAAGACGAACTGAACGATTTTTAAAATATTCCAATCGATTGTGGTGGCGGGGTTATTTGAGTTTACTCGCTTGGATTGTGGGAATTTTCTTGATTCTCATGGGAATCTTTTATATCTTTAAATTTTTAGGAATTGATTTGATCGGTTTGGTGCTACAAAACACTACAAATGCTGGTTAATTATAGTTAATTATAGAAAGAGATGGAAAAAATGACTCGCTCACGTAAAGGATTATTCAATCAGCCTATAAGGGATCTTATAAGAAATCTAGAGAAAATTGGAGATGAATTAAACAACTTTTTTTCTCCAAAATCCAATCCGAATGATAATGAATTAAAATCTGAGCAATCAGAACTTGATTTATCAGAAATTACACCTGAAGAAAAAGAAGAGTTAGAAAAAGAATTGCCATTGCCAATGAAAATTGCACGCGGTTGGCAAGATTTTGTTCTAAACACCCAAAAAACTTTAGAGCAATTTGAATCCGAGATGCAACAGAATCATTTACGACGATTGGAAAGGATGAGAAAACGACAGAAAAACGCACGACAACGACGATTAGAGCGAATAAAAAAAAGAGAAGAGCGCTTAGAAAAGAAATTCAAACAAGAAATGGAAGAGTTTGAAGCTGCCAATCAACGATTGAATGAAGAATTTTTGGCGATGCAAAATGATTTGTATCAAAAAAAATCCGCCCAGCGTGATAAATTTCATTCAAATTTAGCAGCCACTCAAAACAAATGGGAAAGAGTAAGTAGGAAAAGACAACGCAATATTGAAGGAATTTTGAAGGGAATCAATCGCTGGGGCTGGCGACAACAGCTTCGTATCGTTCTAATTCTTATTCCTTTGATTGTGGTACTTGTACTGGTTATAATCTTGATTCGTCCTTTTCTAACTGTTATATAATTTGAAAAAACATGCAAAATCTTCAAAAAAAGAAATAAAATAAAAATTTATTCGCATAAACGACGGACAAAACTTTGGACATTAAAAAGAGCATCACGTGGCCCTTTATTTGGATCAATAAAAGCCACCAACGCCCATCCTTCATGCATTGCAATAATTATATGGCCCTTTCGGGATACATTTGTCGCAATTATGCGTTCAGGGGTGAACTCTACGATCATATAAGTGATCTTCATTATCTGAATACGTCCAGGATTTTTACCATCAGTTTTTTGCGCTTCTTCTATGGCATCTATAATTTCATCAATTTCCTGCTGTAAATCCCAATTTTCGGTTTGAAACACTAATTCTTTTTTTGGATTTATCACCGCCCCGCCAAATACAGCAGGTTCAGTATCCAATAATTCAAAAATCAATTTTTCATAATCCATATGATCTTTTTAGCTTCATCACCTTAAGAAGGTGAGGGTTAATTTTGCACTCCTTCTCAGAAACTTAATGGAGATAGCATATAGAAGAAAAATGAAAAGAAGACATTCACACAAAAATATATATGATTGTAAATAATAGTTCATTAAGATATTAACACGAGGTATAGCATAATGGGACTACGATTAATCGGAAAATCAATTAAACTGGCAATGCGAAGTCGCCGTCGTTTTATTGTATTTACTTTAATGTACACCGTTTTAATGGCATGGATGGCTTCAAATTTTGAAACATTCTTTTATAAAGAAGGCGATCCAACAGAAAACGAATGGTTGATGTTAGGGATTTCTATCGTTTCTACACTTATTTTATCAATATTATATGCTTGGATTGTTATTAATTATCGCAAGCGGGAAATAGCAACTCTAAAATGTATTGGATATACTAATGCAAATATCCGCACGATTATTATTGGGGAATTAATGTGGGTTACTTTTGTGGCATTCGTATTAGTTGCGGAAGTTCTAATCCATATTACCGCTGCAATAACTTATTTCTATTCACAAGCAGCAAATTTCCCTGGATTAGAAGAATATCACCAGATAACACGTCCGTTATTAAGTATTTGGCCAATAACAATTACATTAGCTATGTTTATCGTTGCTCAAGTTCTAGGTATTACTGCAATGTATGCAAAAATACTAAAGCTGAGGCCAATTGTGGCGTTGAGGGTGTTAAAATAAAGGAGGAAGAAAAATGCCAGAAGTCATGATAAAATTGGAAAATGTTCAAAAAGAATTCCGCCTACGAGGCAATATCATTCGTGCATTAGCAGATGTAAATTTAACGATTAATGCAGGCGAATTTGTGATCATTATGGGTCCAACAGGTTGTGGAAAAACCACTCTTTTGAATGTAATGAGCGGATTGGATCTCCCTGATGATGGAACTGTCATTGTTGACGGAGAAAAAATTGAACGTGCTACCGAAGAACGGCTAAGTAATATTCGACGCCGAAAAATTGGATTTGTTTTTCAAGATTTCAATCTGGTCGAGAACCTAACTGCAATCGAAAATGTAGAAGCTGTGTTATGGCCGGGAGTTCTCCGTTCTAAGGAAATTGAAGATCGTGCCATTGCAGCACTCCGAAAAGTGGATTTGCTCGATCGTAAAGATAATTTACCGAAAGAATTATCGGGGGGGGAAAAACAAAGAACAGCAATTGCCAGAGCGATTATTCATAAACCCCGAATTCTGTTTGCAGATGAACCTACTGGAAATTTGGATAATGAAGCTGCCCGCCAAATTATGGAATTACTAAAACAACTCAATAAAGAAATGGGTACTACGATGTGCATTGTTACTCATGATAAAGGGTTAGTTAAATACGGAAACCGATTGGTCGAAATGGAACATGGAAAAGTCGTTAAGTCTTAATTTATTATATAATTTTTATTAAAGATCTTGAATTTTCATCCAATTTTTTCTTATCTTTTATTTCCAACTACTTTAAAGCTATAATATCTATCTAAAAGAAATTTGGTGACATATCCAAAAGTTAATGCAATTATAATTCTAACATTTAGAATCCAATTTGTCCAAATTCCCAAAAGAAATTGAATGAGTAAATTTTCTCCTGTAGTTAATATGGCAAAAATAAAATAAAGTCCGAATTGTCGACCCATTTCCTTAAAATGAGTGGAATTCCTGCGAAAGACCACAAATTTATCTAAAAAAAATTTTAACACATAAGTAATCAATACGGCCAAAGCTGACCCTACTATTTCTGGCATATTATAAGGATTGGTTGAGAGATACACAGTTTGGAAAAAGGGAATCGAATTTAGTCGGGGTTCCAGCCAAGGATATATCACTACCAAGTGGAAATTCTGGATCACGATGTTTAACAAGACCATTAATACTGCAAATGTAAAATAGGTAAAAATTTGAAACCCAAGAGAGGGTAGTGGTGGATTTAGTTTCTGGGTGTGATCCTTGATAACCATTATTTAATTTAATATGGGATATATTTTAAAAATACTAAGATATTATGGAAAAAAAAAGGAATATTCAAATTTTTGGCATGCATTAATAAATTAATGTTATTAATACGTGCTCCAACTTCGGTTGTTTTACAGATTGTAGGAATTTCTATATTAATGATAATTTTATCACAATGGTTTTCTCGAAAATTTTCCGTTTCTGCAGAATCTCAAATGCAAACCCAAATGCTGGTTCAAGATCTGCAAGATCAACTACGTGCTGCTCAAAATGATAATAATTCCCAATTAATTGCCCAAATCAATGAAGAAATGATGGTACTTCTGCGTGAAATGTCAAAAAAACAGTTTTTACCCATGATTATCCGCTCAATAGCTTTTTTTGCTATTTGGGGCCTGATGAAGTTGTTATACGGTAATTATGATGAATATATATATATTTCTGAGAGTCTGGTAATTCGATCAATCTTCACGCTGTATTTAATTATTGCTCTTCTTTCATCCGTTGTAATTACAATTGGAAAGAAATTGTATCTAAAAATGCATCCGGAAAAGAAGAAAAATAAAGAATTAGTGGTGGATAAAATTCGGGCTTTGCAATCCAATATTATCTATACTTCTGAAAATCCAACTACAAATAATGCCCAAAACCAATATTCAGATGCTAGTTCCTCTTCAATGTTAAATTCTGATTTAAATACACCCCAAATTAAGAAAGAGAAAGGGTGGAAAGAGCGTTTGGAGCAATAGAAAAGAAAAAAAGAAGAATTTAACCATTTTTTTGGTATTTTTAGTTTTTTTAGAAAAGATTTCCGTTGATAAAAGCCCTAATGTACTTTTCGTATAAAGTAGCCCAGCGGGTAGGAATTGAAGTGGCAATTGCACACCCTAATCGACATCCTTTACAAAATGGAAAGCCATCTTTCATATCCATGATCTGTTTTGCCTCATATGAATGGTAAACATCACATAAAGGATATTTCTTTACATTGACGCGAAGAACGGGATGAATTTTGCATGGTAAAACCACCTCACCTTTATAATTAATAACGATAAACGCCCGCGCAGAAACACAATGCAACAAATTTTGATAACCAAAACCCCCTGCTTCAATAATATCAGCACTTATCGTATCTGTAATGATATTTGGATATATTTTAACCAGTCTTCGGATTTCAGCTGCGTATTTATGAAGATCCGGGATAAATGAGAAAATATCATCTACGATGTGAGGGGTATCTTGTTCCCGAATTATATTTTCACATGGAAGCATTTCAATCATAGCACCGAGTTTTTGTGCCAATTTGCTCATTTCTTCCATGTATGGGAGATTTTCCTTGGTGATGACCATTGATATAATTACTATTTTTCTTTCTAAAACGGCTGCCCTAATTCCTTTAATGGTTTGCTTAAAAATGGGAATCCCTCGATATTGATCGTGTTTTTCTGCAAAAGGCCAATCTAATGAAACCATAATTAATTCAGCATCTTTAAACTTCTGAGTTTTAATCAATTGGTATAACAAAAGACCATTTGTGGCCACCGTCGGCATCATTCCTTTCTGTTTCGTATAAGAAATTAATTCTGGCAAATCTTTTCGAAGAGTTGGCTCTCCGCCGGTGAAATTTACCACCTGAACATCTAATTTGTGCAGTTCATCAATGATTCTCTTAACTTCATTAGTTTTCATTTCTTGGGCCAATTCTTGCTGAAAATCAGGATGCCAAATGGAACAGAAGACACACTTTGCGTTACATTTTAGTGTGAGTTCGATTTGAGCGTTAAGGGGCTTGTAAATATGGTTAAAGGAAAAATTATTGAGGGTAAAATTCTTTGCAAATCGCAGATAGTTCAATCGAGTCATATGGAAAATGCTCCAAAAATGCAGTTTACAATATCAAATTGGTTTGATTTTATATCAAATTACTGATTTGATTTTAATAAAGATACTGGAATCAGAGCTTTTCACAAAGAGAAAAATTTTATTCAATCAATTTTACAACTACTTATGATTGAGGTTTTCAGATTTTTATTCCATTTATTTAGAATTTTAGTAATAAAACCCTATTACGCAATTTGTAGATATTTTTATCG
>Ga0164318_10002969_pt1 | contig 15917 bp, 16 predicted proteins | sample GuaBasSedimGuay9_FD_113734 | JGI IMG/M metagenome (GOLD analysis project Ga0164318, IMG submission 113734) | Subseafloor sediment microbial communities from Guaymas Basin, Gulf of California, Mexico - Guay9, Core 4571-4, 0-3 cm | ecosystem: Environmental > Aquatic > Marine > Hydrothermal vents...
ACGACCTCGCCACCAATATACTTATAATATTCGGAGGTTATTAAATGTTATAATGGCAACACATATCAGAAGAATGGGAAATTTCATTTCCTCTTATTCCTGATTGGGAATTATCATAGAAGAGAAAATGAAGTCTACTGCTTCTGAGACTCTGTTGAATCAGGCCTATCTTCTGGCTGACAGATACCGGGATACATTTGAACTCTGCCGGGGTAAAGAATCGATGGGGTGGAGTTACGGGTCTAATGCAAAAGGGCTGGCAGTCCCGTTTTTTCTGATGCTCCTGTGCAAAGAAGATGTGAATTCACTGAAAAATCTGAAATGGATATGGGATGGTGCTGTCGGCAATGCAGGCGAATATTATCTTCAATGCGATCAGGATATCCAGACGGGATTTCGTGCGGCAGTGGATAAGGTTTTTGAGTCGGTGCAGCTTTCAGATGATGAAGCGAGTAAGTATCTGGACTGGTGTGTTGATGAAACTAGGAAAAGAGTTGACGCAATTGTCGAAACTAAGCACCGCAGGAGTTACTGTAAGGCAGTTATTTTGCTTGGGGCTCTTGCTGAAGTGCTTGGAAGTAGGGGTATGAGTGCAGAGGGTTACAGGTTGATTGAAAAGTATCACAGGAAATATAATCATTATTCTGCTTTCAGGAAAGAATTGAAAGAGGCTACAGGAATGTAGATGTGGGGATTATGTGTGGTATATTTTATGGGTATGAGGTGGTGCTAATATGAAACCGGGTTCAAGAGATATAAAATATGACGTGCTGATTGAAGGTGCAGAACTTGAGGAGTTAAAAAAGTGCAGCGGAGCGATGGCGGAATCATTTGGACTGGACAGGAGGATTGAGAAATACCAAGGGAAACGCCCGATAGGCTTGTATCGCTGGGATATAGAGTGCTTGGTGATGGCAATTGAATGGGGCATTAATGATTTAAAAGTGAATCCCAATAAAAATGCTAAAGAGATTGCGATATTAGAGAAACTATATGCCAGGATGAAGAAACTTGAGGATGTCGCTTTTGATAAATTTAAGTGATTATGTATTTTGATGTACAGTATAAGATGGTTGCAGTATTATAAAGAAATAGATTTCTGCCCGGTTTGAGCGACCGAAGGGAGCGGAAACCGGGAGCTATGTTAACATTTTTAAGAATAAATTCCCGCTCGCAAAGGGCGCTTTCTAACTTTGCGCAATAGGCTGAAGCGCGTCATGCCCCCAGTCTATAGCGACCGAAGGGAGCGGTGAATGGGGGTTATTGACATAAGATAAGCAGGTGGTGGACATGAAGGAAATACATCCAGATGTTATCGAGGAAGCATTCAAAAAAATGGGAGAGATGACTCCAAAAAAAGTACATGAAATTATTGAACGTATGGACAAAGAACAGCCTCTTATTCTTGGCTATCTTATGGGAGTGGATGGCGATGCTTTAAATATGGATGAGCGGGAGGTATTGCTTTACTTAGGGGTTGTTGTCTGGCAGATTATATCACGAAAAGGAAAGGGGGAAGACACACCATTACCTGAAATTACAGAAGATATTTTAGATAATGCCGTAAAGTCAAATGAGAAGATGCTTGAATCTCTTGAAAATGTGTCATCAGATGATTTTACAGATTCTGTAGGGAAGATAATCAAGAATAATTCACACCCGGAACTTCTAAAAGTTGTTGTCGAGACATTGATGGAAGAGCCAGAGGATGATTGTGTGATAAGGGATGAGAATAAAGGGATGATGATGATTTACCTGAAAACGGTTATTGATTGTTTTAGCAGGTAATTCTATGGTTTAACAGGAGGGGGTGATGTTATGGCGCGCAGAGGTTGGGTTTTTAACCCGGGTTCGGGAGGTGTGAATATTCCTGAGGATGTTCAAGATGAGGTTAGGAAGCGCATTATGCGCATTGCTGATGAGCGATTCAAGGGGAAATATACCCGTCTTGATATTCGTTTCCGTGGACAGTTCTGCTATATTGATGCTTTTACTGATTCTTTGGTTGTTGATGACGATAGCAATCCTGAGGCGTGGGGTGAGACTAAAGAAGAGTATATTGAGAGGGTCAGGAATACGCCGACTCACTTGTGCCGGCTGCGATATTTTGGCTCGGATAAATGGGGGTTTGCTTCCTATACCTATAGCAATGAGAAGTATGAATTGTCTGTTTACCCTGACGGTGAGTTCTTTGGCAAGCCAGAGGAGGCGTTTATGAGTTCAGCGGAAATGTATCTGAATGATTAGGCAGATTAGTGTTGCCATGAAAAGAAGGAGTGCTGTAAAATGAGAGATGTACTGAATATGGGAAATGATAATTCAGGAACGTATATTTCTGCGAAGACCAGTAAGAAGACAAAAATAGTCATGATGTTTTTTTTTGGAAATTGTTGGAGTTGTTTTGTTTCTTGCTACGCTTGGGACTGTGGCTGGTTTTTTAGGTAAATTATACTGGATTCTGGATAATTTTAGTGCTTTTCGGGTGCAATATTGTTTTGTTCTTTCTGTTTGTGCTGTAATTTTGGGTGTTGGCAAAAGATATAAGATGAGTGCGCTTGCTTTTGTGTTTGCGATGCTGAATCTTGTTTTGATCCTGCCGTTTTATTTTGGAGAGGATGCAGGACATAGTGCGCAGGAACCGCTTAAATTGATGATGTTTAATGTTAATACATGGAATTCTGGTTATGATGCTGTGTTGGATTATGTTAAGGAAGTTGACCCGGATTTTGTCGCTCTTCTGGAACTTAATCCTGTGTGGTGGAGAAATATAGAGCCGCTGCTTGAGCGATACCCGTATTATGAAAAGAGATTGCATAGTGATAATTATGGTGTTGCTTTCCTGAGTAAATATCCTATGAACGCAGAGGTTGTTACGGGCCTCTGTAATCTTGATGTGCCAAGTATAATAGCTGATGTTGAATATGATGAACAGAAGCTGACAGTAATCACAACTCATCCATTGCCTCCGGTCGGTGAGTTATATTTCACTAACAGGAATCAGCAACTTGAAAATCTGGCGCAGTTGGCCAGTTCAATAGAAGGTAATATTATCCTTGCCGGCGATCTCAATACGGCTCCGTGGTCTGTGTTTTTTAGTGAATTTGTGGATGATTCCGGGCTGCGCGATAGCAGCAGGGGATTTGGAGTCCAGCCGTCATGGCCTACGATGGTGCCATTTCTCTATACTCCTATTGACCACTGCCTTGTTTCTGAGAATGTAGTTATTCATGACCGCCAAACCGGACCTGACCTTGGGTCTGACCATTTACCTGTTGTTGTTGAATTTAGTCTTTTGGATGAGTAAATTTGTGTGGTCTATTAGGTGAGTGACTTTATGACACCTGTCATCAATTTTTATTTTTGCATGCGAAATACTTATCATGGGCACTGCTAATGTAATCATATTCCAGAAAGGTCATGATATTGCTGTTGAGTCTGATACTGCGCTTGATGTAGCGCATCTTGTGCCGCTTGAGGATGAGGTAAAAGAGCCGCTTCTTGTGAGGGAAATGTCCTCTTATAAGACTAATCTCGAGTACAAGTACAGGGTTCTTCCTATGCATTATTTTTCTGTTAAGGATGCGCTTGCGAAGGAAAAGATCACTGTCAAGTTCAGGGATGAGAATAAGTTGAGCTTCAGGACAAAGCTTAAGGTTACGCCAAGGGATTACCAGGCGCAGGCGCATAAGATGTGGGTTGGAAATGATATGCGGGGTGTTGTTGTCCTGCCTACAGGTACAGGTAAGACTATTCAGGCGCTTATTGCTATTGATTATCTCTGTGAGAATACGCTGGTTGTTGTGCCTACAATTGACCTGATTAAGCAGTGGAAGATGTCTGTTGTTGAAAACCTGGGTGTCCGGGAGGATGATATTGGTGTTTTCGGGGGCGGAGAGCATGAGATTAAGGCAATCACGATTATTACGTATGCATCTGCGCAAAAGTATATCAGTGCGCTTGCAGTCAGGTTTGATCTTGTTATTTTTGATGAAGTGCATCATCTTCCAAGCGAGGTTTACAGGACTATTGCCATGGGACTGATTGCAAGGCACCGCCTTGGGCTTTCTGCGACCCCGGAAAGGGCAGATGAATTGCATCTGGACCTTGATGATCTGATTGGCCCTGTTGTTTTCAGGAAAGAGCATGAGGATGTTTCTTCGTATATTGCGAATTTTAAACTTGAGAAAATCAGTGTTAAGTTGAGTGATGAGGAAAAGGAGAGGTATGATGAGAATATGAAGATATTCAGAAATTTTCTGATTTCAAGAAGAATCAGGTTTACCGGACCGCGGAGCTATTCCAGGATTGTCATGATGTCGGGGCGAAGCAAGGCAGCGTATGATGCGCTGATTGCGCATAATGAGGCAAGGAAGATAGCGCTTAATGCTGATGCGAAGATAAAAGTTGTGCTTGAGTTGCTTGAAAAGCACAGGAAGGATAAAGTGATTATATTTTCTGAGTATATCTCTATTGTTGAGATTATCTCAAAGAAGTATCTTATTGCGCTTATTACGTCAAAGACCGGCAGGAAAGAAAGAGAGACAATTCTTTCTCATTTCAGGGACGGGACTTATACGAAAATTGCAAGCGGCAAGGTGCTTGATGAAGGGATTGATGTGGCGGATGCGTCTGTCGGCATCATTATTAGCGGGACCGGGAGCAAGCGGGAGTATATACAGAGGCTTGGGCGAATATTGCGGCCTAAGAAGGATACTGCTGTGCTTTATGAGCTTGTGAGTGAGAAGACGCTTGAGACCAAGGCGGCAAGCCGGCGGAAACTGAAAAGGAAGGGAGAGGATAAATGAGAAATGTATCTATACCTGTTGCCCTGATTAAGTTCCGGCGAAAGCAAAGGGAGAAAGGCAAATATATTGTGCCTTTCTTTTTGAAGGATGAGGATGAGATGAAGATAGAGCAGGTGGTTGAATATTATGACAGCATGTGCGACAGGAAAATAGGGGATTTTGATGAGAAGAGAATTATTGAGATTATGGATGATATGAAGGTCGGGCGGGCTGTACAGTTTGTTATGGGTAATTTTTACTGTTTCAGGAGTCCTGATTTTAGTGGGTATTTTTCTTCGCGGGATGTTGAGGTCCTGGATAAGATGGGTGTTTCAAGTGCTGGATCATTGAGAGGACTGTTGTTTGAGTTTGTTAATGAAAGGTATGGGGGGTTTTGTGGTGCGCGGGACAAGGTAATTTTGGAGTTTGGTGATAAGTGGGGGTTGGGGGATGGTGTTGATGATGCGCTTTGGAGTGACCAGGATGATGAGAAAGTGCTTGGGAAATGCGGGGATGTTAAGGATGTTGTGCTTTTGTATAATCGCGGTGTGATTAAGACTCTTTTTTCGAATTCTGAGAATGTCAGCATAGTGCTTCCTGAACTCCCCGGGAGGATGATTCGAAGAATATATTTGCTGTGCAAGTATAATGGTGTGCTTTGTGATATTTCTGTTGAAGGTGAAGGTGAAGGTGAAGGTGAAGGTGAAGGTGGAGGTGGAAGATATGTCCTGGAAATATCCGGGCCCGTGGAGTTGTTTGGGAAGCCGGAGAAGTACGGGCACAAAATCGGCAATGTGGCCATAGGGATTTTCGGGGTTCTTGAGTGTGTAGAGTATTCTTTTACGTCTGTTGTTTTCATCAAGAACAGGAAGTATGTGTTTTCTATGGCAGGAGAGGAGGTTAAGAGAATGGGACTGAGAGTTGGTGTTGTGGGCGCTAAGGGGGATGAGTTTGATAGTGCGCCTGAGGAAAAGTTTTTCAGTTTTTTCAGGGATGAGAAATTGTCGTGGAAAGTTGAGAGGGAGCCTGCGCCGATTGTAACTGATGAGTTTGTTTATGTGCCTGATTTTTCGTTTTTACGGGGGAATTCGAAGGTGTTTGTTGAGATTATGGGGTATTTTACTGAGTATTACCAGAAGAAGAAAATCTGGAAATTGGGGCGTATGAAGGAGATGGATGTTCCTATGATTATTGTTGCAAACAGTACGTATGATGAGGGGATTAAGAGGGAGATTGAGGAGGTTGGTTATCCTGTGGTTTATTTTAAAGGGAAGAATATTCCTTATGGACCTATTTTGAGGATTCTTGAAGAGAAATTTAGTGATTTTGATGAGAGAATCAATGTGATTGAGGGTGAAAAGGGGAGGATTGCGGCTGAGATTGATGGGGATGTTGCGCGCGCAGGGTTTGTTCCTGCGGGTTTGCTTAAGGAGAAGTTTGGGTGCTTTACTGATGATGAGTTTGATGCATGTATGGATGTGATTGGTGTTAATGGGGTGTATATTAAGGGCGCGGGGGTTTTTTCTGCATCTAAAATTGAGGAGTTGCGGGGAATTGTTGAGGTTGCGTGTTCAAAGAAGAGGGATAGGGCGTATGTTGCCAGAAAGTTTTTGGATGCGGGGGTTGATGTTGTTGATGTGGTGGTTGGGTATCTTGGGTATGCGATCAAGTGGCAGGGGCTTTCTAAGACTCAAATCATAAAGCAAAAGAAAAGGAGTTGAAATGACCAGCAATCCCCGCTTAAGCTTAAATTATTTTTTGTCCAGAAACGAATACAGTAAATGAAATCCATTATTATATTTCATGTAAGTTATATAAAAATATTTACGAGATGTTAAAAACAAGATAAAATTAAATTGGTCAGATGTATGCGTTTTGAATTAAAGCGGGAATTGCTGTGAAATGACTATGCACGGATTTCTTGAGGTTATTGAAAAAGCAAAGGCAGAAGCAAATGGAAACTATTCTGCGTATTCCCCGAATTTGCCGGGCTTGCGCGGCTACGGGTAAAATACATGATGAAGCAGAGAAGAATATGTATAAAGCAATCAAAATGCATGTTGAGGGGCTGATGGAAGATTGTTTGCCTGGTTCGAAATCACATACTACAGCAGAATATGTTGTTATAAATAAGTAAAATAAAGAACAACAGCGCTTAATCAATCCCCAGCGCCGTTCTGATCTGGTGTATGTCCATATAGGGATCACCTATTTTTTTGTTGCGCTCGTATTGATTTTCAATTATTTTTAATAGTTCTTTCAGCGCTATTTTGCCGTCTTCTGTTTTTGCTGCCTGTCTCGGGGTCATGCCATCTAGTTCATCCTGATTAGTGTCAAGCCATTTGAGAGTATATGTTTTAAGGAATTTCTCTGACATGCGTTTAACATATTTTGAGTTTTTCTCTTTTTCTTCTTCCACTGTGTCTGGTTCATCACTCTTTCTTTTTGCAAGATGGGACATGTCTTCGTGTGTTGTCCCAATATGCACAATACTACCTAAATCTATAATTTGGGCAAGCAGTTTTTTTGCTGATTCAAGGCGCTCTTTTGACATACATTCTATATATAGCCTGTCTTTTGTAAGTGTGAAGTTTGCGATATATAAACACTGTTCATCTTTATCATTGTAGCATAATGTCAGATACGTGTGGTAATTATCGCCGGAGTTGTATTTCTGTTTTTGTTTCATTAAATTTGGATCATAAGGGAGAAGGTAATCATATCTTAGACCGTCTTTTAGTTCATCGTCGTGACCCATGAAGCGGCACTTGTCGTCTGTGTCAAAAAACAGTTCTACAGGGAAATAACTATTTACCCTGTAAGTAGATTTGCTAATGCAGATTGTATGACCTTCATACGTAATAGGTATATACTCTTTAGCATTGTAATCCTGCATAAATTCATTGAATATGCGCGGGCGTTTATTCACAAATTGGCTTATGGTTAAAGTGTCGTTGTTGGCAAGGAGGTATTCCTGGAGCCTGATGTCAATGTATTTTATTAGTTCATCTTTGACATTGTTCGGCAACCGATACCTGCGCCGGATGTGTAGTATTCCCCATACATTGGGATAATATGGCTGAACAGGATATCATAGGTGAGTAAATCCTTTGATGATGAGACATCATTCAGGTAAAATTCATTGCCGGAGATTATGTCTTTTAAATAGACGCCTTTACCGACTACTACTTTTTGCACTTCAAATATCCCGTAGTATGCTTTCATCCAATCTGTGAGCATTGAAAGTACGTTTGGAGGAAGTTTGTTTTTGCGTCTTTGGTAGTATAGTTCCAGAAGTGGAATATTGTGGTCTATCAGGCGGTATTCATGAATATACCATTCTGTGAACTCACGGTATTTATCCTCATCTATGTCTCGCATTGAAGAGGTGTCTTTTTCGTTCCAGAAGAGCATCCATGCATTTCTGAGATCCTCTCCAAATTCTTCGCATCTCATGAGTATCTGGAGCTCTTTTCTCAGGAAGTTCTCGGTTTTTCTCATGTCTTTGGTCCTGATGACTTCTGATTCTGGCTTATTCATACAGCATTTCTTGTACTTTTTGCCTGAGCCGCATGGGCATGGGTCGTTTCTTCCAGTTTCCCTGTGTGCTTATTTGATGGAAAAATACTTATTTGTGAGTGTAGCGAGGGCATAGAATTATAATTATTTGTGCGCTAATTGTCTGTTGGATATCATGAAGAAAGAAGATGCTGCAATAAAGAAACGCGTGCGCAGGCAGACGAAGGATGCAAAGACAGATACTAAGGCGCAGAGTCCCGGGAAGAAGAGAAGAAGTTCTGCGGCAATGAGGAAAAAGGATGATGTGAAGCAGGAGAAGTTTCGTGTTTCGGGGCTTGAGCGCAGTTATTTTGCGATGGCGCTTGTTGTTGTTTGTGTGATGGGTTTTTGGGTTGTCTTTTTGTGGGATGAGCCTGTCAGCCCTGATGGGAGGGTGGTTGAGTTTTCTTTTGTCAATGATAGTCTTGATGATGATGTGAGTGATAATTCGTCTTTTGAGATTTTGGAGGAGCAATATGCGCAGATTGTGCATTGTAATGAGTTTATTGCACGCAGGGAGTATAATGAGAGTATTGAGTGCCTGAAGAAAGCTTATAGTATGAATGAGGATAATGCTGCTGTTGTGGTGGGGCTTGGGAATATTTATTTTGATGAGGGGGATTATGATGAGGCGTGCGAGTATTATTCTAAAGCTGTTGCGCTTAATGGGAGTGATAAGAGGCTCAGGTATAATTATGCGCTTGCGCTTGAGATGATGAATAGGAGTGATGATGCTATTGAGCAGTACCGATTGGCAGTTGAGATTGACGAGGGTTATGTTATGGCCATGAATAATCTCGGGGTTCTTTTGCAGAAGTCAGGCCTGCTCAATGAGTCAAGGGATCTGTTTGAGAGTGCGCTTGCGCGGGATTCGAATAATACTGTTGTTCTTTTGAATTATGCTAATGTCCTTTCTGAGATTGGGGCTAATAGTGAGGCTGAGGCGAGTTACCGTAGGGTTATTGAGATTGATGCTGATTATAAGGAAGTGTATCGGAATTTTGCGCAGTTTTTGTATAATAGCAAGAGATATGCTGAGGCTAAGGATATGATGGAGAAGGCGGATTGATATGAATTTGTATGATATCACTGAGAAAGATGTCAGGAAGATTGCGGATTCGGGTGCGATATTGAGCCGGGGTAAGTCATATTATAAAAACAATAAGATTAAATCCATGAATGTGGCTGATGGCATTATTGCTGCTAAAGTGCAGGGAAATTACGGGACATATAATGTTGAAATATCTATTGATGAAGATGGTGATATTGAGGCAGATTGCGACTGTCCATATGACGGGTGGGGATGCAAGCATATTGTGGCTGTGCTGTATAAGTGGATTAATGAAAGGAGCAGGAGGCAAAGAGATATTATTTCAGAGTATAGACCAAAAGGGAAAGAGAAAGGCAGAAGGTCAGGGATATATGCAATTACATTGAATGAGATTTTTAATGATACTTCCAAGGAGTCGCTTGTTAGGGCTTTTGATCTTGTGAATACGAAGAAAGTGAAGATATTATCTATGAAAGTTGAGCAGGTTACGGCTGAAGTGTATGATGCCAAAAAGGAAGTTGTTGTTTTAAGGTCAGAGGAGGATTCATTTGGTTATCGTCCTAGTAGGGAGTGCTCGTGCGGGGTTGGACATTACGGGACGTTTTGTGCGCATATGGCAGCGGTGATGCTTTCGGTGTTTTTGAATAAAAATAAGGATCAGAAAGAGGCGCTTTTGAAATATGAAAAGAAGATTCGCGTTGAGGTCAGGGATGAAAAGTATGCTTCGCTTGTCAACAGCCTGGATTTTATCAGGAGTGATGATGATAAGGTGAAGCAGAAATATGAGTTTATGTTCAGTATTGAGAAGATGAGTGAGAACATATTTATTTCACTGAATAAGGGGCTTGTTCTTAAGAGGGGAGGAATTGGCACGCCGTCGAGTGTATCGCGGTCTATTCTTAAGAAATACTACAGTACGATGTCAAGGACGAAGAAGAAGGCGATTGATTCGCTAATTTATGCGCAAGAGAGCAGCTGGGGCAGCAGCATGAATATGACTATCAAAAGAAGTTCTGAGAGAACGTCGGATACTGAGATACTGGGGCATTTGAGGCAGCTTTACAAGGAATGTGCGGTGTGTTTTGCGAACTGCTCACTGCCGGATGCCAAGGCGTTTGTTGATATTCGTATTGAAAAGAGTAGTGGGGATTCCAGGACTTATGTGCTGAAAATATCTGCTAATCTTGACGGGAAGATATTTGATCTCAGTGACCATAATGCAGCGATTGTGGGTAAGGATCCTTTGTGGGTGTATGCTTATGATGATGAGTTCAGGCACCCGGTGCTGTTTGAGATGGGGTGCGGGCAGCCGGATATTATTAAGGCGCTTGCGAAGCATTCTTTGACGGAAATAGGACCGAAGCAGTTGAAGGATTTTATTGAGAAGTATTACCTGAAGCTTTCTAGTCTCGGAGAGATTGTTTTGCCGCAGGGGTATGATGTTGTTGAGAAGGTTATGGAGCCTTCGCCGCGTATTTTTCTGAAGGATTATGGGGATATGTTCTGTTTTGAGCTGAAGTTTCTTTATGGGAAGGATGAGGTGAATTATGGAAGCAATACAGATATTGTGTTTAGGGATGATGATGATAAACTTGTGAAAATTAAGCGCAATAAGGATGAAGAAAAAAGATTTTATTCTGTTTTGCTTGACAATCATACTGTTGAGAGCAACGGGGTGCTTGTGCCGTCAATTGACCCGTATATGTGGCTTGTTGATGTTTCCAAAAACCTGATTTCGCTTGGGTTTGAGATTTACGGGGCTGATAAGTTGTTTAATGTTAGGATTAGTCCGGATGATGCTAAGTTGAGGCTTGAGGTTTCGAGTGGTATTGACTGGTTTGACCTGAATGGTGATGTGAGTTTCGGGTCTGAGAAGGTGGGTTTTGATGAGCTTATGGGGGCTTTGAATAAGCATGAGAGGTTTGTAAAATTGAGTGACGGCAGGATGGGGGCCATACCGAAAAAGTGGCTTAATAAACTATCTGGTGTGACAGGTTTTCTTGGGCAGGGAGATGGTGAAGATACGGCAAGGGCATCTGAATCCCAGATTGCGATTATTGAGGCATTGATTGATATTGCTGATGCATCGAAAGTTGACCAGAAGTTTGATGAGATCAGGAAGAAGTTCAGGGGTTTCAGGGAGATTAAGGACGTTGAGCTGCCGGGTAATGTTAAGGGCGAACTTCGGGATTACCAGAAGGCAGGGTATAACTGGCTGCATTTTTTAAAGGAGTTTTCGTTTGGCGGGTGCCTTGCTGATGAAATGGGGCTTGGGAAGACGCTCCAGATTTTGAGCCTGCTGCTTTATGAGAAAGAGCACGGGAATAAGGTGCCGTCACTTATTGTTGTTCCGACATCGCTTGTGTTTAACTGGGTGAATGAGGTTGAGAAGTTTACGCCGGACCTTACGGTGCATGTCCATCACGGGCTTGGAAGGGCTAAAAAGATTGATCAGATTGTGGATACGAAGTGTGATCTGGTTATTACTACTTACGGGACACTTAGAAATGATCTTGAGATGTTCAAAAAGAAGAAGTATCATTATGTTGTGCTGGATGAGTCCCAGCAGATCAAGAACCCGCTTTCCAAGATTGCGAAAAGTGTGTATACGCTGAAGTCGAGGTACCGGCTTGTGCTTACAGGGACGCCGATTGAGAATAATTCTCTTGAGTTGTGGTCCCAGTTTGCATTTCTTAACCCCGGGCTGCTTGGGAATATGGATTATTTTAAGAGTTCTTTTTCAAAGTGCATTGATAAGGATAAGGATGAGGATAAGATGGCGGCTCTTAAGAATATGATCAATCCTTTTTTGCTGCTTCGTAAGAAGGAGACTGTTGCCCGTGATCTTCCTGATAAGCAGGTGACTGTGGTTTATTGTGAAATGGACGTGCGGCAGAGGAAGGTGTATGATTACTGGAAGAACAAGTTTCGCGAGGAGATTATGGAGTCTATACATGAAAAGGGGTTTAACCAGTCGAGGATGAAGATTTTGCAAGGGTTGATGAAACTGCGGCAGATCTGCAATCACCCGGTTCTGGTTGATGAGAGTTATGCGGGGGATTCGGGGAAGTATAATGTTCTTATCCGCCAGATTGAGGAGGTGATTAATGAGGGACATAAGGTCCTGATTTTTTCGTCTTTTGTTAAGATGCTTAAGGTTTTCAGGAAGCATTTTGATGATGAGGGTGTGAGGTATTCTTATCTTGATGGGAGTACGAGGAAGAGGGAGGATGTTGTTGATGCGTTCCAGAGGGATGAGGAGATACTTGTGTTTTTGATTAGCCTGAAGGCTGGCGGGCTTGGGCTTAATCTTACTGCAGCAGATTATGTGTTTATTGTGGACCCGTGGTGGAACCCGGCTGCGGAGATGCAGGCGATTGACAGGGCGCATAGGATTGGGCAGGACAAGCCGGTGTTTGTGTATAAGGCGATTACGAAGGATAGTGTTGAGGAGAGGATTCTTGAACTTCAACAGAGCAAACTTGAACTAGTCAAAAATGTGGTTACGATTGAGGAGGGGATTTTTAAGAAGCTTGGCAGGGAGGATATCAAGAAGATGTTTGGGTGAAAGTTATGGATAAAAGTGATTTGCCGCAGATTGTGCTTGATGTGGGTTTTAAACGGATAGAGTTTTCTTTGATGTATCGCGCATGCACTAATCCGGAATGCGACCGCAGCGGGGTCACTATTCGGTTGGTAAATGATGTACGGGATATTTCTTTTTTTATTGATTTTGAGACCGGGACCTATGAGGATGGGGATTACAGTGAAGAGGTTAGAGAGATTATTGAATCTTTTATTGTGTTTATGAATTCTTGTGAGAATGAATCTTATAATCTTGATTTTTTCAAGAGATATTATAAGGAAGCGAAAAAAGACGGGCAGATCAGGGAAGATACAATCAGTTCATATAAGCCAGGTATGATGATGTTTTATCATGGTATTTTTGTAAATGCAGATATTTTTGAAGTAAAGTCCGGAGACAAGGTGTATCTTTTGCGTGATCAATATTGCGTTAATCCGGGATGTGACTGCAGTGATATAGGGCTGGATTTTTTTGAGAAAATACCTGTCCAGAGTATTCAGGATTCGGATTTTTCGATTACATATAATTATGCTGATGGACGTTTTACTGTAGCTAAATGTGCTGACAGGAACAGGTTGAATGCGATGGTTGGGTCTTTTGGCAGTGAGATGAATGAGATGTTCAAAGAAAGGCATGAGCGGATTAAAAAAGAGGTGGCTCCGCTTATTTCGGATAAATTTAAGCAGCGGCGAGGGCTGATTAATATGCTGAAAAGTAGTGTTGGAAGGAATGACCCATGCCCGTGCGGGTCAGGTAAAAAGTATAAGAAGTGCTGCCTGAATAAGGAATAGGGTGGTGATTGTGTGGGAAAAAAGAAACCTGAACTGAAACTGAAGTATAAGTTTTTCTTTAACCAGGATAAGGATGCTGCTTTTACAAGATGCCCGAAATGCAATAATATGACTAAGGTGAGGAAGCTTCCGTTTGTTATTCATCTTGAGAAGGTACGGAATTTTATTTCTGTTAATATGGAGTGCAAGTTCTGCCCGTATTGTGATTTGTTGATTGCGAGGGCGCAGGAGGTTGAAAATATTGTCTGTTCTGTTCTCGGGAAAGAGGAAGTTGATAAATCAGATTATGAGGTGATTGGGACTCTTGAGCGGAAGATATGGAAGAAATCAATGACGATTCCTCTTTATCCACATGAGCTTCTTGATTTGATGTATTTTTTTAAGGATGTGTGGGAATTCAGCCCGCCGGGATGGTACAAGCAGGAATGAATGGTTGAAATGAATTTCAGGCAAAGAGAGAAGTATGAAATGTCATTGAGTTTGACGTTAGAGTATTTCAAAGAGGGTAATTCTATGCCTGAAATTGCGTATAAGATGAAGCTTGCATTTTCTACAATTGAGAAGCATCTGCAAAGGTTGCTTGCGGATGGGAGGATAGGTATTGGTGAGGTTCTGGATGAGGGTAAAATCGGGATGATAAAGGGCGCAATTACAGATTGCGGCTCATTAAAAGAGATGAAAGCAAAATTGCCGGGGGATGTCACTTATGCACAGATCAGATATGTCCTGATTTGCGAGGGGAAGTTCAAGATGAGGAAGGCACCGATTGAGTCGGCGGTTAATACATATATGGGTAATTATTGCCATAGGAAGTGCTTCAGGCATGAGAATATTATTTTCGGTTGTAGGGATAAGTTTGCGATTCTTATTAAAAAAATTGGGGATGTTCCGATAACGTTTAGAGAGTTTAGGGAGATGATGAATAATGATGATATAAAAATTTGTCGGCTTCTGCCTGAGAAAAAGAGGATGTATGTTTCATGGAAGTGTTTTGAACGTATGAGCAGGATGGATAAAGATTTCTGGGATGTTTCAGACAGGCAGGAGAGGATAGATGCTTGTTTGAGCTAAATGTGTATGTAAAATGGTTGGTGAAGAAGATGATACGAGTCAAGAAAGAGGATGGAAAAATCAAGGTTTTTTTCTTCTATGACAAGGATTATATTGCTAAGATTAAGAGCATAATAGGATATAAATGGCATGCTGATGAGAAATGTTGGAGTATTCCCTGTTCTGAATCCGGTAGGCTTTTGTCTGTGTTTGATGGAGTCAAAATTGAGGGTGATGGAGCGCAGATGGAAGATTTGAGAAGGGAGCTTGTTTCTAGAAAGTATAGTCTGAATACGATTAAGGGTTACATTCACTATAATGAGAAGTTCATTCAGTTTGCGGGTAAAGGCGCTTGTGAAATTGGTAATGATGATGTGAAGAGGTATTTGTTTTATCTTGCAGAGGATAAGGATTCTTCTGCTTCAACTTTGAATGGTGCGATTAATGCGCTGAGGTTTTATTATGGGGAGGTTTTGAAGAGACAGTTTGTTTATGATATTAAGAGGCCGAAGAAGGATAAGAGGCTGCCTGTTATTTTGAATCAGGAAGAGGTTATGCAGATACTTTCATCTGCTACGAATATAAAACACAAAGCAATCTTAGGGCTTGTTTATTCTGCTGGTTTGAGGGTGAGTGAGGTTGTGAAGTTGAGAGTTGAGGATATTGATGCTGAGAGAAGAATGATTCATATAAGATGTGCAAAGGGAAGAAAGGATAGGTATACTATGCTTTCGAGTGTAGCATTGGATATGATGAGGCAGTATCTGAAAGAATATGGTCAGTCTATATGGTTATTTCCCGGCAGGGATAGGGAAAAACATATCACGATTAGGAGCGCTGAGAAGATATTTTCGAATTCATGTAAGAGAGCAAATATTAAGAAGAATGTTACGGTTCATTCTCTGAGACATAGTTTTGCTACACATTTACTGGAAGGAGGTACAGACCTTAGATACATTCAGGAGTTGCTTGGCCATCAAAGTTCAAAGACGACGGAGATATATACTCATGTGAGCAATAAGGAGATAAATAAGATTAAAAGTCCTTTGGACAGCTTGCAGATAAAAATGAGTGAAAATGATAGTGAAGATGAAAAT
>Ga0164318_10002970_pt1 | contig 15914 bp, 16 predicted proteins | sample GuaBasSedimGuay9_FD_113734 | JGI IMG/M metagenome (GOLD analysis project Ga0164318, IMG submission 113734) | Subseafloor sediment microbial communities from Guaymas Basin, Gulf of California, Mexico - Guay9, Core 4571-4, 0-3 cm | ecosystem: Environmental > Aquatic > Marine > Hydrothermal vents...
GTTTTTGCCAAGGGTAAATAATCTCTGCCTCCCTTGTTAATTTGAACCACAATAGGACCAAATAATGTCGATTTGCTCCATTTTTCTCTAATTCGCAAATCGAGTTTTGAGTATTCGTTATCATCAATGGAAATAAAAAAGTTAAGATTCTCGGAGCCAAGTTGGGGAAAATAATCTAAAATTTCATCTATCATGTGAATCCAATCTGATTCATGATGAACATCGTGATAGGTAAATTCTTGCCCTCCTGTATTATAAGGGGGGTCGGTGTAGATGCAATCAATTTGATGAGCAAATTTCGGCATTAAAAAGGGGAGTGCCTTGCGATTATCGCTTTGAATAATCCATCCCACAGTGTAAGACTCTATTTGAGATATAGTTGACAACAGATTTTTTGTGAATTTATCTGAGAAATGGCGCGTATCTATCATTAAATTTGAATTGTTCTTGAGAATTTCATGCGAGAGAGAATCTGTAGAGATAGAATTTATAGAAATTGGATCGGTAAAAATTGGAGTAATTTCAATTAAATCAGGGAAAAGTTCCTTCCATTCAGCAACTTGAGCACGATTGCATAATATTTCAAGATAAAAGGATTCGGGAACAAGATCAAGTGAGATACAATAATGATTTTCTAAAATCAAAGGAGGTTTATTGTAAATCTTCCAAATCAAAGCGTTTGTCATGGAAATCACTGGATAAATCGACGCGATGAATTTATCTAATTTAGGATTCAAAACGCCTTTGCACTTGAAAACCCAGTCAAAATCTTTGAATTCGGAAAAATCACCTATATATTCCCCTATCTTTCCATACATAAAATGGGCAAATTGAGACGGTGTAATTTTTTGGGGATTGAGAATGTAAACTGAAAATGTTGATTCTTTAGTAAAGATGGTTAAATGTTGAAGAAGGACTCTGTTTAAATCTTTTTTTTGCGTTACTTCCACAATTCCTGAGTTTTGAATAAATTCTGACCATTTTTCCACAATTTCTTTAGTAATTTGAAATTGGAAATGAGATCCACGAATTTTTCCCTTTCTATTTTGTTCAAGGGGAATTAAGTTAAGAATAAGCAAAAATGTGTTTTTCTCTTCAATATAATGAAATGCATGTTGATCTGGCAGTTGGAAATAATATTTTTGTCGCTGTGTGCGATCATTTTGATTTAAATCTCCTGCAACCTTATCTAAAATAATTGCAAAATGAAAACTCATCCAAGAAAAGCGGTAATTGTAAAATTTTTTATGAAAATGAACTGAACCTAATTCTTTTTGCGGCCAAACTAAGGAAACTCTTGCATTATTCTGCGGTGGATCAAATTTACTAAAGAAATTACTCCAGAAAAAAGGATTCTTATGAATTTTGAAAGATTCAATATAAATATCCTGAAAAAATTTTTGAAATGAAGGATTTGTCTTAATTTTCAACTTATTTGGCTGAATAAATAATTTTTCCTGGGATAATTCCTTTAATGGCGAGTGTTCTAAATTTTGGGAAAGAATCTGGAGAAATAATCTCGAAAAATAAAAAAAACCTCCAATTGGTGCATAATCATCGAAAAATTTTCCTATTTCCATGCAAAACACTTTAAATAATAGGGGAAAAAAGGTCGTTAAGAAAGAAATTGCTTTTAGTTCGGCGAAATTACAATTTCCATAGACGATACATTTGAACTCTTTCCATCATCGTTTGTGAGGTGTTCCGTGGAAATGCGAATGTCCTTGTATTTAGCAGAGGGGAAAAACTTATTTATCAAAATTTCTGCAACATCTACCGCATGAGAAATTGCACGTCCACGAGCTTTAATTGTGCATTCTGTTCCTCGATTTAAAATTACCATTGCTGCCATAACATAATTCATAGTTGGCCGTTTTCCAATGAAAACCGAATTGTCCGATGTTTTATCATTATTATTTTGCATAGTCTTGTCACTGTAGTTGTTCAACGTAGAAACGATGTTATCGAATTTTGAAAACATCCAATTAAGAACCAATAATTAAATTGGATGTCTATCACAAAGGTAGAAAGCGAGATAAAAAAGGTTTACTGGTGCGAATCATCATTAACAATTTGATGAAGTTAATAATAGGGAGATGTGTCATCATTTATAATTTGTTGAAGTTTTGCGTAAACTTGGTCTACTCCTTCATTAAATTTAGCTGAAACGGGGAGTAATTCTGAAGTTGCGCCAAAATTAATGAATGCTTTTCCCAGTGCAATTGTATATTCTCGGAAGATGCCATGTTCCAGCATTTCAATTGCATCCATTAACGCCAGATCGTCTTCCATCCAATTCAAGATTCTCTCTAACTTTTCTGGACTTAGGAGGTCTTTTTTGGTCAATAAGTTTAATTGGGGAAGATTTGCAAATCGGAACTGAACCGAAGCAGATAATAATAGGGTAGAAATCACTCCATTTGGTGTTCCGCACAATAAGCTATCATAGCAAAATATAATAGAACGTTGAATAGAACCAAATCCAAGAGCGTTGGCAATCATTGGGCCTGTATTTCGAAAGGAAAAAAGTTCCATCTGACCCGGAGTATCCACTAAAATAATGTCGGGATCGTTATACTGGTTGATTTCATATTTTAAATCTTCAATATAATCCACCATTCTGTCTGTTGCTTCAATCATTGCTCCGTTTGGGCCCAAACCCGTTTCTTCAATAACTTGGTTAACCGTAATATAATCTTGAATGTCTATATTGGGCTGATACGGAAGTTTTTGAACCGCTGGATCCAGATTAATGGTAATTAGAGAGATTTCTGGATTGTATGTCCCAATATAGTCTTGGAGGGCTTTCGTTAAGGTTGTTTTTCCACTTCCTGCCGGACCAATTATGTAAAATATATGCATTTGTTTCGATTTATAAAATATTGCAGCCCAAAAGAATATTTCGACTATAATATAATGAAAAGGTATTCCTAAGCTACTGGGAGATAAAAACGTCTGACGAGAGAATTCACATAGAGTTGGACAATTTCATAACTTTGAATTTTCATTACCAAGGTTTGGGCGTCTAGATGAGTGATGATAATCTTAGGGCTAATTGATAAGATAAATTTTTCGGAAATCTTTTTAACTTCAGCGGGGACACCAGCCACAACCTTAATCTCCACTTCGATCCCTTCAAGGGGAAATTTATGCTTGGGGATAAAAAAAGATTGGAAGAAATCCATTTTATCCATCAAAGGCTTAGGAATTTCATCCAACATCTCCAACTTTATTGGGGATGCCCGAATCTTAAAAGCTTCAATATCTCGGAAAATAAATAGAAAACCATTGTCAGTTCCTTCACAATACTGCATGGAGTTCATGTGCTTTTCAAAATATTGATTAAGATAATGAAGAATTTGATCCGAATTGATAAAAATATACTGTAAAAAATCGGTGATTTGGAGAACGATGCGACTGGACATAAATTATATTGTTAGTATGCCTTACTAAAAAAGAATTGCTATTACAGATAACAAGCAGTTTATTTTTTCTAAAGATGAGCTTGAACTTTCATGTGGGCAAAAATTTCTAAATTTCTGATGTTATTTGTAAAATTGAATGCAAAATTTTATTATAGGAATAAGGCACTTATTGGTAAATACTTGAAAAGAAATTATTCGGAAAGTGATCCATATGACTTCGCTAAAAAAATCCCGTTATCGTTTTTCCAAAGCAGAATTAGATGAGTTATTATTTAATTACAATCAAATTCCCAGTGTTTTACCCCATAATAAACCCAAATCGGTGCGAATTTGGGATGAAACTCTTCGAGACGGAGAACAAACACCAGGTGTTTTTTTAACATTGGAAGAAAAGCAAAAAATCGCACAATTTATGGATGAAATCGGAGTAGCGAAAATTGCCGTGGGATTTCCCGCAGTTTCTACACAAGAATTAGAAATCGTCAAAACAATCAAATCAATGGGATTAAATCATGCGCAAGTGTTGGGAATATCACGTCCAAGAAATTCCGATATTGATGCCTGTTTGAAAGCAGATTTGGATGAGATTGTTCTATTTATGCCCATAAGTGATCTCCATTTAAAAATAATGAAAATCACCCAAGATGAACAATTTCGTATTATTGATGGGGCCTTTGAATATGCCAAATCTCACGGTCTTAAAGCCAATTGGGTTTTTGAGGATGGTTCCCGAGCCCATCCAGATCACTTATTAAGAATCGGTCAGTTAGTTTTGGATCATCATGCTGCCAGTATGATTTTAGGTGATACGGTTGGAGTTTTACAACCCGAATCAACCGTTTATTTGATGAATCTGCTTCAATCCAACCTCAAATGGAATAATGCTCCAACCGAATTAGGAATTCATACACATAACGATTTTGGGCAAGCTGTCGCCAATACATGTGCAGCGGTTTATCATGGAGCGACCCTTCCGCATGTGTGTGTAAACGGATATGGTGAAAGGGCTGGTAATGCCGCATTCGAGGAAGTAGTTATGAATTTAGAAGAAATGGGAGTTGATACAGGTATAAAGCTCGAAAAACTCACTGAATTGTCGCATTTGGTGGAGAAAATATTCGCTTTGCCTTTGTCAGCACACAAACCAATTGTAGGAAGTAATGCTTTCAGTCATGAGAGCGGTCTCCATATCAATGCCCTGCTATCTCATCCTGCTACCTACGAACCGATAAATCCTGCATGGGTTGGTCAAAAACGGCGTTTATATCTGGGAAAATTCTCTGGATCGAGTGCTATTGTTAATGCTTTGGAAACCAAATTGAAATTAAGCGATTTACAAATTCCTCGTGAAGTTATTTATAAAATTGTGCAAGATGTAAAAGACCTACAACAGCAATCTTCTAAAGAGGAAAAAATGAAACTTTTTCTTCAAACCAAGCAATTAGTCGAAAAAATGCGAGCAGGAATAAATGATAGCGAATTTTTCCGAATTGCCAAAAAACATGCCGCTAAATACCTAAAAAATACTTGGGCGGATGAAGATCAAGAATAAAATGATTTAGAAAAAAAAACCTAATTCGTTCACAAATTGTAGCTTTTAATAAGGGAAAAATTCCGAATATTTTTAGGAAAATGATAACCTATTTAAACGAGGAAATAAGAAACTCTATGCAAATTTATTTCATCGAGATAGATATATAGATAATCATTTTTTAGACGAAAAATGTGCAATAATTCAAGAATGGGGTAGATGGTATGAAGACAATTTATGCTCGCTTTGGTTTGGCGGAATATGAGAAATATCATCCTTTAACTAAAGATATTATTATTAAAACTTTTGGCGCCCCTGATAAAGAAATTAAACACGAGCAATATTCAGTTCAAATGATATATGAAGATGAAGGTTTGCAATTCTATCATCTCGAGACTAATAAAGATTCTATTTCTGATAAAACTCAGCCCCCTGCAATTATTACTTGTGGTTTTTCTATTCCTTTTGAAGGAAAAACTGAAGAAGGAATTATCCTAAATAAAAGCACCATGCGAGATGTAATTCGAATTTTTGGAGAAGAAACATGGTTAACAACCGATCAATCTCCATATTTTTGGATCCAAGAATCTGGGCTTTCATTTTATGTTAAGAAGGGAGATCTTGCAGAAGAATTTCCTTTTCAAAAAGATAAACAACTTGATAAAAAAATCATTCGAATTACCGTACCGTTAGTGTATCGAGAAGAAGAAGTTGCAATAAATGAAGAAGGTCAAATCATACGAACTATCGATGAATATTGTATTGATGGTACCTTGCATGATCCAATAATCGACGAGGAACACGCAGAAGAAGTTTGCAGCAAATGTGGAATCATTTTGCGGGATCGAATGATCTCAATGGAATATAGTGGGGAAAGGGCATTTTCCAAAGCAGAACGTGAACGAAGACAAACTCACGGCAGTCCAGTTAATCCTTTAATTCCCGATCTTCAAATGGCTACTATGATTGACAAGCATGCATCAATGCCTGAAAACTTGCGAAAAGCCGTTAAATGGGACAGTCGATATTCTTGGAAACAGAGAAATATGATTCAAGCAACTTCTGAGATAAAACGCATAGGGGAATTGCTTAACCTTCCTCAGCACGTGAAAATTTATGCCATTAAACTGTATCGTCAAGCTTTTTCCTTGGGCTTGTTGAAAGGACGAAGTATTAGGGCAATGGTCGCGGCTTCTATATACTATGCTTGTGGGGCTGAAAAAATACCTCGTACTTTACAAAATATCGTTAAGGTTTCCGATTCTACGTTTCATCAAATTACTAAATGCTATCAGTCTTTAATAAAAGAGTTAAATTTACCGAGTCCGTCAATTAGCCCAAAGAATTTATTGTCATCTTATGTTTCTCTTCTTCATCTTCCCCATAATGTAGAGATAAATGCTGGACGAATATTAGATCGTTATGAAAAGATTTATTCACTATCTGGGAAAGATCCCAAAGGTCTCGTTGCAGCAGCGCTTTATATTGCCAGTCAATTAAATAAAATAAAGATTTCTCAGACAAAAATCTCCCGAACAGTTGGTATTACTGAGGTGACCCTTAGAAACAGATTACGTGAAATGCAAAAGTTTGTAAAGAGTAAGAAACGCAAGAAAACTTCAGAAAAAGTTTCAAAAAAAGGGGATAAATAAATATTGGTGAGTTTGTTAATTTATCAAATGTTATTGCTCAAAACCAATAAATACTATAGAATCTCCACGTAAAACTAGTTTATTGAAGTTTTCTGTTTTTTCCAATAAGTTTTCTTCATTTTCTGGGTCACGTTCAAAATATTTGTAGGTTACGTCTTCGAGCAAGACATTTAAGTGGGCATTAAACGATTTTAAGATGCCGATAAATGTTTTGCTCCGTTTGCATTTGATGGTTATCCGTTTTCCAAGGGATTCTCCTAAAGTTTGAATTGGATCATGAGGCATAGTGAACTATTTCCTTTTAATTAAATCGTATATACACAAAATAAAGTACATTTTTCCATAAAAATTCTTCTTAATCAAAAAATTTTCACCACATTTTTTGACGATAACCACATTTTGGACATTCAATCTCAGCACCTTGCGGTGGGAACGAATTTAAAATATTTTGACAGCTAACACAATTCAAATCTACTAATTTATATGTTTCTGGCAGAAATTTGCGATTAATCAGGTGCTTTTGAAAATCTATAACCAAATTGTGAATAAGAGTTGATACTAAATCTTTATTTTTACTAGCCACATACAAGGCGAAGAATCCATTTTTGATTTGAGGTATTGCCAGAATTTGTAAAGATTCATTGTCTTTGGTTATTGAACCCAAATAGAACCACATAGGAGCGGGATTATCGTTTTTTATGATACTCATAAAGTGATATATCTCTAAAATTTCTTCAAAAATTTTCATGATATCATGTTCACATTTGAGATCGGGGCAACCTACGCCTTGCATTCTTTTGAAAAACTCAGGATTTCGCATTATCGACTTTATTAAGTTAATGTCTCCTTTTAAAGGTGTAATTTCAGGAATATTGAAATCGACATTGATTTCTTCCATTCTGATCAATCGCATCGTAAGATTATTATTTCTAAATTGGAAAAATCCTCGAATGGAAAATTTACGATCATGAATGTCAGAAACGTATAATCTAAGTGTTTTTGCCGATTTTGCAGGGAGATCGTTAATACCAATGATGATTTCACCGGAGTTATCTTCATACGAATATTCATTAAATTGAGGTCTAATGGTTAATCCCTCATCATATTTTAAACGGAGTTTTCCTTCAGTAGCAGGAAAATCGGAATTATTTTGTATGCCAATTAAGATAACCGTTCTAATCCCAATTATTTTTACATTCAATTCAACTGTGATTAAATCTTTTTGATCAATTTCCCGATGTTTAGATGTCACAATTTCCATAGGTTGAGTCTTTTTTTCTGCCATTTCCGCCATTAAAGATTTTAAATTTTCAACCCTAGGAGTTTCTTTTTGAGTTATACCTAATACTTCAAATTGTTCTAAATCCCAATCCAGTATATCTTCTAACGTCAGATTTTTTTTTTGGATTTCATCCATTGAAAATTGTAGATAAGTTCTACCGTCTGGATAATGCTTAATTTTACCAAATACCTTGTTATCGTTGTATAAACGGATTATCACTTCTCGAACTTGAAAATCGTCTAGTGAAAATTCAGATTTAATTTTATTTATATCTAGTTTATCATTATTGAGCATTTTTTTTACAATGAAAGTTGTAATTTTTTGTAAATCGAAATTTTTGTTAATTTGGCCGCTCAAAAAAGTTCCCCTTTTTTAATTTATTTATACAAAAAAGTATTCCCTTCCTCCTTATTACTTTTGCTCTTTGGAAACGAAAAATTTTTTTAGACGTTATGTTTAATTGTACATATCGACATGACTCAAATTGGAATTGTTAAAGCAGTAAATATCAGCCGTAAAAAAGGTGAAATTAAAGAAAACATCCATACTTGCAAAGTTAATATGCAAGGATTGGAAAATGATGCTCATTCAGGCGATTGGCATAGACAAATTTCCTTATTGGCTGAAGAAAGTATTGATAAAATTCGCCATTTAAGTAATTCAATCACTTATGGTTCGTTTGCAGAAAACATAACCTCACAAGGAATTCGATTACATGAACTACCTATCGGAAGCTTTTTTAAAATCAATGATGTCGTTTTAGAACTAACACAAATCGGAAAAAAATGTCATAACGATTGTGCGATCATGCAACAAGTGGGGAAATGCGTTATGCCTACTGAAGGTGTTTTTGCTAAGGTCATTCATCCTGGAACGATCTCAGAAGGGGATGAAATTCGTGTTATTTTGCCTAATGAATAATTTAATGGTGATTCTCAATTTCTTCCTTAAAATTAGTAGATAGATTTCACCGTGAGATCAAGCGTTTTCGAGTTTCAATTACATCAGAATGTAATTTAAACTGCCCTTATTGCCATCACGAAGGAAATCCAAATCCAAATCCCCATCAATTTACTCCATTAGAGCAGCTGGTCCAATTAACCCCGATAATTTCTAAATATAATATTTCCAGTATCAAGATAACCGGTGGAGAGCCGCTTTTGCATCCTAAGGTTGTGGAAATTGTCCGACTTTTTTCTCAAATTCCATCCGTAAATGATGTTTCCTTAACTTCTAATGGGATTTTTTTAAAAAAGTATGCTGTTGAACTAAAAAAGGCAGGGTTAAACCGAATTAATATTGGCTGTGATACAATTTACGATTCTACATATAAAAATCTTAATAGAATAAAAGATGGTCTTCTATTGGCTAAAAAGGTGGGAATTTCCCCAATTAAATTGAATATGGTCATCTTGAAAGATGTGAATGAAGATCAATTTGAACCATTACTCGCTTTTTGTGAAGAACATGGGTTTATTCTGCAAGTTATCGAACTGATTAACACAAATAAGGCTTTTTTTACTAAATACCATTACGATTTAAGCTCATTAGAAAACAATATTGCTCAAAGAGCCAGTAAAGTCATCACACGAGATGTTCAAGATCGTAAACAATACACATTAGATTCTGGTGTTGTTGTCGAATTTGTAAATCCTGTGCATAATTCACGGTTCTGCGCAAAATGTAATACTTTACGCGTGACCAATGATTTTCAATTCCAACCTTGTCTAAATCGCCAAGATAATCTTGTTCCTGTCGGAGAAGAAATTGAAGAGAGTTTAAAACTGGCGATTCAAAGGAGAGAGCCATTTAATGTCAGAAAAAAAAACAAAAAATAACTCTAAAAAAATCGTTAAAAATATATCTATGGTTGATATTAGTGCAAAACCGCCTATTAAGCGCGTTGCTGTAGCTGAAGGGGAAATTCATCTTCAACCGACCACGATTGAGGCCATTCAGAGTGGAAGGATTAAAAAAGGGGATCCACTCGCTGTTTCTCAAGTTGCAGCAATAAATGCCGTTAAAAATACTCCAACTCTAATTCCTTTATGTCACCAAATCCCGATAACAAAGATTTCATTTGAAATTAATGTTGAATCGGAAAAAATAAAGGTTAGTGTTAAAGTTGAAACTATTGCCCAAACTGGCGTAGAGATGGAAGCATTAATCGGTGTAAGTGTTTTTCTGAATAATATTTGGGATATGACCAAGTATTTAGAAAAAGATCCAAATGGACAATATCCCACCACTAAGATTTCTAATATTCGTGTAATTTCTAAGCAAAAAATACCTATTTCTAATACAAAATAATTTTAAAATAGATGATAGACATGAGACCGCTAAAATCTTTGATCAGTTTGGAACAAGCCCATGAAATTTTATTCAATAACCTCAAAATTTGCGAAGAAACAGAAAGAATTCCACTTTTGGAATTATCTAATCGCGTTTCTGCTGAAGAAATCAAAGCAGAATTCAATGTACCTCCATTCAGAAGGGCTGCAATGGATGGATATGCTGTTAAAGCAAGTTCCACTTTTCAAGCCACGGATTCAAATCCCATCTACTTGGAGTGTATTGAGGAAATTCATGCAGGAGATGTACCCACTAAGTCAATTGATGAAACACAGTGTATGGAAATTGCCACGGGTGCAATGCTTCCCGATAGTGCAGATTGTGTAGTCCCGGTTGAGTATACAAATCGAGAAAAGAATAAAATTGAGATTCTTAAGGGATTTGCACCTCACAGCAATGTATCTCAAGAAGGTGTTGACATTCATCGAGGTGAAATCGTCATTCCCCAGGAAGTTGTGTTTACTCCTGCTCGAATTGGTGTATTAGCTGCTTTGAACCGAAAAGATGCTTTAGTTTATCGTAAAGTGAAAGTTGCCGTAATCCCTACAGGAAGGGAAATTGCACCTTTAGGCTCTGAATTAAAACCGGGACAAGTTTATGACATAAATACATATACTTTAACCACTTTGATTGCTCAACACGGGGGCGAACCAGTAGTATACGATCTCGTAGAAGATTCATTTGAAGCTTTGGAATCAGTAATTCTAGATGCCGTAACAAAAACAGATATAGTGGTAATTGGTGGTGGTAGCTCCGTGGGAGAACGTGATATAAATGTGGATATTATTGAAAAACATGGAACGGTTCTATTTCATGGGATTCAAATTCGGCCTGGAAAACCAACTTTGTGTGGAAAGATTCAAGATATCATGATTTTAAATCTTCCGGGCTATCCAACTTCCTGCTTAACTAATGGATATATCAATCTTTTACCGGTATTGCGGAAAATGAGCCATCTTCCACCTGTTACTAAAAGAAAAATTCAAGTAAAATTGGCTAAAAAAATCGTTTCTCGGTTAGGCCGGCATCAAATTTTCACTGTGATGGTTAATGATGAATATGCTTTTCCTGCCTATAAAGAATCAGGGGCAATTACAAGCATGGCATTAGCTGATGGCTACATCGAAATCCCCGATAATTGTGATTTGATCGATAAAAATGAAATTGTGGAAGTTACTCTCTTCTAATTTTTTTATTTTACAATTAAAAATTTTAACGAACAAAATTGGCTAATATCATGAAAGAAGAAACGAAAAGTACAAAAAATCACCATCTTTCTAAGTTGCCTCTCCAAATTCGAGCTAAAGTTATTATGATGAGTGATTCTCTTACAGCTGTCTCTGAAAAGAAGCGGGAAAAACTCGATAAATCGGGTAAAATCGCCGAACAATTAATCAAAAATAATGAAATTGAATGGGTTGGGATGGAATACTGCAGCGATGACATTGATCCTTTGCATGAACTGTTAGAGTCATATATTAAAGAAAAAATTGAACTCATAATTACCATAGGAGGAACTGGGATTAGCCAGCGCGATATTACTATTGAAGCTGCATCCCCCTTTATTGAAAAAGAGCTGCCTGGATTTGGTGAATTATTCCGGTATCAAACCTATAAGTCGGTGGGAACGGTTTCGATTATGACACGTGCTTTAGCTGGAATTCATGGGAAATCAGTTATTGTATGTTTACCTGGGTCTCCGAATGCAGTAGAATTGGGAATTAACCTTATTTTAAAAGAAATTCAGCACATTGCAAGTTTACTCCAAAAATGATTTTTATTCAAGAAATAAAATTGATAATAATGAAGAAAAACCAAAAAATTGCCTTATGGGGATTAAGCATCATCATTATTGCAACCTTTTCCTTTGGAGGATTTATCTACTTCAAACACCAATCCGAAAAGAAGATAATTTTAGCCACAACCACTTCCACCTATGATAGTGGTCTGCTAGATTATTTACTACCAGTATTTGAAGAACAAAATGGAATAACCGTCGAAATTTTATCGGTTGGAACAGGTCAAGCTTTAAGTATTGGGCAATCCGGTGACGCAGATGTGTTGTTGGTTCATGCTCGCACAAGAGAAGATGAATTCATTGCTAATGAATATGGAATTCATCGAACTTGTGTAATGTACAACGATTTCATTCTGGTAGGACCTTCTTCTAATCCAGCACATATTCAAAATCAGAATTTAACTACAGCACTCAATAATTTAATTTCAGCAGGAGAAAATGGAACAATTTCATTCTATTCTCGAGGTGATGGTTCAGGCACTCATTCCAAAGAATTAGCTTTATGGGATTCTGTCGGTTTTACTCCAAATGCATTTAACATGACATGGTATAAGGAAACTGGAGCAAGCATGGGTAGCACATTGATAATTACCAATGAAAACCAGGGATATACCTTAATAGACAGAGGAACATGGTTGGCTACCAAAGCAACTGTCGATCTTGTAGTAGTTCACGAGGGAGATCCGATTTTACTGAACCCCTATGGTGCTATTTTAATTAATCCTGAAATTCATTCTGGAATTAATTTTGAAATGGCACGGGAATTTGTTGCCTTTCTGGTTTCGGAGCAGGGCCAAACCTTGATAAATGAGTATAAAGTCAATGGAGAACAATTATTTCACGCGGATTTTGGAAATTGCGACAAATTAACTGGTTGCAGTACTACTTCAACCGAAATTGAATATTGGACAAATTATAATGGAAATTTTACCGGTTTCGATTAAAATGAATCCAATCCTAGTGGGTTTCTCTGAAGCCTTCAATTTACTTTTTTCTTTTGATGAAGAAATATGGAGTATCATATTTCTTTCTTTTCAAGTTTCAGGGATAGCAACATTAATATCTGTCATTTTCGCGCTACCATTAGGATCTTACATGGGTCTTCAAGAATTTCGGTGGAAAAAGACCATTTCAACCATTATTAATACTTGTATGGGCTTTCCAACTGTAGTCTTGGGATTAATTGTTTTTTTATTATTATCAAAGAGCGGCCCTTTGGGAAATTTAGCACTTCTATATTCCCCTGTTGCTATGATAATTGCCCAGATCTTGCTTACTTTTCCAATTATTTTAGGAACAACTAAAGCTGCAGTTGAGAGTGTGTCTTCTTCGGTAAAAGAATTATTGTTATCCTTAGGTTCAACTCGTTTTCAATTATGGAAATCTTTACTGTTAGAATCCCGGAAATCAACAATATCTGGGGTGATAATGGCATTTGGTCGGGCAATTTCTGAGGTTGGAGCTGTAATGATTGTAGGGGGGAATATTCGATGGTATACTCGAACTTTTACAACTGCTATTATTATGCAAACCCGAATGGGCGATTTTGGCATGGCTATTGCCCTAGGAATGATTCTTCTATTGTTAACATTTATCATTAATATATTTCTCACTCATTTACAAACGGAGGAAGCCTAATGGATGCAATTATTACCGATACAAGTGAACAAAATTCTTTTTTAATTCGTTGTAAAGATCTTTCTGTGCATTATCGGCAACCTAATGGACATTTTACTCGAGTTTTATCCAATCTTTCTTTGGAAATCCGTCAAGGGGAAAATTTGGTTATTATTGGTCCAAACGGCGCGGGAAAAACCACTTTATTGAAAATAATTGGTTTACTCATTTCACCTACCAATGGAAATATATGGTTCAGAGAAAAACTGCTTGAGAAAATAAATGCTCGTGAACGGCTGCAAATTCGCCGTAAAATTGCTTTTGTTCATCAGAAACCAGTTGTGCTAAATACTACTGTAAAAAAAAATCTTGCATATCCATTACTTATTCGGAGATTCCCTAAAAAAAAAATTCAGCAGAAAGTTTCCCAAATGTTGAAACTGCTTGAATTAAGTAAGTTTATCAATCATCCTGCCCGAAAATTGTCCGGAGGGGAGATGCAGCGCGTTGCTATCGGAATGAGTTTAATTTATGAACCTGAATTGATTCTATTTGATGAAAGTATGGCAAATCTGGATCCCAGCAATCAACATCTGATCGAGGGTTTAATGCAGAATTTATTAAACGATCAATCCAAAACTTTGCTTATCACAACACACGATCCTATGGAAGCAATTAAATTTGGTGATCGGATTGCAGTGTTAAACCAAGGCAAAATTATACAAATAGATAAACCAGAACGTATTTTTCTGGAGCCCAATGATGCCTTTACGGCTCAATTTGTTGGCTATGAAAACATTTTTGAAGGTTTCGGCGTTATTGATTCGGATACAGGAATCAATAATATTAAAATTAACGATATTACAATCGCGGCTTCAAAAGCCCGGGAAGGAAAGGTTAAAGTGTGTATTCGCCCTGAAAGCATCGTAATTTCGCATTATCGCCCCAAAGAGATAAGTTTTCGTAATATTTTGAAGGGAAACATCATGAAATGCAACGATTTAGGAATAGTATTTCACGTTTTCGTATCTGTTTCTACTGACGTTTTTTTGGTATCCATCACGCGCAATGCATGGAATACTTTACAGCTTTCTTTGGGAGAGCCCGTATTTATCAGCTTTAAAGCTACAGATGTGCAAATACTATAAATTTCTAATATCTTTTCTCCGAAGAACTTTTATAATTTCCATGAATTCACTATACTGATGGATTCACGAACCCTTCCTCCTTTTAATTCTTTAGTTCAACGGCTTTTTCACACCAAAACTATTGGACCTTCTTATAAACCCCCCCATATTCTTTACGTTCTTCATATAATAGGAGGGCAATCTCAAGGTGTTGGGCGTTACCGAATCAGAAAAGAAGTAGGATTGGGTGAAGGTTCAGTAAAAACCTTGTTAAATCGGCTCAAGGATGAAATGATAATTCGAGTTGAAGGTGCGCGCCAGAGAGGTCATGTTTTAACCCCAAAAGGCCGTGAACTTTATAATTATTTATCCCATATAATTTCCATTCCTCAATTTCTTCCAAATTTAGACAACAAATATGTGATCGGTTATCATGCAGCATATTGCCTGCTCGATCCCCAGTATTTAGTTCCAAATTTCGGACAGCTTTCTGTGCCCCTAAGAGATGAAGCAATAAAAATAGGAGGAACGGGATGCAGCACTTTGGAATATAATGGAAATAGTTGGTTTTTTTTGAATTCTACTTCTTATATCTTAAATTTAGAATTGCAGCCGAGTCATGCTAAAAAAGTAAAAAAAGGTTCGATTCTGGTGATTGGAGGTGGGGAATCTCATAACAAGGCTGTTTTAGCCACCTTCGCTGCTTGTTTACGCTTGATTAAATCCCTCTAATTTTAAGTTAAATTTGGGATTTCACGACATAAGTTTAATTCGGGTTGAAAGTGATGGGAAGACCTCTAAATAGTTTGAGTAATACATTCTCTCCAGAAATTCTTCATCGATATTTTCCTCTTCAAATAATTCTATCGTATTGGCCAATCCAAAAAGTGAACTATCTTTATATCCTAAGGAAGAATTGAGTACGATCCGATCAGAGCGAGAATAACTCTTAAATATATTCAAAGCTTCCTCTGGACTTGTAGCTTGTTGCCCAACCGTAATACCTACCTTAATATTAGGCTCATGAGTGCGTAGAACCAATTCTACGATTTCCAAATCACAGTGGTTGATAATTGCACTGGTAACTTTGGCTTTGGCCAATTCTTTCAAAATTATAGAAGTTAATGCGA
>Ga0164318_10002971_pt1 | contig 15912 bp, 11 predicted proteins | sample GuaBasSedimGuay9_FD_113734 | JGI IMG/M metagenome (GOLD analysis project Ga0164318, IMG submission 113734) | Subseafloor sediment microbial communities from Guaymas Basin, Gulf of California, Mexico - Guay9, Core 4571-4, 0-3 cm | ecosystem: Environmental > Aquatic > Marine > Hydrothermal vents...
AAATAAAAATTAGTTCATGTCTACGTTCTGATGTTCTTAGTCAGCGGATACATCATGCTCTTGCTACTGGAAACTGGGTTGGTGGGAGAGCAGGTATATCTCAGTTGCTGGATCGGACCAGTAATCTATCTGTTTTGAGTCATCTAAGAAGAGTTACCTCTCCTTTGACTCGTTCTCAGCCGCATTTTGAGGCTAGAGATCTACATTCAACTCAGTGGGGTAGATTGTGTCCTAATGAAACACCAGAGGGGCCGAACTGTGGTCTTGTAAAAAATCTTGCTTTGACTGTTGAGATATCAGAGGGATTTCCAGAGAAAGAGGTAGAAAATGTTCTCAGGGATCTAGGTATAAAGGATATCACCAAGAAGATGCTAGGCGCAAGGGTTTATCTCAATGGTGATCTGATAGGTATGCATCCTGATGGAAAAAAACTTGTACAGCAGCTGAGAGAACGTAGAAGGAAAGGTTTGTTGCATAATGAGATCAATGTTAGATACAATGAAGAGGCAAATGATGTTATTGTAAACTGCGACTGTGGTAGACTGAGAAGACCATTGGTTGTAGTGGAAAACGGTAAGCTTTTGTTGACAGATAAACATCTAAAAGATCTTAGAGAAGGAAAGAGGAAATGGAGTGATCTTATAAACGAGGGAATCATAGAGTACATAGATGCGGAGGAGGAGGAAAACGCATTGATTGCACTACGGGAGGAGGACATAACACCTGAGCACACACATATGGAGCTGGATCCAATGTGTATACTGGGTATAGGCGCATCGCTGGTTCCATATCCTGAGCATAATTCTTCTCCGAGAATCACCATGGGAGCTGGCATGGGAAAACAGTCTCTTGGTTTCAGCGCATCCAACTATAGGATACGCCCAGACACAAGAGGGCATCTACTTCACTATCCGCAGACACCCATAGTTCAGACTCATCCAATAGAATATGTTAGATTCCGGGAGAGACCAGCGGGACAAAACTTCATAGTAGCCGTGGCGTCCTATCATGGATACAATATGGAGGATGCCGTGGTGATGAACAAAGCAAGTATAGAACGTGGCATAGCTAGAAGCACCTTCATTAGAACATATAGCAGTGAAGAAAAAAGATACCCTGGTGGTCAGGAGGATCATTTTGAAATACCCAGTCCTGACTGCAGAGGAGTGAGAAGCGAGGATGCATACAACAATTTAGGTGAGGATGGGCTTATCTCACCTGAATGCAATGTAAGAGGAGGAGATGTGCTTATAGGAAAAACCTCGCCTCCGCGATTCCTTGAAGAACCAACAGATTTTTTAACACCTCAGAAGAGAAGAGAAACATCAGTAACAGTCCAACATGGAGAAGGAGGTGTTGTCGATAAGGTTATGCTATCTGAATCAGTGAATGGCTCACGGATGGTAAAAATAAAGGTCAGAGAAGAACGTATACCAGAGTATGGAGACAAATTCGCATCAAAACATGGCCAAAAAGGTGTCATAGGATACATTGCTCCTCCAGAGGATATGCCGTTCAACGAACAAGGTGTGTCACCAGATCTGATAATCAACCCGCATGCTATACCATCTAGGATGACTGTAGCTCATGTGCTTGAAATGATAGGTGGAAAAGTAGGGGCACTAGAAGGACGGGTCGTAGATGGAACGGCGTTCAGCGGAGAACCTGAGGAGATACTCAGAAGAGAACTGGTCAAAAATGGGTTTAAACACAATGGTAGAGAAGTACTATATGATGGTATAACAGGAAAAACATTGGAATGCGATGTATTCATAGGCTGTATATACTATCAAAAACTACATCACATGGTAGCTGGCAAAATACATGCAAGATCCAGAGGACCAGTCCAGATATTAACCCGTCAGCCTACAGAGGGAAGAGCAAGAGAGGGAGGATTAAGATTCGGCGAGATGGAAAGAGACTGCCTCATAGGGCATGGTGCATCAATGGTAATAAAGGACAGATTATTAGATGAGTCAGATCTCACAACAAAATATGTATGTAACACATGTGGTCATATTGCGATAATAGATAGACATGGAAGACTATACTGCTCCATCTGTGGAGACAAGGCTGATATTCATCCAGTACAGATGAGTTATGCATTTAAACTTCTGATAGATGAACTGAAATCATTAGTAGTAGTGCCCAGGATAAGACTAGAAACACTAGTATGATGATGTTTTCTATCAAAAAAAGAAGTTATGAGGGTTGATATTAGGATATGAACCGATTTAGAAATGTTACCAAGAAGATTGGCAGTCTAGAATTTGCGGTTTTATCACCAACTGAGATAAGAAAAATGAGTGCAACAAAGGTAATCACAGCCGACACATATGATGATGATGGATTTCCAATAACCATGGGATTAATGGATCCACGTCTAAGTGTCATAGAACCAGGACTAAGATGTAAAACATGTGGTTTGAAGGTTGGAAAAGATAAATGCCCTGGGCATTTCGGACACATCGATTTAGCAATGCCGGTCATACATGTAGGGTTTGTCAAAACAATAAGAAACTGCTTACGCGCAACGTGTAGAAACTGCGGGAGACTTCTGTTGACAGACAAACAGATAGAAGAGTTTTCAAAGATGATGGAAAAACATAGAAGCGAAGGAAGGGATCTCTCCTACATTCTAAAAAACATTTTAAATGAATGCAAAAAAGTTGAGAAATGTCCACGATGCGGGAGAGAAGTAGGTAAAATAGACCTAGATAAACCTACAACTTTCCGTGAAAATGGTAAAAAACTTACGCCATCTGAGATACGTGAATGGCTAGAAAAAATACCAGATGAGGATCTCCCATTTCTAGACATCAACAGAAAAGCTGCTAGACCAGAATGGATGGTACTCACAGTACTACCCGTGCCACCAGTAACTGTAAGACCCTCAGTAACACTAGAATCCGGTGAACGCTCAGAGGATGACTTAACACATAAGCTAGTAGATGTCATAAGAATAAATCAAAGACTGCAGGAGAACAGAGATGCTGGCGCACCACAGCTAATAGTTGAGGATCTCTGGGAGTTACTTCAATATCATGTCACCACATATCTAGACAATCAAACCTCAGGTATCCCGCCAGCGCGACATCGATCAGGAAGACCTCTGAAAACACTTGCTCAGAGATTAAAAGGAAAAGAAGGGAGATTCAGAAGCAATCTATCTGGCAAACGTGTTAACTTCTCAGCAAGAACAGTCATATCACCAGATCCAAACCTCAGTATAAATGAAATAGGTGTACCCATTGAGATAGCAAGAGAGTTAACTGTACCAGTACGAGTAACACCACATAACATAGAATGGTGTAAAAAACTTGTTAGACAGACAGCCGAAGTATCATCCCAGGAAGATACAGAGGAATACAAACCATGTGTAAACTATGTGAAAAGAATCAGGGATGGCATGGAACAAAGAATCAAAGTGACAGAAAAAAATGCTGAAGAAGTTGCAGAGAGATTAGAAGTTGGATCAATAATAGAAAGACAACTCATGGATGGCGACATTGCATTATTCAACCGTCAACCATCCCTACATCGTATGTCCATGATGGCACATCGAGTTAGAGTGGTACCCTACAAAACATTTAGATTCAACTTAGCTGTATGCCCACCATACAATGCAGACTATGATGGAGATGAAATGAATCTACATCTACTACAGGGTGAAGAAGCAAAAGCTGAAGCTGAGATACTGATGAAGGTACAGGAGAATATTCTTTCACCCAGATTTGGAGGAATCATAATAGGAGGCATACATGATCGTATATCAGGATGCTTCCTCCTCACATATAAAAACAAAAAATTCAGTAAGGATGATGCAGCATACATCCTATCATGCATAGGATACAAGGGAAAATTCCCAGAAACACATACAGAAAACGGAAAAGAATATGTTTATGGAAGAGACATATTCAGTGTTCTACTACCAAAGGATTTAAGCATAGAATACAAAGCCAAGGCTTGCTTCAACTGCGAAAAATGCACTGCTCCAGACTGCCCACACAACGCGTATGTGATAATAAAAAAAGGACGGCTGATACAGGGCATAATAGATGAAAACAGCATCGGTGCATTCAAAGGAAAAATCATAGATCGTATAATACGTGAACATGGAACAGATGCGGGTAGAGAGTTTATCGACAACGTCACAAAGCTAAGCATAGCCGTAGTGACTAGATATGGGTTCACAACCAGTATAGACGATGAAGATATACCAGAGGAGGCAAAAAAACAGATAGAAGAGGGATTAAAAAAAGCAGAGAAAAAAATCAACGACTTAATATTAGCATATGAAAACAATGAGTTAGAGTCTCTACCAGGTAGAAGCCTAGAGGAGACATTGGAGATGGAGATAATGAGGGTCACCGGTAGAACAAGAGATATGGCTGGTGAAATAGCTAGCAGACATCTAGGATTAGACAACAGTGCAGTCATCATGGCTAAATCTGGTGCAAGAGGCTCAATGCTAAATCTCTCCCAGATGTCAGGATGCGTAGGACAGCAAGCAGTCCGTGGAGAAAGAATACACCGAGGATACCAGCATAGAACACTACCGCATTTCAAAAAAGGTGACCTTGGAGCAAGCGCAAAAGGATTTGTAGCTTCTAGCTACAAAAGCGGTTTAACACCTACTGAATACTTCTTCCATTCCATGGGAGGAAGAGAAGGATTAGTTGACACAGCAGTACGAACATCTCGATCAGGATACATGCAACGGAGACTAGTAAACGCATTAGAAGATGTCAAGGTGGAAAACGATGGAACAGTAAGACATGTTGGAGGAGAAATAATACAATTCATCTATGGAGAAGATGGAATAGACCCTGCAAGAAGCATAAATGGAGAAGCAGTTGACATAGATCGGATAATAGCAGAAGTCAAAGAAATGAGGTAAAAGAAAATATGACAGCAGAAAAAACCATCAATAAAAAAAAGAAGATTGCAAAAAATAAAAAAACAGTTATGGACGAAAAAAAGAAAAAAGAAACAAAAAAAACAATGGTAGCTGAGAGCAAAACAGAGCAAAAAAAGAAAAAAATAGTAACAGAAGAAGAAAACAGGGGGATAACCGTATTCCCCATATTACTAGATGAAAAAGAACCTGGAGAACACAAAAAAATAAGACAAAAGATAAACAAAATTCTAAAAAACAGATTCCTTCCACCAGCGATAATCGACAAAATCATAGCAAAAGTTGCGGGGGATAAAAGACTAGAAGAAAAACTAGAAATCATAATAGACAAAACATGGGCGGAATACAGCAAAAACCTCATTGATCCAACAGAGGCATGCGGAATGGTCAGCGCACAGAGTATAGGAGAACCAGGAACACAGATGACAATGCGGACATTCCACTACGCAGGTGTAGCAGAAATCAACGTAACACTGGGACTACCAAGGCTAATAGAAATCGTGGATGCACGATCAACACCATCAACACCTATGATGAACATATATCTAAAAGACGAATATAGAGTAAATCCTGAACTGGCAAAAGAAATTGCTAACCAGATAGAAATCACAAAGCTAATAGACGTAGCAGACATAGAAATGGATCTAACCAACATGATAATCTACATAAAACTAAACAAAAAAACAATAGAAAAAAAGGGATTAAAAGCAGATGACATACTTGAAAGCATAAAATCAATACGGAAGATAGATGCTAAACTAGAAAAAGATGTGATAAAGGTAACATTAGATGAGCCAGGATACAAAAACCTACAGACTATCAACGAAATGCTAAAAAACCTAAAAATCAAGGGAATAGATGGTATAAAAAGAGTTATCATCAGAAAAGAACCAAACGAGGGATACGTGATATACAGTGAGGGAAGCAACTTCAAAAAAGTTTTGGAGATAGAAGGCGTCGATCCATATAGAACAACAACAAATGATATACATGCTGTGGCAAAAGAACTAGGCATAGAAGCAGCAAGAAACATGATAATACAGGAGGCATACAACACTCTTCTAGAACAGGGTTTAAACGTGGACATGAGACACATCATGCTAGTAGCTGATGTCATGACAGCTGATGGAACAGTAAGAGCCATTGGCAGACATGGAGTAAGCGGAGAAAAAAGCTCAGTACTCTCACGAGCAGCATTCGAGATCACAGTAAACCATCTACTATTAGCAAGCCAGAGAGGAGAAAAAGATGATCTCAACGGAGTTGCAGAAAACATTATAGTTGGACAACCGATAAATCTGGGAACAGGCGCTGTTGAACTAATCATGAAACATAGCAAAAGAATGGGAGAAACAACATCAGCAGAAAAAGAATAACAAGAGGAGAAGGGGAAACGTAAACTATGGTTGATGTAGATAGGATCCTGAAAAACACCATAAAAAAGGGGAAGGTAAAAATAGGTGCTAGACAAACAAAAAAGGCATTAGAGGAAAACAAGGCAAAAATGGTTGTACTGGCAAATAACTGTCCATATTACGAGCAAATAGCTGCTGCGGCAGAAAAGAAAAAAATACCTCTCTACCATTATAATTCTAAAAGCGTGGAACTTGGATATGCCTGCGGTAAAAACTTCCCAGTATCCGCCCTCGCAGTATTGGATGAGGGCGAGACAAATATTGTACAGCTACTTGTTAAGAAAAGGCAATCATAATGACTGAGATCACTCTTTCCAATGAAACCGTACAATACATAAATCTTGCAAGTAAGTATTCAAAAGCACGTATCATAGACTGTGTGTTAGATGAAGGAAAACTAGTGTTTGTGGTTGAAAAAGGACAGCTAGGCTTAGCTATTGGAAATAAGGCTAGAAACCTAGAGAGGCTACGCACTATTTTTAAGAAAAACATCAGATTTATTGAGTTTGATGAAGATAAAAAAAAGTTTATATACAATTTATGCAAACCCTATAGGGTGCTTAATATTGTTATAGAGGAGGGAAACAATGGATGCATAGCTAAGATAGAGGTGGATCAGAGAGATAAATCAAAAATAATTGGAAAAGACGGTAGAAACATAAACCTTATACGTAAGATAGCGCAGAGACATCATCCATTCAAGGATGTTCAAATACTCTAGAAGGAAAATGTTGGATAGGCACAAAAAAAATATGTAGGCAAAGTTTTTTTTGTTTTGATAATACTTTTTAAACAGATCTGCTATTCATCATTTTTGGGAGGAAAATATTTGTGCGTATAACCAGACATCCTATACTAGAGTTTGACAGAGGAAGAAAAATATTGTTTTATTTTAATGACAAAAAGGTAGAGGGGTTTGAGGGTGAGAGTATTGCATCTGCATTGCATGCCAGTGGAGTGAGGGTTCTTTCTTATAGTCTTAGATATCATAGGCCAAGAGGTTTTTTTTGTGGAATAGGTAAATGTTCCTCCTGCTTTATGACTGTGGATGGTGTTCCGAATGTGAGAACCTGCATAACACCTATCAGAGAAAACATGCGTGTGAGAAGGCAGGATGGAGGAGTGGGTGAGCTTTCTGATAAAAGATTTGCCGCCAGGAAAAAGATGGTTGTTGATGATGAGATTGTAGTTGTTGGAGGTGGCCCTGCTGGTATGATGGCTGCTTTAGCAGCTGCTAAACAGGGTGCATCAGTGACATTGATTGATGAAAATCATCGTGTCGGTGGGCAGTTGATAAAGCAGACTCATAAGTTTTTTGGTTCATTGGAGGAAAAAGCAGGTAAACGTGGTATAGAAATAGCAGAAGAGTTGATGAAGCAGATAAATAGTGTTCCTGGTATTCATCTGATACTGTCTACAACAGTTGTCGGCTGTTACAATAATAATACTGAGGATGGTGGTGATAGATATAGGCTGGTTGCTGTTAGAAGATTTATGGATGGTGATCAGCTATTGGATGTTTTTTGCAAAAGGATTGTTTTTGCATGTGGTGCTATGGAGAACATGCTTGCCTTTCCAGGTAATGATCTCCCAGGTGTTTATGGTGCAGGTGGTGTGCAGACACTTATGAATGTTTATGGTGTTAGACCAGGTGACCGTGTTCTTATGGTTGGAGCAGGTAATGTAGGTTTGATTGTATCCTATCAGCTACTGCAGGCAGGTGTTGAGGTGGATAGGGTTGTGGAGGTGCTTCCTAGGATAACTGGATATCATGTTCATGCTGCGAAGCTGAGGAGATGTGGGGTTCCCATTTATACCTCGCATAGTATAAAGGAGGCATATGGTTCTGATAGGGTGGAGGGAGCAGTGGTTGTAGAGGTGGATAAGAATTATGCTCCGGTTTCTGGTACAGAGGAAAATGTCAGCTGTGACACTATTTGCCTTGCCGTTGGTCTCACACCCTCTGTGAGATTATTGGAGCAGATGGGTGTGAAAACTGAGTTTATCCCAGAAGCTGGTGGATATGTGGCTGTTCATGATCAGTCGATGCAGACTAGTTTAAATGGGGTTTATGTAGCTGGTGATGCATCTGGTATCGAAGAAGCATCTACTGCTATGATTGAAGGGCAGCTGGCTGGTGTCTCAGCAGCGGCTTCATTGGGATATGACAGAGGAGCGAATGAGCTGATAAGTAGATGTAGGAATGCTCTAAGGATTTTTAGATCAGGTCCATTTGGGGAGATTCCTCGTAGGGGAAAGGAAAAAATAGCTTATCTGTTTGATAAAATGGGGAAAAAAATATGGGGGGACTCTGAGCTGTGAATGGATATGAGAAAACGGGTGTTCTCTCATTAAATGATATTAGGGTTCCATCTGAGAATCAGCTGAGGAAAGGTGTTGCCATCATAGAATGTGTTCAGGAGATACCTTGTAATCCATGTGCTGCTATATGTCCTGTAAATGCTATTTCTATGAAAGATATAAACTCTATTCCAATAGTTGATTTTGATAAATGCACTGGATGTGGAAAATGTGTTAGTATATGCCCAGGACTTGCAATATTTGTTGTAAAAACAGTGGATAACAGCAAAGCCCTTGTTACTCTCCCATATGAGTTTCTTCCAATTCCAAAAACTGGGGATAAGGTCAAGGCATTGAATAGATGGGGGGAGATATGCGGCGATGCAGAGGTTGTACGTGTAAACATGTTAGGAAAAACCACTGTTGTCACAATTCGGGTTGATAAAAAACTGGCTATGGAGGTAAGAAATATACGGGTGTGAGCAAAATAATGGGCGATAAGGTTTTTATCTGCCGCTGTGAGGATATTACACTAGAAGAAATTGAGCAAGCTATTGATGAGGGATATACCACTATTGAGGAGTTGAAATGTAGACTCCGTCTAGGAATGGGGCCATGTCAGGGACGAGGATGTCTTCTACTCGCAAAACGTGTTTTATCCAAAAAAACAGGTAAAACATATTCTGAGATTAAAATGCCTACTACAAGACCGCCACTTATACCAGTATCCTTGGGGGTGCTTGCAAGTGACAAGAAAAACAAAAAATGATGATTTTCCACATAAGGCAGATGTTGTGATAGTTGGTGGAGGCATCAACGGCTGCGCTCTTGCCTACCAACTTGCAAAAAGACATGTGGATGTGGTCTTATGTGAAAAAAAATATTTATGCTATGGAGCCACGGGGAGATGCGGCGCCGGTATCAGACAGCAATGGTCCACACGAGAAAACACTGAGTTAGCTATCAGAAGTGTAAAAATGTTTGAAAAACTAGAAAAAGAACTTAAAATGGATATTGGTCTAAGACAAGGCGGATATCTCATCATTATTCATGATAAAAAAGAAATGAGACAGGCTGAAAAAAATGTTGCAATGCAAAAATCCCTTGGTTTAAATGTCTCCATACTAGACGTAGATGAAATCCAAGACATAGTTCCAATACTAGACACAAAAGGAATAAATGCAATTGGAGCAAGTTTTTGCCCCACAGACGGCCACGCAGATCCATTTAAAACAACACATGCATATGCCTATGCTGCAGCTCAACATGGAGCGAAGCTGTATAAATTCACTGAGATACTTGGCATCAAAAAGAAAAACAACCTTATAGATCACGTTGTCACTACACGTGGAAATATAAAAACAAACACTGTTATAAACGCAGCTGGAGCATGGTCAAAAAAAATTGCAGAAATGGTGGGTGTAAAACTACCGAACATGCCATTTAGAAAGGAGATACTAGTCACTGAGCGTATAAAACCATTATTCAAAGCCATGGTGATCTCCTTCAAAGACGGCATATATTTTAGCCAGCAAGATGAGGGGCAGATCCTCGGTGGCATACCCATACCTGAAGAAAAACCAGGATACATAACCACTCCAACATTTACATTTCTACATCATATGGCAAAAACACTAACACACTATGCACCATCTCTAAGACATGTGAAAGTTATAAGACAATGGACTGGATACTATGATGTCACACCAGATGCACGACCCATATTAGGCGAAACAAAAGGAATCAAAGGCTTCATTCAGTGCAATGGCTTCAGCGGACATGGGTTTATGCTGTCACCTATGGTCACCAAAATCCTATCAGACTACATTATCGATGGAAAAACACCTCCAATCCTAGAAAAATTAAACCTTAGTAGGTTCGATGATAAAAAAATCAAACGAGAAATATCAGTAGTAGGATAAAAGAAAAAAGAGGAAAAAACATATTTTAATTCCTCAAAAAAAAGATGATAATGTATTAATAATTCAGGAGGATGAGACAAACCATTATGGACTATAGAAAAATCGGTTTCAAAGCTGGACTAGAAATACACCAGCAACTCGACACAAACAAACTCTTCTGCCAATGCCCATCCAAGATAACAGAGGACATAGACTACTCTTTCACAAGATTTCTCAGACCCACACAAAGCGAAATGGGAGACATAGACCAGGCAGCAGTTGAAGAAGCAAAAAAAAACAGATGCTTCCTATACACAGCATCAAACCAGTCAACCTGCCTAGTAGAAGCAGATGAAGAACCACCACACCACGCCAACAAAGAAGCAATAAACACATGCCTAACCATAGCCATACTGCTAAACGCAAAACCCATAGATGAAATCCATTTCATGAGAAAAATCGTTATAGACGGATCTAACACCTCAGGATTCCAACGAACAGCACTCATAGCAATAAATGGAAAAATAGATAACGTCAAAATACAAACCATCGCACTCGAAGAGGATGCCGCACGTAAAATAAAAGAAAAAAACAAGACTGTAAACTACGGACTAGACCGACTAGGCATACCACTAATAGAAATAGCAACATCTGCAGACATCAAAAACCCAGAACATGCAAGAAAAACAGCTGAAAAAATAGGACTACTACTACAATCCACCAAAAAAGTCAAAAAAGGACTAGGAACAATCAGACAAGACCTAAACATATCAATACAAGGAGGAGCAAGAGTCGAAATCAAAGGAATACAATCACTAAGCTCCATATCCAAAGTTGCAGAAAACGAAACAAAAAGACAGATGGGACTAATCGAAATAAAAAAAATACTAAAACACAGGATAAAAAAAGGAGATCTAGAAAACATAAAACACATAGACCTAACAAACACACTGAGAAAAAGTAACTCCAACATCATAAAAAAACTTTTGAAAAACAATGCATCATGCATAAAAGCCATAAAACTACCAGGATTCCATGGTCTACTAAAACAAAGAGACACTAGACTAGGAAGAGAACTAGCAGTCTATGCACGAATATCAACAGACATAGGAGGAATCATACATAGCGATGAGCTACCAGGATATGGCATAAACGAAAAAGAAAAAAAAGAGATAGAAAAAATCCTAGGAAACAAAGAAAACGATGCATTTGTAATCGCTATTGGAAAAGAAACAACTGTGAACAATGCACTCCAAGCAGTAATAAAAAGAGCAAAAATGTTTCTAGATGGAGTACCAGAAGAGGTAAGACGAGCCCTACCAGATGATACCACAGAATACATGAGACCACTACCAGGAGCAGCAAGAATGTATCCAGAAACCGATGTACCACCCATTAGAATCACACCTCATCACATACAATGGATAAAAAAACATCTACCAGAAAAGATAGAGGAAAAACACAAAAGATTCATAAAACAATACAATCTAAATGAAGAACAAACCAAACAAATCATATCAAGTGGACAGGACGACAACTTCGAAAAACTCGCCAAACAATTCCCCAACCTCAAAAAAGTAATCCTAAGAACACTCCTCAACACCCTGCCAGAACTAGAAAAAGAAGGTATAAAAACCGAAAACATCGACAACAACATGCTAAACCAAGTCTTCTATGCACTAGAGGAAGAAAAATATGCCAAAGAAGCAATCCCCAAAATACTAAAATACCTTGCACAACACAGACAAACCACCATCGACAAAGCCATTGAGGCATGTGGACTCAAAAAATTATCACAAACCGAAATCACACAGATCATCAAAAAAATAGTAGACGAAAAAAAAGAATTCATAGCAGAAAGAGGAAAAGACTCTCTTGGTCCACTTATGGGCATAGCAATGAAGGAACTACGCGGAAAAGCAGATGGAAAAATTATAAGCAAAATACTACAAAAAGAAATAGAAAAAACTATTATTTCATCTTAAACTCAAACCACACCACCCTACCATCCTCCACCAATCTCCTAATTTTCCTCTGCACAGCCGACAAACCTGACTTATTCGTCTTAAACTCCACAAAAACAATTTTATCATCCTCAAACTGTATACCATCCACTGGACTACCTATAAACCTAAATTTTTCTGGAGAAAATGGATATCTATCCATAAATGGGGCAAACTGCTCACTAATACGGCCATACACTGCAGAAAGAGACTGCTTTTCCACCAGCAATCTATCAATCCTATCATGCAACGGTTTAACAGCAACCCTATAAACCAGCATCAAACCCATCACAAATCCAGCTACTGTACCTATCATAAAAACCCATAGCATCATAAACAGATCCATCTTATATCACCAACATCCGAAGGCAACAAACAAACAGTTAGATTATTCAGTATACCTTTAATCTAAGTACGTATTATTAATCTATTCAAAAAAATTCTTTTTTTTATGGATCCAATGGATATGGTCAGGAAACGGACAACAAAAAAAGAATAGAAAAAAGGAGATTAGAATTATGGGAAGATATTATTACCTGTCTTAAGGCATGAGAGAAAAATTAGATTCAGGTGAAAAAATAATTTTTTTACAATGTTACCCTTTTTTTGAACAAAAACTTTAGGTTTTTCCATCCATCTCTGAAACTTTGAAGTTTAACTTCTCCCTCTCGAGTGTAGAGTGTAGAGGGAATCTCTCTTGCTTTTATATCTGGGGAGGTAAACATTTCTATTTTTATTTCCTCTGAGAACGGCATCCCATCATCAAAATCCTCAAGTGGCTGTATTTTTTTGAGGGCATCCCTTTTGAATATCCACATCCCTGACTGTGAATCCTTGATATTTATACAGAATAAAATGCGTAATGCAAAGGCTAGTATCATGTTTCCAAACCTATGTTTGATGGACATGGATCCATGTTTTAACTTGGCGAACCGGTTTGTGGTTATAAAATCAAGATGCTCTTTTAGCAGTATCTCTATGTATTCATGGACTTTGTCAAATGGATAGGTTGCATCTGCATCACCTGTAACTATTACATCACCTGTAGCATGTGGTATACCTGTTTTATATGCTCGTCCATACCCTCTTCTTTTTTCTACAACAACTTTTGCTCCCCTTGTCCTTGCTATCTCACATGTTTTATCTTTTGAGCCGCCATCTACAACAATTATTTCTAGCTCCCAATTGTTTTTTCTAAAAAATTCCCTATTTATGGAATCAATTGTTTTTCCAACACCTTTTTCCTCGTTTAATGTTGGCATTATTATGCTTATTTTCGTGGTTTATCCACTCTCCATAAACACTCTCTTTTTTTATTGATCAATTCCTTATAGGACCGAGAAATGTAAAGAGGATGATAGGTTGACTAAAGAAATATTTTTTCCTATTTGTGCAAAAAAGGAACGGTGGGCGAAAAGTTAGAAAACAACAAAATAAAAAAGAAGAAAGAGAAAAAAGAAGAAAAAAAAGGTTTTTTAGTGCTGTTGTCTGCGTCTGAGTAGAATAAATGCTACTCCTATGGCTGCTATCAGTGTTATCAACTCGAAACCTGGTATTCCTGGTGCTTTTTTCACTTGTATGGTTATGGATGCTGATTTGAATGATCCAAATGTGGCAGTTATGGTGTAGTTTCCTGTTTTTTCCGGTGCTTTTAGTTTTGCTATTCCACCTGCTCCGGTTGTGTATGTATTTTCGTTGAATGTCACTGTTGCACCTATTATTGGGCTTCCTGTATCATCTGCTACTGTCACTTCGAATGTTGATCCAGCTGTTACAGATGATACTGTAGCTATTAGGAGTTTGGGTATGTTGATTACGGTTATTGTTAGACCATCTGGATCTGGAGCATATCCTACTGCTGTTACTGTTATGGTGAATGTACGATCACTTGTTACTTCAGGTGCTGTGAAGGTAGCTTCTCCATTTGCATCAGTTTGAACTGTCTGTCCATTAAAGGTTACATCCGCGCCTTCTACTGGTGTATCAGTGCCTTCTTTTTTGACGATTACTTTGAATGTTGCTCCTTCATCTACCTGGGATATTGGGTCTGTGGTTATGTCTAGTACCCATGATGTCACAGTTATTACTGTGTCTGATGTTCTGTTTTCTACTTTTATACTGATGTTTCCAGTTGAGGTTGGTAGTATTGAGAATACTGCTTTGCCCTCTGAGTCTGAAGTTGCATTTTGATCTACTCCTTGTCCACTTAAACTTATGAATATGTTGTCTAGCGGTTGGCCACGTCCAGTTACTGTTACGGTGACGGTGGTTGTTCGGCCTACTGGTACATATTGTTTGTCTGGTGTTACTGTTGGTATTGAAACTGGGAGTACACCTAGGGCGCGTGCAAAGGCACCATCATGTGGTGATTCTGGTTTGAACCAGAATGTTATATTCATCTCAGCTTCACCAGGTGGTAGATAGTCTGCTGTGATGTTGTCTACGGTTACTACTCCATTGACAACTTCGTCTTCATCTATTTCTACTGAATCATTTCCACCTGTATCTGCGGATCCATCAAATGAAGTGTTTGCCCATGCCAGGTAGTAATCACCATTTAAGGTCATGTTGTCTATGAGTAGTGTTCCGTTGATTGGTTCTCCTTCATATGTTATTGTGAATGTAGCACTTATGTTGTCATCATGTTTCCATATAAGCGGTGTTTTGTCACATGTCACTGTTACTTGTTTTACTATAAAGGTGGCATTGTATCCTTCGCTGTTATGTGTGTTGTTGTATGCATATACTGTGTATGTTCCAGGCTCTGTTATGTATGTTGCAGATAAGTCTACATTGTAGTCATTTTTTATGTCATCTGAATTAAAGTTGCCGATGTCATCCGTTACGTCGTTGCCATCCTCGTCAACGATTTTTATGTAGAAATCTGATTTATCATCATCAGATGGGGTGTTACCGGTTGTGTTTCCTGTAGTTGTGTCAATAACTGTTGTATTAATGTAGAAGTGATCGTATTCGTATCCTGCTAGTATGGTTGTCGGCCATACTTCTACCATGAGATCGTTTTGTGGTTTCATTTTTATGAGAGCATATCCATATCCAGCATTTGTTCCACCTATAGCATATATTGTTAGGTTCCTGGGTGCTTTGATGTCGGTGAACCCAACGTGGGTCTGGTTTGTGGTTTGTTGTGTTGTGTTGAACTCAAGTGTGTATACTCCATTGGCATCTGCTGTAACACTCTCTACTACATGACCTGTTATTGGGACTCCAGTGTCATTTAGGTAGTATAAGTATACTGTAGCAAACGGATTAGATGTTCCGGTTGCACTTTTAACATCTATGGTAAATGTTTGATTTTCGTTTATCTGGAATTCACTTGGTGTCACTGTAACTATGCTTCCATTGGTCCAGTA
>Ga0164318_10002972_pt1 | contig 15911 bp, 14 predicted proteins | sample GuaBasSedimGuay9_FD_113734 | JGI IMG/M metagenome (GOLD analysis project Ga0164318, IMG submission 113734) | Subseafloor sediment microbial communities from Guaymas Basin, Gulf of California, Mexico - Guay9, Core 4571-4, 0-3 cm | ecosystem: Environmental > Aquatic > Marine > Hydrothermal vents...
AGCACCTATATATTTCTCTCTGTCGCCAGCAACTGCATTTGCAGTTAGGGCAACGATAGGAACATGTGTTTTGTTGTGTTGGTTCTCGTAACTCAATATATTTCCTGTTGCTTCCATGCCACCCATGACAGGCATTTGAATATCCATAAATATCATATCATATTCATTTTCTATACGATTATCTAGAGCCTCTTTACCATTATTTGCGATACTTACCTCTATGCCTAGCCTATTTAGTACATTGATGATCAGTTTTTGGTTGATGAGGTTATCTTCTGCAACCAAAATATGTAGGTTCTCAAAAGTAATCTTCTGCACACTCTCTACGATATCTTTTTTGTCGCTAAGGGCTCTGAGTGTTTTGGAAAAGTTAATTGGCTTATAGATTATCTTATCTATATCTGATTTGTATCGCTTGAGATTTCTCTTTTGATCTCCTGTTGACATAACCACAATCTTGGTATCAAGGTCGAGGAAGTGTTTGATCTCATTCCCTCTACAGCGTAATTTATGATCAATAAAAATAATATCTGGAAGTCTTGATTTGTTCTTCAGAGCTAAGTATGATTCGTCGGTATAGCGCTTTATTTTTGCTCCCGTGTATGCGATATAAGCTTCAAGATTTTTATTTATATAGTAATCATCATCTGTATGTGAACTGAGAATGCCAATAGTACGCGAACTCATATCCTCTACTTCTCTCTTTTTGGCTGTTGCAGGTTTGGGGAGTGTCAGCGTAAAGTAAAAGGAAGACCCCTCGTCTGCAACACTCCAAATACTTAGTTTTCCACCCATTAATTCTACAAATTTACCCGAAATAGACAAACCTAAGCCTGTACCACCATACTTTCTGCTGGTACTTACATCCGCTTGAGAGAAGGCTTCAAAGATATTCTTCTTTTGATCTTCGGTAATACCAATGCCTGTATCGGCAACCTCAAACTTCACATCTACTTGTTCTTCATTTTCTGAAAATTTTTCAATACTTACATTTACTTCACCATTTTTTGAAGTAAATTTAATGGCATTACTGATGAGGTTAATAATAATTTGGGATATTTTTGTAGGATCGCCTATCAATAATGTAGGAAGTGTAGGATCTAGAAAAATATTGAAGTCTATGTTCTCTTCTGCGGCTTTAGCGGCATAGGATTCGACAGCAGACTCAAAGGTATCTATTGGGTCGAACTCTATACTCTCTAAGTCTATCTTTTGTGCTTTTATCTTGGAGAGATCTAGAATATCATTGACAATAGTTAAAAGATTTACAGAACTTTTTTCTATAACAGAGATGAACTCTGCTTGCTCCTCTTTGTCGGTGGTGTCTTTCAATAGATTTGTAAATCCAACGATCCCATTAAGAGGTGTTCGTATCTCATGGGACATACTTGCAAGAAAAAGATCTTTTGTTTGATTGGCATCTTTGATAGCTTGGATCAAAAATTTATAGATATGATCTACCTTGCCTTTTTTGATCAGCTTGTTTATCTCTCGTTGCTGATTCTCATTGAAAACCAATGCTATATCCCTTAGAGTCTCTTGGGATATATGTTCCATTTTTTCGATCCTGCTGTGCATGACAAAAAGCTTCATAAGTAAAAATATGATAAAGAGTATGCCAATGCCATGACCCAATACAATAATCTGGAATGATAAGAGATACCTAGTTTCCAATCTACTAATCTCATTATGCAGTATAAAATTTACTTGAGTAAAATAATCCATCTTTCTGTTGATCTGATTTTGCCATCCAATGATAGAGACTGAGTATCCACCTCTTTTTGCCTGATTCAAAATCATATCTCGTTCTTCTGCAATAATAGCATTGAATTGTTCTACGGAGAGTAGATCCTGAATATCTAGCGCTACAGTACCGTATCCCAATATACTAGATTGGGGTAAGACATCTCTGTTCATAATTTGCTTCCAAGATTCAATATCTATATCGCTCATCTCCTTTGAATCCAGCAGTATGGAGTAGATCATTGTATTTTCTAGTGCACTATTCTCCCTAAGTTCCATATATCTCTCATACATTGATAGATAATTTTTCAATGCCTCTGATTTTTGAGTTTTAGAGATATTTTTAATTATTGTTAAAAATTCTCCAAAAATCTTATGGTGATAAGCATCAAAAAAGATAGCCCTATGATCACCACTTCGATTATCCACTTCTTGCCTTACCTGTTTGAGTTCCGTAGTGATCGTATCGAACTGCTTATTGTAGATGGCATAGTGTGAATTCTCTTGTGTAAATTTATCCAATTCTGCCAGAACAAGATCGGTTGTCGAAGCTCTTGTGCTTTTTAGATTAACCAGATCATTTATATTTTTTGTATATAGATAAGTAACACTATTCATTCTTTCAGATTCTATATAATGAAGTGCAGATTCAATTTTTGTCAAAATATAGGAAAGTTTTGCATTATTTTGTGCATCGAGGTATCTTTGATAAGAGAGATAGGTATAGTATGAGACAGCACCTAGTAGTAGTATGGTCATCACAATAAGTAGGTTAAGTATATTTTTATTTTTAAATATTTTCATAGCAATCCTTTCATCTAATAATAATAAAAATAGCCCATAGTAAATTTAGCTTTAAAAACTAATCATTATACTAGGATGGAACTTAAAAAGAGAATCTAGGGAAGTGATACTCGGCTATTTAGATTCCCCTACATAATAAAACTCATCCAATCCATCTAAAAAAGCGATCAAAAGTTCATTTGAGCAGACTTTGAAATTTTTACTCCCCTCTTTACGAAAAAGAGATGAAAGTTGTTGTTTGGTTAGTTTTGCTTCACCTAAACCAAAGATAATCTCTGTTTCTGGCTCTTTGAGTTCGAGTGCAATACGGAGTTTTTTGAGGATGAGATTGTTGGTCAATTCAATAGCTTTATTTGGATTGGCTTTCTGAGGTGCAGGACCTCTTTTGAGTAAAACAAGTCCATCGAGGAGTTGACCCAACTCCTCATAACTACAAATTTCAAAATCGCTCTCTTGCTGACGCTTCAGTAGGTGATTTAAGTGTTCAGGCTCCATCTCATGTTCTGAGAGGGCATAGGCTTTGATTATTGTGTCATTGTCGAGACTGAGAGCCGTTTTGATCCTGTATAGGGTATCGTTTGTATTCAAAATTGCACCTACTTTTTGATTTCTATCTTGCAAAGTTCTGCTTTGATCATCGTATGGAAACCGATGGTCACATCTCGCCAAGTTTTTCCACTATGGAGATCATAACAACTCTTGTTGATTGAGGCAAGAGCAGTGAGTGCATCAAAGTCAGCTAAATCGATCGTACCTTCTGCCTTGAAATGCTCTTTTTCAAAGTGATATTTCATAGGTATACTGAGAGATTTTTCATTCATGGTGATCGCTACTGAGAGTGTGCCTGTTCTTGGTTGTCCTTTGATATATTTGTCTGCTTTGATATCCTCAATAGTAGCATTGATTTTATTGTCTCTCATTTTATTGAAGAAGAAGGCAACAAGTGTTTTGTCTCTTGCCTGATTGCCTGTATCTATTTTGCTCATATCGATTGTCACTTTGGAGCCGACAAGTAGTTCTCTAAAGTTTTTCCCTTCGAGAGCCACAGGTGCATAGTCAAGAGAGGTGAACTTGCCTCCTACGCCGATCTTGCCCAGTGTTTTGTATGCTTTCCAATCAATATTTATCTCTTTGGATTGTGTCAAGATGCAGCCACCAGCATATGCCATCGTGTGCAGTAGAGCAAGTGTGAGTAGTAGTTTTTTCATTTTGATTCCTTTGTTTCCGTGACGATGTTGACATCGTTAATTTGAATTGGCGTATTCGCTTTGCTCAATGCCTCTGCGAGTGTTTGGAGTGCTTTGTTTGCCTTGGTGATGACTGCTAGGCAATTTTTATCTTTGATATTGTGTTTGAGTGTGTAGTACTCTGGATTGGTATAAGAGATCCAGCTCACTCCTGTATAATCCGTATAAAAAACCATCTTGAGTGGCAGATCCATTCCCATCGTGGGATTACACTGCATGAGGACAGTTCCCATTTTGGGATTACCAAAGACGACAAGCGTATTGGGGAGTAGTTCCATCTCTGAATGTTTTGCATTTTGGGCATGATCAATGACTTGAAAAACTGAGAGACCTTTATCTTCCAAGATCTCCTCAAATTTTTTGACACCCTCTTCGGTTGTATATGGACTCTGTACTGTCTTGATGAAAGTACCTTTTTTATTTTCACATCCTGCAAAAATAAGTAGCAAGGAGACAAGTAACAAAACTTTCTTCATCTATCTATTCCTTTCAATGCTATCATTTAAACATTAAATCTAAAGTGCATGATATCGCCATCTTGGACGATATATTCTTTGCCTTCAAGTCTATTTTTCCCTGCCTCTTTTGCGCCAGATTCACCATTGTAGTTTATGAAATCATCATAAGAGATAACCTCTGCACGAATAAACCCTTTTTCAAAATCATTATGGATAGCTGCAGCGGCTTTGGGTGCGGTGGTCTCTTTGCGTATAGTCCAAGCCCTGACCTCTTTGACACCTGCTGTAAAGTAGCTCATAAGTCCAAGCTTATCAAATCCTTTATGGATGATTTGCTCAAGTCCAGATTCTGCTACACCGAGATCAGCAAGCATCTCATCTCTCTCCTCGTCATCAAAGTCCACCATATCTTCTTCGACTTTGGCACATAGTTTGATCACTTCATAGCTTCTCTCATTGGCATAGGCTTTGAGTTTTTTAACAAACTCATTGTCTTCAGCAAGTCCATCTTCATCTACATTGGCACCATAGATGATCTCCTTGCTTGTCAAAAGACGCAGATCTTTATTTATCGCCTTGAAACCATCACTCTCAATGTCTGCGAAGGTAGAGACGGGACGGTTCTCCTCTATGTGCTGTATTAGAGCTTCAGCTACGACAAGCTGCTCTTTCGCTTCTTTATCGTTTCCTCTGGCTTTTTTCGTCAACATGCTGATGCGTTTTTCTACTGCATCCATATCAGCAAACAAAAGTTCCTGTTCAATGATTTCAACATCACGGATAGGATCAATGGAGCCCTCAGTGTGTACGATGTTTTCATCTTCAAAACATCGTACAATATGCAAGATCACTTCAGTTTCACGGATATTTCCTAAAAATTTATTTCCTAGACCTTCACCCTTGCTCGCACCTTTGACAAGACCAGCAATATCAACAAAATCCAATGTCGAGTACTGTATCTTCTCAGGATTGACAATCATAGCAAGTTTTTCTAATCGACTGTCTGGCACTGGCACTACTGCTTTGTTTGGCTCAATCGTACAAAAAGGATAATTGGCACTCTCTGCATTTTGTGCCTTTGTCAACGCATTAAAAGTTGTTGATTTTCCTACATTTGGTAATCCAACCAATCCTATTCCTAATCCCATTTAATTTCTCCGATATTTTCTTTATTTTTTTATGATTATAGCTGAATGGTGCTTTTGTTTGGCGCAAGTTGTTCCTATAAATGGTAGATGTCATCAATATCGAAAATTTGGGTTTTGATGAAAGTATAAAAAATATGATCAGTTTATCATTGGCTCTGGCATCTGGATCGATGGAGCAGATAAAAAATTGGTCAAGTTTCTCTCTTTTGTTTGCGGTGTCAGATATGCATTACGACGGAGACCGTCGTAACGAGAACAAATTAGGCTACCTTAGCCAAGACTACTTAAGCTATGTGAATATTTTTCTGCTGTGAAAGGTTCAAAATGTGACTTATAGTAGTTATAATGAGCTGAGCCCTTATGTCCATCGAGTGCTACTTCATCTCTCCAACTTTCTATAACGACAAATGTGTTGGGCTTGTCATCCATCTGGTAAATATGATAAAGCAAACACCCTTCTGATTTTTGTGAAGGTTTGACCATATCTGTCAGTAGGGCTTTGAGTTCTTCTATGTTCTCTTCTTTGGCTACGAAAATAACCTGTTTTGTGATAGTCATCTTGGGGTTCTCCTGTGATTTTTTGAGAATATACAATATAAGTGCTTAAGATTGTTTATAGTCAAATGAGTATTTTCCAAAAGAAATTCTGCTATAATCTGTCAAAACCCTTAGGGGGCATCCTTAATGACAATGATGCACAGCCCTTAACATCTTCAAAGGAGTTATAGTAAATGCAAAAGTATATGATTTTTCTCTCTGTTATTTTGGTACTAGGCACGCATAGTTTTGCCAATGGAAAACAGACAGGCAATATAGTAAAAGACGAACGGAATTCGATTTATTGGCAGGATACCCAAGTATCAAAAGTGAGCTCGGAGGATTGGGATGATGCTGTTTTGTATTGTGACAAACTTGTGTTGCATAGTATGGACAAGTGGCGACTGCCAACATTTGAAGAGCTTCTATCGATTGTAGATTATACCCGTTCAGAGCCTGCGATCCATCCATTTTTCAGTTCAGTGACAGAAGGAAGCTATTGGACTTCAACAGATTTTTCCCCTACAGCATCACGCGCTTGGACAATTGATTTTCGTGCAGGGAAAACCTATTATAGTTACAAGACAACCAACCATGCTGTTCGTTGTGTCAAAGCAATACCAGTCGGATCTAAAAAGGAGACGAAATGAAACTTTTTGTAGGAATACTATTGATCGGTACGACGGCTCTTTTTGCTGCATCGTCCAAATTGGATGACAAGACAGGACTTGTATGGCAGGACAATAAGGATGTTGCTACCTTGGAGAAGAGTCATGCGGAAGCACAGGTCTATTGTCAAAATCTCATATTGGATGGTTTTGAAGACTGGAGACTTCCGACGCTCAAAGAAGCTTATACGATTGTTGATTTATCACGGGATCGCCCAGCACTCAAAAAAGGTTTCAAAATGCGTCTGAGTGATCGATTTTGGACTGATACAGCAGTTGCGAAAAATCCTGACAAGGAAGCTTGGAGACTCTCGATGAGCTATGGTGAAACAGAGCCTTATAAAAAAGCGCGTGCCTATCGTGTACGATGCGTCAGGGGTACTTTTGCTAAATAGTGCAATAAGTGTCGAGCATAAAGGGCAATATGTTTGAGAGTGAGAGATGCACTGTTCGAGGTATTATTCTGGAAGCTCTGAAATATAGAGAAGCACTAGTCAAGGGGAATCTAGTAGCGATTCTTGCGACACTGTTTACTGTAGTAATTCCTCTCTTCATCCCCATACTAGTGGATGAGTTGCTCTTGCACAATGGAGACAAGATGACAGGGTGGGTGAGGGACAATCTCTTTGCCATGACCCTGAGTGGCTATGTATTCTTCTTCCTTCTGTTGACTTTGGTGCTTCGTGCGGCAGGTTTTTTGCTCAATGTCATACAGGTCAAAACTTTTCTGGGTGTTTCTAAAGATATCTCTTTCAAACTACGCAAAAGAGCCGTAGAGCATCTCGAAAAAGTTTCTCTCAAAGAGTATGAGATGGTTTCACCAGGAGCTGTGACTTCCAAGCTGGTCACAGATGTCAATACCGTCGATAGCTTCATCGGGACGACAGTGAGTAAATTTGTTATTTCGATATTGACATTGCTATTTACGGCTGTGATACTTCTCCTTATCGATTGGCAATTAGCAATCTCTATCCTGATCACCAATCCCGTCGTAGTCTTCTTCACTGCAAAATTGGCAAGAAATGTGGGAAAACTCAAACGAAAAGAGAATAACGCCGTTGAGCTTTTCCAATCTTCACTCAATGAGACTTTGGAACTTTTCCATCAGATCAAAGCAGCTAACAAAGAGGTTTTTTTCTTTTCAAGAATCAATGATCAAGCAGAGGCACTTAGAGATACCTCTATCAATTTTGGATACAAGAGTGATAGAGCGATTCGCTTCTCTTTTCTCGTCTTTTTAGGAGGATATGAGATCTTCCGTGCCGTAAGTATTCTTGCTGTTGCCTATAGTAGTCTGAGTGTAGGATTGATGCTAGCTATCTTCGGCTATCTTTGGATTATGATGACACCGACACAGGATATCATCAACTTTCAATATGCCCTTGCCAATGCCAAAGCTGCCTGTAAGCGTATCAATACGATCTTTGCGATGGAGATCGAACCAGAAGTGTCAAATGCCATAAATCCATTCGAGGGTTATACTTCAGCTTCAATAGAGGTGCAGGATTTGAATTTCTCTTATTTTGCCGACAAGCAGATACTCAAATCGGTCTCACTCTCTATTCCTCAGGGAGCCAAGGTAGCACTTGTAGGTGCAAGTGGAAGTGGCAAAACGACCTTGGCGAATATCATAGTAGGATTTTATCCAGTGACAGATGGTGAGATACGCTATAATGATATATCAGAGAAAGAGATTGATTTGGCAACGATACGGGCAAATATTCATCTCATCTTGCAACATCCTAAACTTTTTAATGATACAATGTTATTTAACTTGACACTAGGGGAAGCTTACAGCGAGGCAGAGGTGCGTAAGGCACTGCATATCGCTCAACTTGACGAAGTGGTAGAGTATTTGCAAGAGGGCTTGGATACACTAGTTGGCAAAGATGGAATCAAGCTAAGTGGCGGTCAGCGTCAGCGTGTTGCCATAGCTAGGATGGTGCTAAGTGATCCCAAAGTGGTGATACTCGATGAGTCAACTTCAGCACTCGATATTCATACTGAAATGAAACTGTTTGATGCTTTGGCACAGTTTTTGGCACCCAAGACAGTGATCACTATCGCGCACCGTATCAGTACGATCAAGAGTGCGGAGCTGATCTATGTACTCGAAAATGGTGAAGTGGTGGATAGCGGATCACCTCAGGAGTTGATGCATAAAGATAGTAGTTATTTTAGCAGCATGATTTAATTTAGGGATTTATTTGGATATTTTACAAGCGATCATCATAGGAATTATCGAAGGATTTACAGAGTTTTTACCTATCTCTTCTACTGGGCATATGATTGTTGCGAGTAGGTTTCTGGGGATTGAAGAGAGTGCACTAATCAAAGCGTATGAAGTGATCATTCAGTTTGCTGCGATACTTGCCGTGATGTTGATCTATCGGGACAAACTGACCTTCTCCAAGATAGAACTATGGAAGAGACTGATGTTGGCATTTTTGCCACTTGCAGGTATCGGATATATTTTCAAAGATCAGATCAAAGCTTTGTTCTCCATAGAGGTAGTTGCCATGATGTTTATCATAGGTGGAATTATCTTTTTGATAGTTGAATACTATTACAAAGAAGAGAAGAGTCATACCGTTGCTGTCGAAACAGTGAGTTACAAACAGGCACTCTGGGTAGGTTTGGCTCAGATATTTTCTTTGATACCTGGTACGAGTAGGGCAGGCGCAACAATAGTAGGTGGTTTGCTGACAGGCATGGATCGCAAAACAAGTGCAGAATTCTCATTTCTTCTGGCGATTCCGGTGATGGCAGCAGTGAGTGGATATGATCTACTGAAACACTATCAGGATTTTGCTGATGCCAATTGGGGTGCCTTTGTAGTAGGATTTGTAGTTGCTTTCGTAGTCGCTTATTTGACGATCAAACTCTTCCTCGCCTTTCTCCAGCGTTTTACTTTTGTGCCATTTGGTATCTATCGTATTATATTTGGTGTTATACTGCTATTAATAATTTAATTGAATTTATAGAGCCTCTCTAGGGAGTCCCCTTTAAGTTCAAAATTTCTTTTGGACATTCACGGGAGATCTCTTCCGTTCTTAAAGGCAAGACATGACATTTAATGAATTTAATTTTCATCCTGATATTCGCAAAGGGGTGAAGATAGCAGGCTTCAGGGAGCCTAGTCCTATTCAGGAGATGACGATCCCGATCATCGAAGCGGGTAATGATATGGTAGGTCAGGCACATACAGGCACAGGCAAAACAGCCGCCTTTGGTTTGCCAATGTTAGACAAGATTGCCAAGGGTGAAATAGAACGAGCCTTGGTAATCACTCCGACAAGAGAGTTGGCAACTCAGGTAAGTGATGAACTCTATCATTTGGGACGCTTTGCAGGGATCAGAACACTGACTGTTTATGGAGGAGTGGGGTATGGTCGGCAAATTGCATTGATCCACAAAGGGGTTCAGATCGTTGTCGCGACACCAGGTAGACTCAAGGATCTGTATAAAAAAGGAAAGATTGATGTTTTCAACCCAGAGATAGTAGTATTGGATGAAGCAGATGAGATGCTTGATATGGGTTTTCTCGAAGAGATCAAAGAGATCTTTGAATATATCCCACAAAATAGACAGACACTGCTCTTTTCTGCGACGATGCCTGAACCGATCAAAGAGTTGGCGGACAATATCCTCTATAACCCTGAGTTTATCTCCGTGGTGGGCGATGAAGATGCGACGACAAACAATATCATTGATCAACGATACTATGTCATTAATGAAAATGAGAGAGATGATGCGATCGTGAGATTATTAGAGACAGAAAAGACCAATAAGTGTCTTATTTTTTGTCGAATGAAGCGGGAAGTAGATCGTCTGAGTGAATATTTGGCAGCACTTGGATTTAATGCTAGGGGGCTACATGGAGATATGGAGCAGCCTGAGCGAGATGAGGTGATCAAAGGATATAGAAGAGGGCAAATCAAGATAATGGTTGCAACTGATGTGGCATCACGGGGCTTGGATGTCAAAGATGTCACACATGTCTTCAACTATCATATTCCTTTCGATCCTCAGAGCTATGTACACCGCATCGGAAGAACGGGTCGTGCAGGAAAAAGTGGTCAAGCAATCACACTAGTCACTACCGGAGAGTTCAAAGAGTTGAAGCGTATCCAAAAAGAGGTGGGTGCAGAGATGAGACTGGCAACGATTGAGACTGACAATGGTTTGAGTGAAGCTGTGATAGAAGGTTTGATTGAAAAAATACGCAGTAGTGATATCCACCCTGAAATTGATATGATAATAAATGCTGTGACAGATATAGATCAAAAACTTCTGCTTAAAAAGGTAATTTCGATAATGATGAATCGCGAGGAGAGTGTTTCTAGTGACAGAATAGGACTAGATCAAAATATGGTTGATGAGATGATGGAAAATTATAAAGACGAAAAAAAGTCATCACGCAACAATCATCGCAGGAGAAGGCGCTAATAAAGTGTAGAAATGGAAGTACTCGAAAGAGCTCTTGATGGTTTTGAAGATTCTTTAAGTAGAAACAAGCAAAATTGTCTTAAAATTGGGAAATAAAAGTTATAAGAAGGTTATCTGATGGAAGTTAGTCTAGTGGGTGAAAGTCTTAAGTTTATGGTGCTGGGGATGACGATTGTTTTCCTCTTCCTGGCATTGTTGGTACAGGTGATGAAGCTTCAAGCAAAGCTTGTTGGTAAATATTTTCCAGAGAAAGAAGTTGTCACTACAACATCAAAATCTGCAGCTCTCGCAGCGGATGACTCAGCTAAAACAGCCGCAATCATCGCTGCGATCACAGAATTTAAAAAAAATAAATCATAACAAGAAGGTAGTAGCATGGCAAAAAAATATATTGATGTGATGGATACCACATTCAGAGATGGATTTCAGTCTGTCTTTGGAGGTCGGGTTCTTATGGGTGACTTTTTTCCTGCGGTAGAAGCAGCGAAAGAAGCAGGTATTAAGCATTTTGAATTTGGCGGTGGTGCTAGATTTCAAACACTCTACTTCTATCTTCAAGAGAATGCTTTTGATATGATGGATCGATTTCGTGAGATAGTTGGTCCTGAGGCCAACTTGCAGGTTCTCTCTCGGGGGATTAATACTGTGATGCTTGATACAGGTAGTCGTGAGACAATTGATCTTTTTGCTAAAATGTTCAAAAAGCATGGCACAACAACAGTTCGTAACTTCGATGCGCTCAATGATGTAAACAATCTTGTCTATAGTGGCGAGTGCATTAAGCGACATAACCTCAAGCATGAAGTTGTTGTGACGATGATGGATCTTCCTCCAGGATGTCAAGGTGCACACGATGTAGCATTTTACAAAAAAACTTTGACCAATATCCTAGATAGTGGTTTAGAATTTGATTCAGTCTGCTTCAAAGACGCTAGTGGTACTTCAAATCCACATAAGGTTTTTGAGACGATTCAGATGGCACGAAAACTTTTGGGCAAAGATGCACACTTAAGACTACATACCCATGAAACTGCTGGTGTCAGTGTCGCTGCCTATTTGGCTGCGCTTGAAGCAGGGGCAGATGGTATTGATATGGCAGCTGCTCCAGTGAGTGGTGGAACATCCCAGCCTGACATTTTGACCATGTTACATGCTACCAAGGGTACAGACTACGACTTGGGTGGTTTAGAATTACCTAAAATACTCAAATATGAAGAAAAACTTCAATCTTGCTTGTCGGATTATATGATTCCACCTGAAGCGACGCAAGTTTCACCTCTCATTCCTTTCTCTCCTATGCCTGGTGGCGCATTGACTGCCAATACTCAGATGATGAGAGATAGTGGAAACCTTGATAAATTTGATGAAGTCATTCTAGCGATGAAAGAGGTTGTAGAGAGAGGTGGATATGGAACTTCTGTCACACCAGTGAGTCAGTTCTACTGGCAACAGGCGTATGCTAATGTGATGTTTGGTCCATGGAAGCAGATAGCACCTGGATATGGTCGAATGGTACTAGGGTATTTTGGCAAAACACCAGTAGCCCCTGATCCAGAGATTAGCGCCTTGGCACAGAAAAAGCTTAAATTGGAACCAACCACCGAAAATCCTCTTGATATTTCAGATAGGGATGAGAATAAGTCGATCGCTCACTGGAAAAAAGTCTTAGAAGATGAAGGTTTGGAGACAACTGAAGAGAATATTTTCATCGGTGCGTCTTGTGATAAAAAAGGTATTGCGTTCCTCAAGGGTGAAGGTCCATTGATGGTAAGAAAAAAGAGTGAAGAAGAAAATAATAGTGGAGAAGTAGATATGGCAGGAAATTATACAGTAATGGTTGATGGTAAGAAGTTTAGTGTTCAGGTAGCTGAAGGTAATGCAGATATTCAAGTTTCTGAGAGTGCAGCAGCTCCGGCTCCAGTAGCGTCAACAGCTGGTGGAAAAGGGAGTGTAGAGATACACTCACAAACACCTGGTACTGTTTGGAAGATTCTATTTAATGCTGGAGATAGTGTCAAAGAGGGCGACAAGATCATGATTCTAGAAGCCATGAAGATGGAGATTGATATCACTGCACCGCAGGATGGTGTCGTCAAGTCAATTGATATTGGCGTAAATGACGCTGTAACGGATGGACAACTACTAGCCACAATGGAGTAATAATGATGCTTAAAAAGATATTTATTTCACTGCTCTTTGCCCTTGTAGCATCGAGTTCAGTCACTTATGCGAGTGAACATGTAGCACCAGCGGAAGCACCTGTTGCCGAAAAAAGTGCTTATGTTCCCAAAAGTCTTTCGGAGTTAGCAGTTAGTTTTTGGCAAACGACAGGGATCAATGCTTTTTTCGATTTTAATGATGGAGAGACGACTTCTGAACCAAAAGGTCCAGCTTACGAAAAAGAGATGAATTGGTTTGAATCATCACTTGGTCGATTAATCATGCTCTTAATTGTATTTGTACTCTTTTATTTGGCAATTGCCAAAAACTTTGAGCCACTACTTCTGATACCTATTGCTTTTGGAGGATTTCTAGCCAATATTCCGCTCGCAGGTATGGGGGGTGAACATGGAATGCTTGGTATTATCTATAATATGGGTATCGCCAATGAATTCTTCCCACTGCTGATCTTTATGGGTGTGGGGGCAATGACTGACTTTGGACCACTGCTTTCTAATCCCAAGACAGCACTTCTCGGAGGTGCTGCACAGTTTGGTATCTTTGGTGCGCTCGTCGGAGCTGTTGCGATAGGATTTGGTCTACAGGAGGCATCAGCGATTAGTATTATTGGTGGTGCGGATGGTCCAACTTCGATCTTTATTGCTAATAGATTGGCACCAGATATGCTAGGGGCGATCGCAGTTGCGGCATACTCCTATATGGCATTGGTACCAGTTATTCAGCCTCCGATAATGAGAGCTTTGACGAGCAAAGAAGAACGAGTAATCGTGATGAAGACAACGAGAAAAGTGAATAGACTTGAAAAACTATTCTTCCCTATACTTGTCTTGATACTTGCTATGTTTATCCTGCCAGAATCAACACCTTTGATCGGTGCATTTACTTTTGGTAACTTTGCCAAAGAGTCAGGTGTGGTTGATCGTCTCTCCAATGAGATGCAAAACTCTTTGATCAATATTGTTACGATCTTCTTGGGTCTGGGTGTCGGTTCCAAATTGGCAGCGGACAAATTCCTCGTATTTGAGACTTTGGGAATTATGATTATTGGTTTATTGGCATTTTCTGCTGGTACAGCAGCTGGTGTACTCATGGCGAAGGTTATGAATAAATATTCCAAGGAACCTATCAATCCACTCATAGGTGCAGCTGGTGTTTCAGCTGTACCGATGTCAGCACGAGTGGTTAGCAAGGTGGGCTCCGAGGAGAAACCAGGGAATATTCTATTGATGCATGCTATGGGTCCAAATGTGGCAGGTGTCATCGGTTCAGCAGTGGCAGCCGGCGTGTTGCTCTCAATATTTAAATAAAAAGAGGTAATTATGAGTGATAAACAACCAAACGGACTTGATAAGCTAGGTCTTGAAAATATTGGGAGAGTCTTTTATAACTTAAGTTATGATGAGCTCCAAGCGCATGAGATAAATATGAATGAAGTGAAACTTTCAACCAGTGGTGCGACTATGGTTGATACAGGAATCTTTACTGGTAGAAGTCCGAAAGATAAATATATTGTAGATCAATCACCATCAAATGAGAATGTTTCTTGGGGAAATATCAATCAGCCTATCAAAAAAGAGATTTATGATGAGCTCTTGGAGATCAGCAAAAAACAACTTTCAGGAAAAAATATTTATGTGATGGATGCTTATGCTGGATCAAGTCCATTGAGTCGAAGAAAGATTCGATTTATCTCTGAAATCGCATGGCAGGCACACTTTGTGAAGAATATGTTTATTCGTCCTACAGAAGAGGAGTTGGAAGATTTTGAACCAGACTTTGTCATGTATAATGCGTGTAAAAAGGTCAATCATAACCATGAAGAGCATGGTTTGCATTCAAATGTATACGCTGCCTTTAATATAGAAGAGAACACTGCTGTGATTGGTGGTACATGGTATGGTGGCGAGATGAAGAAAGGTATCTTCTCCATGATGAACTATTGGCTTCCACTAGAAGGCAATATGGCAATGCACTGTTCAGCTAATGTCGGTAAAGATAATGATGTTTGTCTCTTCTTTGGACTTTCGGGTACAGGCAAAACAACACTTTCAACTGATCCTAATCGTGCACTGATTGGTGATGACGAGCATGGTTGGGATGATCATGGTGTCTTCAACTTTGAGGGTGGATGTTATGCCAAAGTTATCGATCTTGACCCAAAAAGCGAGCCCGAGATCTTTGGTGCAATTTGCAAAGATGCACTCTTGGAAAATGTGGTTCATGATGAGTATGGATATGTAGACTATAGTGATGGTAGCAAGACAGAAAATACAAGAGTCTCTTATCCTATTGAACATATCGAAAATCACAAAGAAGATCTCATGGCAGGTCATCCAAATAATATTATCTTTTTGTCAGCAGATGCTTTCGGGGTACTTCCTCCTGTCAGTAAGTTAAGCAAAGAACAAGCAATGTATTATTTCCTCAGTGGCTATACAGCCAAAGTGGCAGGTACAGAACGGGGAATTACAAAACCTGTTGCTGCATTTTCTGCTGGTTTTGGTGAAGCATTCCTTCCATTGCCTCCAATGCAATATGCTAAACTTCTAGGAGATAAAATCGATAAGCATAATGTGAATGTCTATCTGGTAAATACTGGTTGGACAGGTGGTGTTTATGGTGTAGGTAAACGCATGAGTATTCAAGACACTAGAGCATGTATTGAGGATATTCTTA
>Ga0164318_10002973_pt1 | contig 15907 bp, 13 predicted proteins | sample GuaBasSedimGuay9_FD_113734 | JGI IMG/M metagenome (GOLD analysis project Ga0164318, IMG submission 113734) | Subseafloor sediment microbial communities from Guaymas Basin, Gulf of California, Mexico - Guay9, Core 4571-4, 0-3 cm | ecosystem: Environmental > Aquatic > Marine > Hydrothermal vents...
CACTACATAAATTAGTTCCTCAGAACGCATTTCATCCTCTTGCGAAATATATAGAAAGTAAAAATATGGGAAATGCTGATAAGGTTATTGCAATTAACGAAAAACTCAAGGATTATGCTATAAAGATGGGGGCAAATCCGGAAGAGACTTATGTGGTCCGGGCAGGCATCGATGCCGAACGATACGATCCAAATATAGACGGTAGTGAAATGAGGGGACGATACGGGATTGAAAAGGATGATTTGGTTCTCTTTTTTATGGGTGTGTTGTATAACTTTTCCGGACTAAAAGAAGTTGCAATAGAGTTGTCCAAGAACAAAACCGAAAACGTCAAACTTTTAATCGTAGGCGATGGAGATGCATTTGATGATCTTCAAAAGATACGGGAGGATTATCATCTTGAGAACCGGATTATCCTGGCAGGCAAGCAGCCTTATGAAAGTATTCCGGCATTCATAGCATCCTCAGACATCTGCCTGCTTCCGGCATACAACAATAAGGTAATGCGCGATATCGTCCCGATAAAGTTATATGAGTATATGGCAATGGGAAAGCCTGTGATAACAACAAAACTGCCGGGTGTGATGAAGGAATTTGGGGAGGATCACGGGGTTGTTTGTGTTGATAAGCCAGAGGATGCACTGATGAAGGCGGTTGAGTTGATTGAGAACGGGAGACTTCAGGAATATGGATCGAAGGCGCGGGGGTTTGTTGAGGGCTATGGGTGGGATGATGTTGTGGATGAGTTTGAGGGGATTCTGGAGGAACTGACGTGAAAATCTTGCAGGTTACAAACTTTTTCAAACCATCCTGGGAATCTGGTGGTCCTGCAAGGGTAGCTTATGAAATATCGAAAAAGTTGGTTGAAAAGGGTCATGAAGTAACGGTCTATACAACTGATGGGTTTAAATATAGATTGGATGTGGAAAAGAATAAACCGGTAGATGTCGATGGAATAAAAACATATTATTTCAGGAATTTATCAAGTTATCTGACAAGAAAAATGCTTCTTCCGATTCCTTATTATTTGCCAATGGTGGCGAGGAAAGAGATAGGGGATTTTGATATTATCCACATTCATGAGCATAGAACACCGTTAGCTGTGATTACTCATCATTATGCCAAAAAATATGGGGTTCCTTACATTCTACAGCCCCGAGGTTCCGTTCCTACACTTAGCAAGAGCAAACAAAAAAAGCTTTTTGATACACTTTTTGGTCGTTCAATAGTTAAAGATGCGAGTAAAATAATCGCATCATCAAAAATTGAATCTGATCAATATTGGGGCGTGTTTCCTGAGTTGAACAATGAAAAAGTTGTTCGCATACCAAATGGAATAGACTTGGGAACTTACCAGAATTTGCCTCAAAAAGGAGAATTCAGGAAAAAATATTCAATTAATGCTGATGAAAAAATAATATTATTTTTAAGTCGTATACATGAAAGAAAAGGGGCTGACATTCTTGTAGAGGCTTTTAGTAAATTAAAAAGCGAGTTTGAAAATGTAAAACTTGTTATCGCTGGGCCTGACGAGGGTTATTTGGATAAATTAAAGCTGATTGTGAGTAAATTAGATATTGAGGGGGAAGTTATATTCCCGGGCCCCCTCTATGAAAAAGACAAATTGGAGGCTTATGTCGATGCAGATGTTTTTGTGTTGCCCTCAAAAGATCGTTATGAATCGTTTGGTAATGTTGTGCTTGAGGCTTTGGCTTGCGGTACGCCTGTAGTTGTTACTAATGTTTGTGGTGTGTCGGAGTGGATTGACGATGATGTGGGCTATGTGGTTGAATGTAATAGAACGCAACTTTATAATGCTCTTTATAAAATGTTAACCGATGATGGAAAAGAACATATGAGCGAATATGCTAAAAAATTTGCGAGAGAATTTTCTTGGAATGACATCATTGAAAAATATGAAAGGGAATATCAATCGTTAACTAATTGCAAGAAGGAGTCCGTAAAATGATTCGAAGATGCAAAAGATTCTTAAGATACTTTTATAATGAGCCAGAAGTCGTAATTAAGGGATTGGGAAACAAATTAATCCGGATCTTATCCAAATCTAAAAAACCAGATTTAACAATTTATATGGGACCGCCTGGGATCGAACATTTAAAGAGATATTTACTTGATAGAAATATAAAAAATATTTTGGAATGGGGTTGTGGTGGCAGCACAATTTTATTCGGGAAATTTCTGGATGATAATGGCAAAAATTGTGTAAATTGGCATTCGATAGAACATGATATCGTATGGTATAATAAAATTAAAGAAAAAAATACAAGAGAAAACACTCACATTTATTATTTACCCGTGGATGAAAATAATCATAATGATGTTAAAAATAAGAATTATGTTGAATTTCCAAGAACGCTTGGAGTAAAATTTGATTTTGTGTTAGTTGATGCGAGATATAGATGTAGATGTTTAATTGAAGCAGCTAAGCATTTATCACCATCGGGTATTGTAATTTTACATGATGCCCCCCTGAGAAAACAGTACCATTGTGCATTTCAACATTATCGATACGGTAAGTTTACTGTAGGTACTATTTGGGAAGGAACAAATGAATAACCAGATTACAGACATGAGAATTTTGTTTGTCTCCCCAGGAGGTTTATATTCTAAAAATTATCCATTTGAGCGTGGTGGGACACAATCACAAATATATGGAATTTCAAAGGAAATGGTAAAGCGAGGACATGAGGTCTATGTGACGGGACGTTTCGATGGCTTTAAAGAGAATGAGAAAATTATCGACGGCATGCAATTCGTTAATATCAGAACGCCACATCTTAGAGATGAGATTATACATCAAATTGGATCTGCATTGGTATATTCAAAAGCAGCAGCTAAAAAGATAAAACAAATAAATCCAGACGTTATAAGTTTAAACGAACGTTTTTCAGCGTATTTTCCATCTAATTTAGACATACCAAAAACGTTTACTACTCATAATCCCGATGCAATGAAGTTCTACAAAGAATTTGCCATAGAAAGCAATAGATTGAATTATGTTTTTTTTAATGTTAAGAAAAGGATAGAAGAAAAGGTCATGTCTCGTTCAGATGTAATCGTTGCATTGACCAAAAGCATCAGAGATTATTTACATGAAAACAGTTTTACAAATACTTCGGTCATTCCAAATGCTGTAGATGTAGCGAAATACACAAACAAAGGCGATGAGAACTTTATTTTATTTGCCGGAAGATTGAGCAAGGTTAAAGGACTAACATGTTTGATCCAAGCATTTTCAGAAATAAGTAAAGATTATGATACTGATTTATTACTGGTTGGATCGGGTACAGATGAAAGGAAGCTTAAAAAAATGACAACAGCAATGAACATTGATGCGCGGGTACATTTTATACCGATGGTTGGGAAAGATACATTAAGAGGGTATTTATCAAAATGTTCTGTTTTTGTTTTGCCTTCTTTATTTGAATGTATGCCTGTTGGATTACTAGAAGCGATGGCATCTGGTAAACCCGTAATTGCAAGTGATATACCGGGTCCAAAAGATATTATAACACAGGGTAAGGACGGGTTCTTATTCGAAAAAGAGAATGTTGATGAATTGAAAAAATATCTTGAATTATGCCTTTCAGATGAAAAATTGAGGAGAAAAGTTGGAGAAAATGCAAGAAAAACAATTGAAGAGGGATACACATTTAATAAAATTACGCAAGAATATCTCAAAATTTATAAGTCGATTTTAAAATCTAAAAACATTACAACGCATGAATGCGAGGGATTTGGAGGTGATAAATAATGAATATTTTGATAATTTGTCAGAGACTCCCATTCCCTCATACCACTAATGCTCTTTCTTATAGGGTACTTAATTCAGTGAAATACCTATCCAAAAAATATATGCACGACAGCACAATAGTGGCATTCAAATACAAAGATGATCCAATAGAATATTTGAAAGAGTATTGTGCTGAAATCATAACGATTGATTTACCAACGCGTAAAGGGAGATTGATGGATTATATTATAGGGGTGCTTCGACGAGATATTTCCTTAAGGATGGGGAATATTTTAAATTATAGTTTTTCATGGAAGTTACAAAGAAAAATAACGGAATTGTTGAAAACAAAAAAGTTTGACATAATATTTGTGGATAATCCTTCAATGCTCTACTATGTATCGAACGTAAGTTTACCAAAGATATTAGAAATATGGAGTATACCGCAAATCCATTACGAAGGATATAAATTTGAAAAAAATCTCATAAAAAAAATACAGCGATTGCTGCTTTCTTTAGCGGCAAAAAGTTATGAAAAAAGTTATAAAAAATTTAATGTGTGTATAACACCTACAGAACAAGAACGGGATGCATTAAACTCATATCTTCCAAATTTAAATATTTCAGTCATTCCTTTCGGTATAAATACAGATTTAAGATCTGAGAATTTTGAACAGGAGTTTTCCAGCTTACTTTTTTTAGGTAACATGGGTGACCCATATAATCAACGTTCGATTTTATATTTCTATGAGAAAATATATCCCATAATTAAAGAAAAAATACCTGACATAAAGTTATACATTGTTGGAAAAGATCCCTCAGAAAAGATACTAAAATTGGCGATAGATAACTCGGTAAGTATTACAGGGTATGTGGAAGATGTCAGACCATATTTAGCACGCGCTTCAGTTGTAACATTACCTGTACATGGATATGGCATCAAAACTAGGCTATTGGAAGCAATGGCAATGGGAAAGCCTGTTGTCACTTCATCTGCAGGAATTCATGGAATAGCTGTCACGGCGGGAGAGAACATATTCATTGCTGACAATCCAAAAGAATTTGCAAGAAGGGTGATAGAACTTTTAAATGATGAAGAGTTGAGGAATAGAATAGGCACAAATGCAAGAAAGCTTATGGAAGAGGAATATTCATGGGAGAAAATGACAGATAAGCTAAATGATGTTTTTCAGAAAGTGGTAAATAAAAGATGAAAGTGATTAATCCTCTTCAAATAAATGATTTCGATATAAAGAGTTTTCTGAAGGTTATCTTAGCAGTCCAACTTGCACTGTGGGGGGCGATAGGTTTGGATGTGGTAGGCTTGGGCATTCCAATATTGAGACCGATAATTGGATTTATTTATCTTACGCTCGTACCTGGTATCATTATCCTCAGGATTCTAAACTTACACAAACTCGGCAATATCGAGACGTTATTATATGCCATTGGGTTGAGTATTGCAACATCGATGTTTATGGAATTGTTCATGAACACAGCCTATCCTCTTTTCGGTGTTTCTGGACCGATCTCGCTTGTTCCTTTGATTATCACAATAAGTATTGTTGTGTTGATTTTATGCGTTTTAAGCTATGTAAGAGATAAGAACTTCTCAGATCCGAGTTTTATTGATATTAAGGATGTATTATCCCCCCTAGCATTGTTTTTATGTCTAATTCCCTTTTTGAGCATCTTTGGAACGTATTTGGTTAATTTTCATAGGAACAATATTCTTTTATTGTTGTTGATTGTCATAATTTCATTAGTTGCTATATTGATTGCCTTTGATAAATTCATTCCGAAGAAATTGTATCCATTGGCAGTGCTAATGATTGCAATCTCTATTCTATATCACACTTCGTTAATATCTATGTATCTGGTTGGATGGGATATTTGCAATGAATATTTCATTCACCAATTAGTGATGAAGAACTCTTATTGGGATTCATCATATCCCAGTACCCTCAATGGCATGCTAAGCATTACGATGCTACCTGCAATATATTCACATTTGCTAAACGTGGACGGGGTGTGGGTATTTAAAATAATCTATCCTTTGTTATATTCTTTGGTGCCCCTTGGCATGTACCGAATATTTCAAAAACAGACCGATGATAAAATTGCATTTTTCTCCTGCTTCTTCTTTGTATCGGCTCCTTTATTTTATACTCTGATGGTCGCACTGGCGAGACAAGAGATCGCGGAATTATTTCTCGTTCTATTGATCTTGCTGATGGTAGACAAAGGTATGAAGAAAATAAATAGGGCTTCCTTATCTATTGTTTTTGGTGCTTCGTTAGTGGTATCGCACTACGCACTATCCCATATTTATATGTTTTCGCTTATTCTTGTATGGCCGATATTGGTTTCAATGGACAGTCCAACGATACAAGGGTTGAAAAATAATCTTCATGCTAAATTTAGCAAATATAAAAACAGGGAATTCATCAATAACCCGCTCTCCTCGATTAATATTGCAAAAGATAAAACAATTAGCTCGACTTTTATCTTGCTACTTATCGTGTTTACGCTGACATGGTATATCCATACAGCAGGCTCCACTATTTTTAATTCGATTGTACACATCGGAGACCATATTGCAAACACTTTTTCCACCGATTTTTTAAATCCCGTGGCTGTAGAGGGACTGGATAGTTTAAAGATGGAAGAAACAACACCTCTGAAAAAAGCAAATGAATATCTTAACGTGACTTTTCCATTCTTTATTATGGTGGGTATCATCAAATTATTGTTAAAACATAGAGAGATGAAATTTGAAAAAGAGTATGCTGCCTTTTCCTATGTGATGTTTGGGATTTGCATAGCAAGCATTACAGTTGCATATTTTTCAACTCCACTTAAATCGGCAAGATTGTGGCATATAGCACTCATGTTTTTAGCTCCGTTTTTAGTAATAGGTGTGATAACTACTTTCAGAGTGATTAGTAGGATTGTTAGGGTATCTTGGACAAATAAAAGTATGGAAATTTCGTTAAAGGCATTATCTGTGTATTTTGTTATAGTTTTGTTGTTTAATACGGGATTCGTTTATGAGGTGGCGGAAGGTTACTCGGGTTCGATTTCACTAAGCATGAAGAGTATGGAAAAGAATACTTGCGATCTTGGAAGGAGAACTATTGATGTTGACTATATCTATGAACAAGAAGTTTTTAGTGCTAATTGGATATCAAAAAAGGTAGATCGTGGAGTATATGCCGAATATATTACCTGTGCGCATGCTTTACTTGCATATGGTATGATAAATAACAACCTTTATCTATATAACACAACCAAAATACGTACTGGGAGATTTCTTTATTTACGTCGTTTGAATGTTGTCAATGATGTTATCGTGTTTCACGATCCAAAAACGTCTAAGCCGGTTATCGGTAATACTACCGACATCTCACCCCGACTTGAAAAAATGTGCGAGATATATTCTAACGGCGGCAGTGAAATCTATTACTGTAAGTAGCTGGGTGTAGAACTATACTATGACAAACTCTTACAAAAAATTCACCAAAGACGTTGGATTTGTGAGCATTGCACGGATCGTGGGTGTGCTAAAAAGCTTAATCATGCTTCCAATACTGACGAAAACGCTCGGTGCGGAGTTCTATGGAATATGGGCTCAAATCTTGGTAACGATATCGCTGCTCATGCCACTTGCCTTGTTGCAATTGGAATTTGCGATGACCCGATTTTTAACTGCCGAAGAGGATAAAAACAAAGTCAGTAAAGGTATCTCCTCTATTTTTGTAACTGTAATGTTGACCGCTTCTTTGATATCCTTTCTAATATTTATCCTTGCAGAACCGTTTGCAATGGCAGTATTCGGTGGTGCAGGTGCAACATACTTCGTCAAAATCTCTGCGTTTTTGATTCTCTTAACTACATTAGACCAGATCATACTCCAATATTTTATATCGTTCCGGCAAATGAAGAGATATTCTTGTTTCGCGATACTTCAGACGATTGGTGAAGCTTTATTAATAGGTTATCTTGTGTTATCCGGTTATGGACTTTTTGGTGCGATTATCTCTCTCTTACTTGTCAAAGTATTCATATTGATCATTGGACTTCTACTTGTAAAATCGGAGATTAAGATAACAACACCAAGCCTTTCTGTGATAAAACATTATTTATCATTTAGTCTGCCTTTAATTCCCTTCCAACTTTCTTGGTGGCTTGTCAATTCAGGTGATAGATATGTAATTGGTTATTTTTTAGGTGCAAGTCAAGTGGGAATTTATTCTGCTTCATATTCTATGGGCTATCTGATAAGTTTTTTATATGCTCCAATTGGTCCTGTTCTTTTTCCGGCAATAACAAAACTTTACGAAAATAACAACATCCACGAAGTCAAAATACATTTAAAATACGCGCTTAAATTTTTTCTGGTACTTGCGATTCCATCCTCATTTGGACTAACAATTCTTTCAAAATCGCTATTAACGATTTTAACAACATCAGAATTCGCAGAGGTTTACTTAATAGTTCCAATCGTTGCGTTTGGAACTCTGCTGTATTGCATGGGGAATCTTTTCTCCGATATCCTACTACTATTCAAAATGACAAAGATAATATCACTGGTGTTCGGATCTTCTGCTTTGGTTAACTTGGTGATGAACATATTTTTGGTTCCATTAATGGGAATTATAGGGGCTGCAATCTCTACTCTTGTAACATTTGCTATTCTTTTTTCTATACTTGCTTTTGTTAGTTTTGAGAGCTTATCTTTTGACTGGGATCCTGGATTCATTATAAAGAGCGTAGTATCATCGGCTGTAATGGGATTTCTAATTTGGAGGATGAATCCCGTTGGCGCAGTTGGTATTTTAATTTCCATTGGGATTGCTGCAGTTGTGTATTTTGGAGTTTTATTACTGTTGAAAGGGTTTACCAGAGAAGAGTATATGTTTTTCAAAACTTGTTTGAGTATACTAAAGTGACGTTTTCTTGATAATTTGTGTTTTTAGTATTTATACTCATACCTCCCACAAACAGCTACCGAAGGCTCATCTATTCTAATAACATTGCAACAGCCCTTACAGGTGCTCCATCACCCTCTTTTATTGGTAATGGAAAACCGATGAATACCACATTTTTCCCTTTAATCTTACCCAAATTCACAAGTCCTTCATATATTACGACATCATTTTGCAAAAAAGTTTTGTGAGCAGGAGCTTCACTATGCCCATATCTATCAATACTGTGCATTTCAGACCCAACCGCTTTAATTTTTAATGAACATAAAAATTCTGCAGCCTTCTCGCTGAAAAAAGGTGCTTTTGTGTAGAAAATATCGCTTCCTCTCTTTACGTCCCAATCTGTGTTTATCAAAACAATATCGTCTTTGGTTATTTTTATGCCATCAAAGTCTTCAGGAGTAATAGGTTGCAGTTCCTTTTTTGGAGTGTATATAACAACTGCTCTCCCGCAAAATTTGTTTAGAGGATAATCACAAATTGTTTTTCTATCTCTGAAGTGATGAGCAGGTGCATCTACATGAGTTCCGGTGTGTGTCGATAATAAGAGTCTGCTTAATTTACATCTATTTTTATCGTATGATTTATATTCCATTATTTCAACAGTAGGATCTGTCGGGTACTTATTCATGTTATGCTCTATTGGAACTGATAAGTCAATTAACTCAAACATTGACACTTCGTTGATATATTTCATCCCCCCCGCTTCGCATCTACCCGTCAAAAGTGTTGCAATCATATATCTCCCTTCTCCTTTTTGAGTTCATATATATAATTTAATATTCCTTCACCTAAATCCACATAATGATCTAAAGCAATTCTTTTTGCATGTGTCTCTTTTAAAAAGTAAGGCGTTCTCTTATAATGACTTTCGTTTAATTCATTACTTCTGACTATTTTTAGTCTGTTTCCAAATATTTCATTAACCATTTCAACTAACTCATTTATTCTAATCCTTTGCTCTCCAGTCAATAGCACACAACAATTTTCATATTTTTCGTCTAATATTTCAACACTGTATCTCGCAGCGTCATATACATGGATAAATTCACGGGATTCGGCTACATCCGTATAAGTTATTCTACCTTTTGTAAGGGCTTCATTTATAATGTTAAATATCCTGTTATCTTTACCAGCCCTTGGTCCGTACAAACTCCCGTATCGAATAATTGTATAGGATAAATTATATATTTCATAATATGTCTCACAAAGAGACTCACACGTTTGTTTTGATACCCTATAAAATGAGCCATATTTGCTGTACACATAAACAGAACTGGCTAAGACAACTCTTTTGACCCCATTTATTCGACTGGCTTCCAATACATTTGCAGTGCCCAATATGTTAACTTTAACAGTATTCAAAGGTCTTTGTTGGGCTTCTTCAATGTCCGCAACAGCCGCAAGATGATAAACAACATCAACACCCCTTATCGCTTCCGTAATCGCTTCATAGTCTGTTACATCAATATCCAAAAAATCTACTTTAGATTGCCGTGGTTGCTCTCTATCAACGATTTTAACAGTGTATCCCCTATCTAAGAGTACATCAACAACATAACTTCCTAAAAATCCACTTCCCCCTGTTACTAATACATTCATTTCAACAGCCCCCCACTTCTTTGCTTCGTTGAAGTATATCTTTTTTGCTTATCATGGTGCATATTGCCATATTTTATATTCCCCATCATTTCATTCTCCTGTCAGATATGTATTAATTTGCTTTATTCCTTTTCTACAACTTTCTCCAAGAAATAATTCATCAATACTGTATGCAATAAATTTATATCCGAGATATATCTTTTCTTTTACTAATTCCACATCAGGCGGGACAACATGAAAACCAGAATAATAATTATACTTTTTACACATTTCTTCGACTTTATCTAGTGCCTTTTTTACTGTAGGATCATCGAAGTTGCCGGAGAGTCCCAATGAGCCGGACAAATCGTAGGGGCCTATTATAAAGCCATCAACTCCTTCGGTGGAAAGAATTTTCTTTAGGTTATTCACACCATCAATATGCTCTATTTGAACAATTACAACACAGTTATGTTCTGTCCACTCATTATATTTTTCGAAAGAGCTTCCGTATCCTTGGGCTCTTGCAAGACCAACACCTCTTATACCCTTTGGCGGGTATCTTACTGATTTTACCGCTTTTTCAGCATCGGCTTTAGAGTTCACCATTGGCACAATTACACCATGAGCGCCAGCATCCATGACTCTTTTAATTAAATTGGGGTTATTTTCACTCACACGTACCAACGGAACACAGCCCGACAACTCTATAACCTGGATCAATTGCTGTGCTTCAGAAAGTGTTATGGCACTATGCTCCATATCAACGGTTAACCACTCAAATCCAGATTTTGCCATAATTTCCGCAATGTATGGATTCCCAATCGTAATCCATGATCCAATAGTTACTTCGCTATTTTTTATTTTTTCTTTAAGATTTATCATAATTTTTTCTCCTTTAGATGTTTGATTAGGTATAATGCTTCTGCCATTATAAAATCTGCTTCCTCATCAATGTCAATCGCTTCGATTTTATCCATTTCAAACAGATAAGGGGTCTCTCCGATCCGGCGCTTATTTTTTTGGAAGGTTACCTTCGAGAATATATATAGGTTAGAGTTCTCTTCATACACCGAAGGAAGATCCTGTGTTCGTATCAACTCTTGAGGATTGTGATTGATTGGCTTGCCGTCCTTCCAGTAGAGGCGGGTCTGGAGGCGCGTGACCGAGAAGAGCGAATCGCGTCGGTTCAGGTTCTCAAAGTACGTTTCAATGGCGTGATCGATGATACGCGTGGTCAATAGCGGGTTAGTGCTGTGAGTTTGGAGGAAGTGTTCTCCTTTCAGTTGTGAGAGGTCGTAAGCAATGATGTCGTTCATAGGGACAAGATCACCCCGGAGGTTTTCTGGGCGGTCGATTATTTTTATCTGCTCAAAATGTGATTGAACATCTTCTTTGATCTGTTTGCTGTCGGTATCGATGTATAATTCCTTTATATATCTGGATGCCAATAAGGCTTCCACAACTCGATGATAGAGTGGTTTGCCGCAGAAGTCCCTCATGTTTTTCTTTGGCACTCTCTCAGAGTGCTCTTTCATTGGAACCAATGCTACAATTTTCTTCATTTTTCCTCCTGTTTAAAGTATTCCTCACGGGGTTTAACTAAGAACTGTTTGTTAACACAACTTTTTGGCCCTTTTCCTTCGAAAAACCTTAATATTTCACTTGCTGCTTTTTGCCTCATCTCTTTTGTTGCCTCTTCTGAATAAAATGCAACATGGGGAGTTATAATTAATCTATTTTTAATCCCGGGTTCACCCGCTCTCCATGCCCTTATAAGTGGATGTTTTTCATCTGGCGGTTCTATTTCGAGCACATCAAGCCCCGCACCAGCAACTACGCCATTTTTCATAGCTTTATATAATGCGTCAAGTTTAATAATACCACCTCTCGCAGCATTAAATATAAACACACCTTTCTTAATTTTTTTAAAAAAATCATCATCAGCAAACCCCCTCGTTTCTTCAGTTAAAGGTATATGAAATGTAATAATATCTGATTTTTTTAATAGTTCTTCAAGTTCAACCTGTTTAAAATCAAATACTTTCTTCTGTTCCTTTGGAAGATACGGATCATAAAACAACACATGTAATCCGAAAGATTTTGCTCTTATAGCAGTTGCCGTACCAATCCTACCCAAACCTATAATACCTATTGTTTTACCGGCTAAGCGGTATATTGGCTTGCCGAGCATAGGATTCCAACCATTATTATTTTTCTTTAATTCTTCATTGTACATTGAAATTTTACGCATAACGCTAAGAATAAGCGCCCATGTGTGATCAGCTACTTCATTCGTTCCAAAGTCGGGAATGTTGCATACCCTTATCCCCTTTTTCCCGGTGGCAATCAAATCTACATTATCAAAACCCACTCCTAAACGAACTATTATCTTACATTTTTTTAATTTCGATACGGCATTCTCGGACATTTTTACTTTATCCATGATTATAGCATCGGCATTTACTATTTTAGGAAATAGTTCCAATTCGTTTGTTACGTTCAATAACTCAATATCAGCTACTTTTTCCAGTTCATGTCCAGTGATGTCAAAAAACATTTCTGGATAGTCAGTTATATACACCTTATATTTACCCATAAACTTTTATCCCTCCTTTAGGTATTTTAGTATAACATCATGAATCTTTCCATTTGTTGCTAATATCTCGTTCTCATTGACATAAAAAGGCTCTCCTTTAAAATTTGTAACTTCCCCCCCTGCTTCGGTCACGATAATAATCCCTGCTGCCCAATCCCACAATTTACCTCCGGCTAACCAAAATCCATCGTACCTACCACATCCCACATTACATAAATCCAATGCTGCTGAACCATCACGTCTAATCGCTTGAGTTTTTCTCAATAGACGTATAAAATATTCAATGCTTCTGTTAAATACTTCCGAACTATGTTCATAAGAAAATCCTGTAACTAATAAACTTTCTTCCAAATTCATGATTTTTGATACTTGAATTCGTTTTTCATTAAGATACGCCCCCTCTCCCTTTACAGCGGTAAAAAGTTCATCTGTAAGAGGATTGTAAACAACTCCAAGAATTATCTCTTCTTGGTATGATAACGCTATAGATACTCCAAAATATTTATAGTTATGTATAAAGTTTATTGTCCCATCCAGAGGGTCAATAATCCATGTATAGTCTGAAGATGCATCTATTATCCCCTTTTCTTCAGAAATAAAGTTATGTTCAGGAAAGGAATTATTGATAATGTTAAGAATAGTCTTTTCAGCCTCTCCATCTACTTCTGATACCGGATTGGTATGCCCCTCGCCTTTATATCCAATTTTTTCCACTCGTTCAAATTTTTCTAACAAAAATTTGCCTGCTTGGGATGCTGCATTTTTAGCAACACCCAAAAACTGCCGTTCTTTAATTTTAGAGTTCATTTTCTCTCCTTTCTTTAATCATCTCACCAATCAGATCAACAATTCTCTCGGTTGCTTTTCCATCAATCTTGTGAAGATATTTTTCTATATATTTATCTCTATTTTTTGCCAACTCGGAATCATCTTTTAGTAATTTCTCGATTGTGGGCTTTAAATCGTTCTCATTATAAACACCTAAAGCCACACCTTCCTTTACCCATTCTACTCGGTCAGGTCGCCCTCCAAGATTTAATATTACGAGAGGTTTATTTAATGCAATTGCTTCCATCCCTGTGGTAGACCATTTTATTATCACCAAATCACATGCATTTAGTAACTCATAAGTATTAGTATCTTTACCCACTATAATTGGCTTAAAAGATTTATCTTTTTTGTATAATGGTGCTTTTTGATGCTCCCTTGGATGTAATTTTATAACTAATTGGACATTTTTTAATTGTTTCATAGCATTATATACTGCAGATATATTTTGTTTGTTTTCAGATAAAGTTAAATCAGGTTCCTGTGTTTGAGTCATCCAAAGCACTAATTTTTTATCAACACTTAAATTCAGTTCTTTAAAAATCCTTTTTCTACTAAATATTTCATTCGCTTTTGCTAAAATGTCATATCTTGGCTGACCAGTTACAACAGCATTATCTGGCGAGTATTCATATGCCTGCGTCAGAAAACTCTTATAATATGGTCCATATACTGCAACTTTATAGAAGTTATCATCTTTTGGATACCAAGAAGGCATATCATATGCAATAGTGCCATGCTGAATTTCTAAAGAGGGTATGTTATTTCGTGCACATTCTTTGACCAATGATAACTCACAACTGTAAAGCCCACCACCACCCGATAGGAATAAATTTGGTCTTTCATTACCAATCATACGCGATGCCATTTCGATATTTTTAACAGCAAATCCAGCTACAAATGAGAAGAAAAATAAAAAATCATTTTTTAGCAGATGCCACAAGTTCACGTCTTCATATTTCATAGAATTCTTAAATCTATCATCATTTTTTAATTTATTCCATATTTTTAATAGCTCTTTTCTCTTTATATTAGCTTTTTTATCTATACCATTTGTTAAATAATACTCAAAAGGTTTGTGAAGCATTCCGTGTTTTCTTCTTCCAATTGTCGCTTTTAGTCCCAATACAAAAAAACTCCGAGGAACGGCTGATAAATAACCCAAAGGAAAAGTTGTTACTATTTTATAATTATTTTCTTCCAATTTTTTTATAATCGAATCAAAAAAGGGATCAGATGTTCTCTGTTGTTTTGTTACTGGGTCATACATAGTTCGCCAATCAAGATTGTGCGTAGATATCAATATCGTTTTTTTGGACTCGTGAATCGAGTTGTGATTTTTGTTTACTACTATTTTTTTTACTACTATTTTTACTACAGCTGACTTTAAGAGATCGTATATTCGAGAGAAATTCCAAATGAGACTTGGGTGCCTCTTTACAAATTGCTTTAAATCCAATTCTAATCGCATACCCAATCGTTTTTCTTTTATTTTTTTAACGTGTATTTCCCCGAAATCGTGTAAAATCTCTTCAAGTGGAGTATTGCCCTCACCAAAAATCAGGACTTTATTTGGTTTTTCTTTATCAAAAATTCGTTTTACCAATTCAATATTCGTAATTGATGTTTTGACCAAAGTATAGATTGTACTCCTGACGAACCACCACAGAGAAGTATTGGAATAGGCTACTAACTCAATAAAACTTTTGTTATCTATTATTTTTTTTTTAGGCCATGTTTTTATCCATAATCTAGCGTTCTGTTCTACTTCTTCTAATGCGTTGTGAGTAAGATAGTCAGATGGAGTTTTACAATATATATTTTTTTTCTCTAATTTTTTTCGATCTTCAGGTGTTAATGCTATAACAGCACATTTCCGATTTGTCTTTAAGTATTCTTTGAGTTTCTTTGTATTACTTATATTATTAACTAATACTACTGCTTTAGTTTCGTTATCTAATTTATCCATTCTATCCCACTTCCTTTCTGGGTAATCACCTTAATAATGGCGTTTTTCATTTCGCATCCTTCTTGATTTTCTCTATCGCATCACAAACACACCTTATCTCCCCCTCCCCCAACCCCGAACTCGAAGGCAGATACATCCCCTTCCGCCCCAACTCCTCCGCAACCGGATGCCGTTCCCCTTCAAACAAA
>Ga0164318_10002974_pt1 | contig 15905 bp, 4 predicted proteins | sample GuaBasSedimGuay9_FD_113734 | JGI IMG/M metagenome (GOLD analysis project Ga0164318, IMG submission 113734) | Subseafloor sediment microbial communities from Guaymas Basin, Gulf of California, Mexico - Guay9, Core 4571-4, 0-3 cm | ecosystem: Environmental > Aquatic > Marine > Hydrothermal vents >...
AGTATATAAATACTGAGAAACTGAATTATTATAAGTAGAATCTAGATCTATAGCCCAAACATTATTAGGACTATGTGCGGTGTTTATATTAATCATTGATGGTACTCCTCGCTCCCACTGATTAATCAGTGTATCTGGCATCCAAAGGTCAGAGCCTTCAAAGTCGTCGCAATAAGCAAGATTTACTACTGCCTCACGGAATATATCAAAAAACAATGTATCGTTGAAGTTATTGCTATCTCCTGTTAGGGTTGTATAAGCTGTAATATGGTTCATTCCATCATTAAGCGTTATATTACCCATAGAAACATCTACTGAATCACGTGGCTGAATTGTTGCAGTATTATAAGTATAGGTAGTACCAGCTATTCCATTTAATGTATAGTCAATATCTACTGTAGTTATAGGGTCTGAGCCATAGTTGCGTACTCGTGTTATTAATGGTAGTACTGATGTTGATACGGTATTATTTAAGCCTACTAATAGCTCAACTCCCGCATCATTAGGAATAGGATCCATTACTCGAATACGATAATCTTCAGTCTCTCCATAAGAATAGGTGCCACATGGTGTTGTATTACCAGCATTACCGCCTCTATTCATTACAACTCTCATTGTAGTTAAACCTGGCATTGCTAGATAAGGTATAAATAATTGACCCGACATTGTGCCTGTTGGTACAAATCCACCTGCAAAAGCTAGCTCATTTGGTTCATCAAAATCACCATCTCTATTGAAATCGATATATACATGTACCCATACAGCTCCTGTATAAGCAGAAGTTGCCGCTCCACTAATTGTTAGTGGATATATTACTCCTGGGCCTATTAATGCTGGAGCATAATCAGTATAATCACTATACATCTTATCTGCTACTGTATCGGTATGAGACCAGTTACTTCCTATGGAAATACCTGTCATCTCAGCGTAAGTAGTGTACAATGCTCTACTTATACAATACTCAGGGAAAGTGTTTCCTATATTAATACTAATAGTATCATTCAATGCCGTAGCATCTCCAGTAAGACTGGTATATGATATAATATTGAATGTGTCTATTGAACTTAAGTCAGCCGTTTGTGAGAAAGTATAGGTAACAGTATCACCAGATACTATTGGACCAGGAACCGTCTCATTAATAACGGTACCACCATCAAGAGTATAGCTAACAGGAATATTTGATTGAGAATTTATTCCAAAGTTTTTAACCATAATAGATACATCCTCATTACTAGTTTTATAAAAACCATCAACTGGATCTACAAAACTAATTACACCAACATCTGAAGCACTTTGTCCTCCTACAGTTACATATACTGGCACTCTTGCACTAGTACATCCGCTAGGAATTATCATAAATTTAGTATTTGGAATATAACTAATTATGGTTCCATTAACAGGATTAATAGGGTCTGGGTTAGTAGCATCACTATAGTAATAGATACTTCTGGTATTAACCATTTGAGTACATAAGAACTCATCAAGACTAGAATGATAACCAGGAGTGTTTTCATCAAACCCAACTACTAAATTACTATTTCCATCATATATAAATGGAACATCTAAATCAAATGTTATCCAACCAGCTGTGGTGGTAGTATTAAGTGTTCCAGAGAACACTAAGGTAAGGTCATTATAAGCTACCCAGTCATTCGATGAGGTAAACGCGTTTTTATTAGTAACACCCATATAAATATCTATTGCATCTCCAGTAATTGAACTATTTCCATTATAATAATATGAGATAGAAGTTATTTTACCAGTTATATCAGCAAGATCAGCTGGCGTAAATATACTTTGAGAATATGTATAACCATAAAACATCTCTAAAGGTATATGTTGATTATCTGCTGTTCCTGTACCAATAATTACATCTCCTCCAGCTCCACCAGATATTGCTAATACTCTAAATGAATCACTAGCATATAAATATGGTGTTAAATAATTGCTTCCTTCTCCTAGTAATGTTGAAGAAGTGTCAGTCTTATACCATTGTAGTGTAGCCACTGAAGTAGCTTCTAATGTTGCCTTAGTTCCATAAGGTGTGGAAACAGGTGAAACTACAATAGGTGAATTTGGGGTATACATTGACAAGACATTTGTATAGGCAGTGTCATTATAATTTACATTATCACCAGTATAATTAACCCATGCAGTAATAGTATATAATGAGTCTACTTGACTAGTATTTGTAAAATCAACTAAGGCAGCAAATTCATAAGAAATACTATCACCAGGATTTAGTACTGATGTAAAGCTCTCTGTAATTACAGTAGCTCCAACACCAAAATCAGGCACATAGTTTAAACTAATTAAACCTGTTGCGCCAGGAGCGTTAATTGTATCAACACCAATATTCTTTAACCAAACCACAACAGTGTCTGTTGTTATTGTACATCCACCTTCAATATCTTCAACCTTTGTAAGAAATGCATCCCTTACTGGTGTACCAAAGAAATTCTGACATTGAACATCGTTAGAGGTATTATTATCACCCGTTACTACTCCTGTAACGCAAATAATTCTACTACCTGCAGGGGAAATAAATGGAGTTAATGCTACTGTATCCGTTTGACCTACTACAAGTGTATCGCTCATGAAAGAGTTAATAACATTACTACTTCCACTAATTAAATAATCAATCTGATATCCAAATATAGTATCTGTACCGTTATTCTTAATAACAGCATAAAGTGGATAAGTAGTGAATTCTTGAGTATTAGAAGGAACTTGTAGTATTTCGTATATTGCCATATCTATTGGTAAAAGGTCAACCTCATGAGCTCCTATTGTAGGGGCATAAGTCGATCTTATTTTACCATCAATATCATCAGTAATACTAGGGACAATTTTTGCCAAACCTGCTAACTGAGGTGAATACATATGTAAATCTGTATTAGAAACAAAATGCTGATCTCCAAATACTGAATGAGTAGCTTTACCTGGGGCAGCAGTTATTAAACCTGCTAGGTCACTCACGTTTCCTCCTGCATAATATGCCATATTTGCACTAGTAGAATAATGAGAATTATAATCCATCTCTACTATTCCTAAATCGTTACTCACATATACGGTATATCCTAATGAGTCACGCAAAATATTATTTGCAAAATGGAAATCAGCAGCTACATTAGATACTATAAGATAGGCAGCCCTAGAAGTTGCAGCTCCAGCTGTAATATTTACAGAATTATAATATACATCTAAAAATACTGGATTACTTACATATATTCCATAATTAGACCCTGTACCAGAAGTAATAGAAATCATATTATTAGCAACTAATCCTCTATGAGATGCGGTGCCTACATAAGTCCCTATTAACATTCCATATTTATAATTAGAAGGGGTGAATTTAAGTGTATTGCCAATAATTCGCATTTCATTATAACTATAGTACATATAAATTCCATATCCATAAACTGAATTTGCACCATCTATAAGTGTATTGCTTTCAATTTGTATAGAATCTTGATAATATCCATAAATACCATAATAATAGAATCCCTCTATTAAGTTATCCTTTATAATATTTCCAATCTCTGGAGTAGTTGTACTCATTCCTCTTAAGTATAGAGAATAATATCCATTCTTAATATGATTGTTTTCAATAGTAGTATAAGCATCATCGCCACCACTAGAGTATATACAACGAGCATAAGAAGATGTAGAGGCTACTGATTCAATAATATTATTTCTAAAGCTACTATGCTTAGAACCATTTCCTATTTCTACTACTCCTAAGTAAGTACCCGTTCCAACCTTAATTGTCATATATTGGAATGTTATATAATCAACACCATCAAGTTTAAGCACATAGTTATCAGCGTTAACTGTAGGAGTAAATCTAAGAGTTACTTTAGTACTGTCTAAGGTTTCACTTTGGAAAGTAATAGTGTTTATAGCACTAGTACCATTAATTTCTGGTATATCAACTTGCTCAGTATAAACGCCATTATCTACATTAAATAGAACAGCACCATCTACACCACCTGCGTCAAGAGCTGCAACAGCAGCACTAAATGAAGGAAAATCAAAGATAAAACCTCCAGCTGTGTCGCCAATAGTATAAGTACCATGTAGCGCTGCAATAACATTTGCGTAAGCAGTATCATTAGTATTTATTGTATCTGGTACACTATTTGGATTTGTAGACCAAGCACTTATTTCATAACCTCCACCATTAAAACTAATTGTATCTATAGTTATAGTATCATTAGTTTGGTAAGCCAGAGTTCCTGTCCAGCTATAAGTTCCTCCAACTACATTGTCTATTGCATATACAATATCCAAAGATGTAAGATCAGCTGTACCATAGTTCAGAAGGTCTACCTTAAGTTCGTAATCTGTATTTCCACTAATATTACCTATAGGTTCAACAATAGCGCCTATACTTGCATCTATTGATGGTATATTTTCTACTATTACTGTCACATCGGTACGATTGCTACTATAACAACCTTGACCTACAGCCGAAAGCTTTATATTTGGACGTACTGAATATGCTGTAGCAAAAAGAGCAGTATTAGCACAAACACCAGCTTGATCAGCATGTGAATTCAAACTAGAGGCAAATGTAGTTGCCGTTTGCTCCACTGAAGCATTACCACTACCAACATAGCTACTGTTATTGGAACAGATTTGAACTACAATATTTGAAACACCATCCCAAACATAAGGAGCAGTAAAATCATGAGTATTCCAACCTAAAGTTGGCATAAATGCATTATTAGTATATACTGCAGTAAGGTTTGTAATCCACGTTGCTAGAGCTGCGTCTGTAGTGCTTCCTATCTTAAGTTCATAATTAGCAAGAATTGGTACCGCATTTAAAGCTATTACATTAAATGCTACCGACATAATTGGGCCACCATTTATTCCTGCTGCATTCAATTCTGATGCTAAAATTAGATATTGGTCTTTATTTCCCCAATACCAGTTTGCATATGGTGTAGGGTAACTACTTGCGGCATTAACTCCTGTTCCTGTACCTATCTGCACTTCCATATTACCACTACCGGCTCTATCAGACACCCAATAAGTAGTAGTATCATATAAGTTAGGAGTAGTATATGCTGTATCGTTCCAAAGCTCTACAGTATCTGTAGTATTTGCCCACCAATAAGGGTTATTACCTACAGCATAAAGTGTAGCCATTTGACCATAATTTACCGTATCGTCCGTTGCATAAATATCAGCAGGAACATATCCTGATAATATTTCAACAGAACCAGTAGTATCATTTACTTGTACTAGGTCATTTGTTAAAGTTCCCCAGCCTCTTAATACATATACAGAGTCTTGACCAAAGCTCACTACATTCATATCAAGAGTAGTAGTAAATGTATAATCAAGAGTGTCACCAGCTAAAATAGTAGCTGTAACTGCCTCTGTAATTGCCGTAGCATTTTCAAATTGATAAGAAGCGTCAAATCCACTAATATCAGAAGTTCCCAAGTTACGATAACGTATTGTTACCGACTCGGTAGTCAAGCCACATCCTCCAATAGGACCTAATACCTCTATGGCCATAATATCCCAAGGTGCCGCATCAAATTCATAAGCTCCTATATCTGGGGTTTGTGCATCTCTAGCATTACCTTCTATATCGTCAGTAACAATTGCCAATGGAGTACCTACATCATTCAATAAGTTATTATTTATTCTAACACCAGTAATTGCAGTATTAAAATAAGGATCAATGGAAACAACATTAGTTGCTCCGCTTGCTGTAATCCAATCATTATAAGAACTTACAGCCGCTCCTAAATAAGCAAATGGCTGACTACCTTCATAATTATAAAGGTTATTATAACTTGAACTCCATAAACTAGTATCAACATTATTAACATAATACATATAACCCTCTGCATTATTCACAAGGTTATTATTTACAATATTTACAGACTGAGTTATTCCTGCTGTTCCATCATATAAAATTATATTAGCACTATTTGAACTTAAACCAAAGAAGTAAACTGAGTTATTATATACGTTAACATTTTTTGATTCTTGAACAATAATACCCGCCGAAAGTGTAGTTCCACTACTTAATACTCTCAAATTTAAAGCATTATTATATACCATAGTAGGCGATAATGAATCAAAATCACAAAATGTAAATCTAATAGCATAAATGCCATTAGACATTGTAGTTTTAATGCTATTATTGAAAACAGTTGCTGTACCTCCTGTTGCTCCTAATAAATATATTCCATGAAATGTTGCTCCATTAATAGTAGTATCTCCTACTATTGTGTTTTCTGTAACTAGAGCAGACTTAGAATTATTTAGTTGAATAGCGGTTGCAAAAACACCTTCGATAATATTATTACTTACTATCCAGTTTTGTCCGATAGAATCAGCTGCAATATTAATAGCTGTATTACCACCAAACATTTTATTATTGGTAATTATAATTGTATCACCAACATTACCTATTCCTAAAACTAATGCCATACTATTATCATCAATAATACTAGTATGAGTATTCATGATAACATTATTGGTTAAAGTAAGATTTGAAACATAGTTATCAAGTACAAATGTACGAGCAAAAATAGAATCCTTAGCTTCAAAAGTAATATCTTTAAAAATAATATTTGAAGTTCCATCAAGCTTTACTACAAAATTGTCTGTTGCATCATTTGCTCCATAAGCAAGTGTTACAGTAGAACTATCTCCTGAGGCTGACTGGAATATAACTGTATTTGTAGTTGAAGAACCAGAAATATAGCCTAAATCAAGTTGCTCGGGATATACACCATCAGCAACATTAATTACTACTGGCCCATTAATACCACACTGCATAAGTGCTAATTGAGCGTCAGAAAAACTAGTAAAGTTTGTTAATCCACTTCCTAGTGGGTCTATTGTATAAGTACCACTCAACACACTATAACACACAAAGAAATTATACGTTGATGTATCATTAACAAAGTTTTGATCAAGAACGCCATTAGGCATTGATGTCCAACTTGTGATTGAATAACCACCACCCGCTAAGGTAAGGTTTCCAATATTAACAACGCTATCTCCTGTAGGAATTAATTGACCTGAATAAGCTAGTGTAGTTTGAGCAGCGCCATTAAGCGTCCAATTGATATCTGCAGAAGTTATTGTATCGCCACCAAAGTTATGAAGATTTACATCTACATCAAAAGCTGTATTAGCAATTGTTCCTACAGTAGGACTCGTGATTGCAGAAATACCAGCATCATTAGTTAATGAAATTCCCTCACCAATCTTAATATCATCAATAGCCATATCTGATGTATAACTAGTTCCTGTTGTACCATTAAATCTAAACTTAAAGTCAGCAGTATTATAAGATGATAAATCCACAACAACTTCTGTCCATGGATCAAGTTCATCAGTTTGATATTGGCCTGATAGGTAAACTACACTATTTGTCCAATTTCCTCCACTATAAATATCCAACTGTAGACTTCCCATTGTAGCACCATACATATGATATCTAAACGACATCATTGCATTATTTACTGAAGTTAGGTTGTAATTTGCACTCTCTATAGATGCAAGTTTTAAAGTATAACCACTTGACTCTGTATAAATATACTTAGTACCTTCATGCGCGCCACTAGGACCCGTAGCAACAGAGCCCGTTGGTCCATTCAATAATGTCCAATCCATACCATCAGTTGTACTTTGAGTCCATGTTGTTGGAATTCCAGCTTCAAAACCTTCAGAGTATACTATATTACCAAGGCCTGGCATATATACAGCTCTAATAATAAATGTGCTATTATCAGGAGCGATACCTACATTACTTGCAAATGAAGCGTCTGTAGCTATTATTTTATAATGAATTTCTCTACCAAAACCATAAAAAGGAATACTTGCTACAAATGAATCAGTTACTGCTGTAGCTATCATAGGTATTGTATCAACAAGGCCACCATTTGACGTTAGGGCTATATATACAGAATCAATACCAGAGGCATCAAATATACGAGCCTTAATCAAGTAAGGTGTCGTTTGATGATAAATAGTATCTGCTGCAGGAGATAATAAACTTATTGTAGGAGGTATCATTTCAGATACATCTGCATTAACAACAATACTATCCAAGAACCAACCAGCTCTGCCCATAGCACCAAGGTTATTACCATCAACAAGAGTGAATCTTATTTTTACGTTTGCTGAATTTGCTGCTAGGTTTGAAATATCAAAACTTTCATGTCTCCACCAACTTGGTTGTGGAACTGCAGCACCATTTGCTGGATCCCATAATAAACCATAGGAAGCTTCCGTAAATCTGTTTCCAATATTCCCATATTGTCCAGAGCCTAAATAATTACCACCAGTAGTGCGTTGCCATGTTGCTCCATTATCATTAGATACTTCAATAAAAGCACTATCAAATAATTCAACCTTACAAATATGGTCGAAATCTAGATAAATACCATATTTACCTATGGTACTAAAAGACGCCGTAGTTGTAAGCCATGTTGTATCTCCTTGAGTAATAAAGGCCGAGTCACTTTTTAATCCTTGACTTGCCAACCTTGTATTAATACCCCAAGAAGAACCACTTGTACTATTCGAGTTAGATGTATTTAGGCCTATAGTTGCGCCTTCAAAATCCTCAGTGAAAACTTGCGCTTTAACCGAACCGATAGCTGTTGCTATAAACAAAACAACAATGAGTAATACTTGTTTCATAATATGTTTGTATAAATTAATAAAAATTGATTTTGTGTAATTTTTTGTTCAATATCTTTCGATAATGCACCATTGACAATACAAAAAGATTTAAGTTGCTAAAAATATAAGTTTTTTTTAAAATACACAACTTTATTAATACAATAAAGATTGCTTTATGTGTTAGAATTTAAACAAATCACCCCTTTTCCCAAAACACTTTTCACATAAACACATAAATATTAACAACTATGGGGGTCTCTGTTAGTTTTTGTAATAATGGGCTTTTCTGATAATAAAATAACACTCTGTCATTAATTAAAATCACAATCTACTTTCTAAAAGTGATTAAGCCTGCCATTGCAAAAATCTATAACTCCTTATGGGCAGGATAATTTTGGCAGAATAAAAAGACCCATTGCAGTAATTTTCCAGGAAAAATATTAGGAATATCAGATTTATAAAAATAGATTTAACCTGTTTTTAACAATACAATTTGCTGCTAAAAACAACACTATTCTAAGTAATTATTAATAGTAATTATTAATTTAAAAATGTAAAATCAAAAACTGTACTTTTATAAAAATAAAACGCAGCTTTTTTTGAATACTTATAAAATTGCATTTTTGGTATCACTGATACTTTTGTCAACCTCTATAATTGCACAAAAGCAAACTTCTGTACACACAAAAATAGTTTATAATATTAAGGACACCGTTTTCCTAGATAGTTTAGTTTTACCAAATACTATTTCGATAAAAGATGCAAATAACAATACTCTAAACAAGAGTAGCTATACATACTTTGCCAAGAACCATGGCGTTAAAATAAATTCTAAAAATGAAATCACTCCTCTAAGTATAGAGTATAGGATATTCCCTTTGGATTTATATGCAGAGTATTCTCACAAAAAATGGATTAATAATCCCAAAAAAGGAAATACAGAAGTGGATTTTTTCAGCTATTATAAAAAGCAAAATAATAACAGCCGATCTTATCTTGGATTAAACAATTTTCAGAAAGACGGTAGTATTTCCAGGACAGTATCGGTGGGCAATAGTCAGAATTTAAGTGTCATGTCGCATATGAATTTACAAATTGCAGGAAATATTTCTCAAGATCTTGAATTAATAGCCTCAATCTCTGATGATAATATTCCAATACAACCCGATGGTAATACACAGCAATTACAGGACTTTGACAAAGTATTTATTCAGTTAAAGCACAAAAACGGGCAAATAACTGCTGGTGATTTTGAGATGAGAAATCCCAAATCAAATTACTTACGATATCATAAAAAAGCTCAAGGAGCAAATGCTAGTGTAAATCTTAAATTAAACAATAATAAAACACTAAATGTATACGGGGGCATTGCTTTAAGTAAAGGAAAATATGCCAGAAATAATATTACCTCAATAGAGGGAAATCAAGGGCCTTATAAACTGAGTGGAGCAAATTTTGAAAGAGCAATCATAGTATTATCTGGTACTGAGAGAATATTTATTGATGGAAAAGAAATGCAAAGAGGGCAAAATTACGATTACGTAATTGACTATAATACAGCTGAAATCACTTTTACTCCTAAGGTGCTAATAACAAAGGATAAACGCATAAGTGTAGAGTTTCAATATTCGGTACGCAATTATGCCCGCTACCTTGCAAATGCTGGCTTTGATTTTAGCACTAATAAAATTAAAATAGGTACTCACTATTATACCGAAACTGATCTAAAAAACCAAGCTCTTGATCAAGAGTTAAGTGATGCCCAACTTCAATTATTGTATGGTATTGGTGATAGTTTGCATAAAGCCATTAGCCCATCTGCAGATAGTATTGCATTTAATGGAAATGAGGTTTTATACAAAAAAATAGATAGCCTAGGCTACGGCTCTATTTATGTTCACTCAATTTCAAAAGATAGTGCATTTTACCGATTATCATTTTCTTTTGTAGGAGTAGGTAAAGGAAATTATATTCAAATAAAAAGTATGGCAAACGGCAGAGTTTATAAATGGGTAACTCCAGTAAATGGCATTCCTCAAGGTGACCACGAACCTGTTGTGATGCTAATTACGCCAAAGAAAAAACAAATGCTAACAACTAAACTAGAATATGAAATAATAAAAAATACCATAATAAAAGCTGAATTGGCAATAAGCAATAATGATCTGAATTTATTATCGCCATATAATGATGAAAATAATACAAACTACGCTTATAAAGTTGGTTTTGAAAACAAAATAAATATTGGACAGAAAGCTAATTGGCAAATATTAAGTGAGGCAAATTATGAATATATTGATAAGGATTTTACTCCCATTGAAAGATATAGAGATATTGAATTTAGACGCAACTGGAATTCACAAGAAATAATTAATGGTAATCAGCAAAAAATTGATGCTACTATTTCTTTAAAAGATAATAAATCTTCATTATTTAAATACGATTATCAGCAATACTGGACCGGTGATAATTATGATGGTAAGAAAAACTCACTTATGGCAAATACTGATATTAATAATTGGAAATTTAGATCAAAAGTCACCTATACTTCAACTAAAGAATTAAACATAAACACAAGTTTTTTGCGTCATAATATTAGCCTACAGAAAGAGTTGTCATTTATTACCATTGGAGTAACTGAGGATGCTGAAAATAATAAATTCACTTATATTAATAATGATTCACTTTATTTGAACTCATATAAATATCAGCAATATGAGGCTTTTATTCAAACTCCCGATAAATTCAATCATAATATTAGACTCCATTATAAACATAGGGACGATTATTCGCCGCATGCTTTTGAATTTAATAAATCAATGCAAGCAAATGAGTTTGGATTTGACTATAAACTTCTAAGAAATAAAAATAATAGATTAAATGTATCAGCCGATTATCGAAAACTTAGCATTATCGACACAATAAAAACTACAATTAAGCCCGAAAATACAATTCTTGGGCGAGTGGAACATTTTTTAAATATTTACAAAGGGAGTGTGCAAGCATCAAGTTTTTATGAAATTGGCTCGGGAATGGAAAGTAGAAAAGATTATGCATATATAGAGGTTGCTGCTGGTCAGGGGGTATACTCTTGGAACGATTATAATAATAATGGGGTGAAAGAACTTAATGAGTTTGAAATAGCAATATTTAAAGACCAAGCAAATTATATAAGAATATATGTACCAAGCAACGATTATATAAAAACTTATAATAATACTTTTAGCACTTCCATAACTTTAAGCCCATCAAGAATATGGCGACAAAGTTCTTCAAAAATATTAAAAACAATATCAAAATTTGCTAATCAACTAGTCTATCGAAGTTCCATAAAAACATTAAACTCAAATTGGCAGGAATATGCTAACCCTTTTTACCATAATATAAATGACACTTCGCTTATGAGTATAAATACCTCCTTTAGAAATACATTTTATTTTAATAGAGGACATTCTAAATACGGTATAGACTATACTTATTTACACAATAATAATAAAGTATTGATGATGAATGGCTATCAGGGAAGAAGCAGGCATGAGCATCAAATAAAACTTCGTTGGAATATTAATAGAATATTTCTATTGCAATTGGAGGGAAATATGGGCGAAAAACTATCAATATCTGATTTTTATAAAGATAAAGAGTTTGATATAAAAAACAGAAAAACTAAAACTAAACTAAGCTATCAACCTAATAGAATATTGAGAATTTCGCTTCCTATAAGTATTGAATTTAAAAATAATAGCATAGACTACGGTGGAGAAAATAGCCAATCATATAAATTTGGTTTAAGTACAAAATATAGTTTACTAAATAATGGTAGCTGGACAGCCTCCGTTGAGTATATTAATATTAAGTATTCAGGATTAACAACTGGAGCTATTGCATTTGAAATGCTCCAAGGCTTTATGCCAGGGAATAACCTATCGTGGATTATAAACTATCAAAGAAATATTCTAAATAACCTCCAGCTTAATATAATGTATAATGGTAGAAAAAGTGAAGGCACAGATATAATTCATGTGGGAAGTTTACAATTAAGAGCATTTTTCTAAAATAATGGCAAAAAAAAATAGTTCCTCACATTTAGTAAGGAACTATTTTTTGAGATTAAATTCTATTAATCGTACTTAAATCTTTTATGCTTCTTCTTTTGAATTCTTCTCCAAGCCCTATTACGTTTACGCATATTAATCTCTGTTGCTCCACCTCTACCACTGTCATAACGAGATTTATGACGATGTGCAGTAGCATATCTACCATCACTTCCAAAGTGATACTGAACTCCTACACTAAAATAAGTATAACCTTCTAGTCTTGATAAAAAAGTTTTATTATCGTATACGTGCGCATCTAGTTTATCAGAATTAATAGCATGTATACTACCTTCTAGATTAACGCTAATATTTGAGCCCACATAAAATTTTACGCCTAAGGCTGTAGTAACAATAGTTTCGGTCATTGGAATATAATCCCCACCTTCGCTACTAGGCTTTCCAAAACCATTTGTACCAATAGGGTATTTCCCACTAACATCATCGGTTGTATATTTCCATGATCTAGATTCAGACATGCCAATACCTAAACTATAATATACTGTATGATTTCTTCTACGGTTAATTCCAAATATTAAATTACTAAGATTAGCTACACCTGACAAACTGTATTCAAATATTTTTGCTTGAAACCACTTATTGTTTTCAGCCTTTGTCCCTTGCAATTCGCCATATTGTATACTACCCGTAAGACCAACATAAGGTCCAAACCACTTATCTAATACAATACCGCCCATAAAGCTAGCATTTTGATAAAAATATTTACTAAAAGGAGTACTCTTAATAGCATTCCCTTCATTAATATCTCCAAAAAAACTTGTTCCTCCAAAATGAACACCTAATGCCCAATCAGCTCCGTAAGGATTATAGCGTTTTGCGCTTAAATCAACAGTACTTACTAATAAAACAGTAAAAAGTAATATGATTCTATAATTCATAATAATTTTATTTTTTCAACTCTGTAATTCTAATTAATTGATTTTTTGTGTTTAATCAAGCTATAAAATTCAATTAAATAATAAAAGCAACAATAATACAGCACAAAGATATACATAATTTATTATTGTCCTAAAAAAAAAATTATTTATTTTAACTAACTTTTTGAAGACATATAACTTACGGTTTTATTACTAATTATTATGTTTGACTTCAAAAAAAACCTATAACATATATTAATATTTATTATCAGATTTTCGCAATAATCATACTGTAGTCGAGACAAACTCATCTTAATGATGTGTTATTGGGAGCTAAATATATTAAATTATACTACTATAAACTATTAACTACTGTAAATCATTAACTTACGTATATAAAAGCTTACCGGAACGCACAAATTAATAGATTACAAATTATGTATATATATAGATTATTACAATCTTAGAAATTATTATATTAATGGGAGTATAAAGAATAAATTGGACCCCTACTCACCCGTACTTAAACAATAATAAAGGAGTTAACGAGTAAAAAAGCATTATCTTCGCCGCAATATATTACATTAATATTATGATTAAAAATCAAGAACACTTAGAGCATTTAGAAGGAAATAACAAACGAGAAAAGGTTGAAAATATGTTTGACAGTATCGCTGAAAAATATGATTTTTTGAACCATTTTCTTTCCTTTGGCATAGATTATTATTGGCGAAATAAAGTGTTGAAAATAATAAAAAGTCGGAAGCCCGAATCCATATTGGACATTGCTACAGGTACTGGCGACCTAGCAATAGTTGCTAGTAAAGCCAAGCCAAAAAAAATTGTAGGTATTGACATTTCGCAAAACATGCTTAATGTAGGTATCGATAAAGTAAACAAAAAAGGTCTTGGTAATCTCATTACCCTTCAGCAAGAGGACTCCGAAGATTTATCTTTTGACGACAATACTTTTGATTTGGCAATGGTGGCATTTGGTGTTCGCAATTTTGAGAATCTTGAAAAAGGTCTTTCAGAAATAAAGCGAGTACTAAAAGATAATGGCGTTCTTATTGTATTAGAATTTTCGCAACCTCGTAATTTCCCAATGAAACAAATGTATGGTTTCTATTCAAATAATATACTTCCTACATTTGGTAAAATTATCTCTAATGATGCTAGTGCGTATACATATTTACCCGAATCGGTAAAAAGGTTTCCTGCTTTTGAAGAATTTACCAAAATAATGGATAATGTAGGGTATAAAAATACTAGTTACGAATCTCTTACGTCTGGAATATCAAGTATATATATTGGCGAAAAATAATTAGACAATACAATAACTAATTTTACGTTGATTGACTAAAATATGATGAAAAAAAACAAAATATTATTCTTCTTGGGGTTTATGTTGGCTATTGCTAATCTTAGTGCACAACATATGCCTAAAAATTTGCCAAATTATGATTATAAAAAATGGCATTTTGGATTTACTCTAGGAATGAATACTATGAATTTCAATATTTTTCCTGTTGACCAACAACAGTATATTGATACTATAATGGTAATACAACCATCATTAAGTCAGGGATTTAATATTGGTATTGTTGCCAATATGAAAATGGCAAAATATCTAGACTTACGATTTGTGCCAACATTAAGCTTTGGACAACGAAACCTGAATTATGTTATTAAAACTGGCCAAGGAGAAGAGGGAGAATATTCCAAAACTGTAGAAAGTACTTTCTTAGATTTTCCACTTACTGTAAAGTATAAGTCCAAACGATTTGAGGGCAATCTTAATAATATGAGAGCTTATGTATTGGCTGGCGGAAGATATAGTCTAGACTTAGCATCACAAAAAGATAAACAAGGAACTTCAGATGAGGTAGTATTAAAACTCAACCCTCATGACCTAATGGTTACTGGTGGAGTTGGTTTTGAGTTTTATTTAGCGTATTTTAAGCTTGGTGTAGAATTTCAGATGGCTTACGGATTAATTAATGTACTTGACGATAAAGCCACAATATACACTACTAATGTAGAAAAACTAACTAGCAGAATGGGTTGGATTACTTTCACCTTTGAGTAAATAATCAGGGTAAACGCACCTTAAATAACACCTCTATATACCAAATATTATTAAGGTAGTTCTAAAAGCTATCAAGTGCTTGCTACATTGCAAAAAATAATTCCAAAAAAGTCATCAAATTAAACCTGTCTGCCATCCCTCTCGGGAGGAAATCCGACAGGCAGGCGGATTAATCGA
>Ga0164318_10002975_pt1 | contig 15905 bp, 2 predicted proteins | sample GuaBasSedimGuay9_FD_113734 | JGI IMG/M metagenome (GOLD analysis project Ga0164318, IMG submission 113734) | Subseafloor sediment microbial communities from Guaymas Basin, Gulf of California, Mexico - Guay9, Core 4571-4, 0-3 cm | ecosystem: Environmental > Aquatic > Marine > Hydrothermal vents >...
AAGAATAACAACAACTGAGTGAGCCGGGATAAGAAATTTTAAAAAGGAAATTAAAATTAATGGAACAGTGTGGAATATGGTATTAAGGATATATAAAATAATTGATAAAATGCCTTTGAGCGGGTGCGGTAGAAAATTGAGCATAACTTAGTCAGACTTTTTTAAAATTTGTAATATGTTTTTTTATAGTTCTTCTATCCAGGCCTGTCAATCTTGCCACCTTTTCATAGGTGCCAAATTGGTCATATAAAAGTTTGCAATACCCTGATATCAGAGACGATACTAAGATATCCTGGTTTGAAATTCCCTGTAAAAGTTTTTGTTTGAGAGTGAGTGTTTTTTCATCCTCTTTTCGTTTGCCTTTATAATCCCGTCTTAGTAAAACACTTCTAACACACTGCTCAAGCTCTCGAACATTCCCTGGCCATTGATAATCCTTTCCCAGCTGCCGGTCAATAATTCTTTGAACTTTCAGGATTAATTTTTCAGAATGAGTCCCGGTCATTTTCAGGATGGTAAAATCAAGAAGATCTCTCAATTCAGATGTTTTTTCTTTGATCCTGTTTCTAAGGGGAGGGACTTCAATGATATCGGAGCAGAGCCTGTAATAAAAATCGTCCCTAAATACCCTGCCTTCGAGGATATCTTTTTTGGCCCGGTTAGTCGCGGCAATCACCCTTCCATTGAATCTTGATTTTTCATGGGTCCCCACAGGTGAAAAGCTTCTTTCCTGGAGGATTCTTAATAACTTGATCTGTACATGGTTGGGGATTTCACCGATTTCATCCAGTAAAATTGATCCATGGGGGCTGCAGCGATCAAATACACCCTGATAATTATCCACAGCCCCTGTAAAAGCACCTTTCGTGTGACCAAACAACTCAGATTCCAGCAAGGTCTCGGGATACTGTGAAAGATTAAGTGAGGAAAAAGCCCGGGTGAAGCTCTGGGAAAACCATTGTTTTTTCTCATCAAAGGGGATATAGCCACTTCTTCCGATTGCTTTGGCGGCCGTACCCTTTCCCGTGCCGGTCTCCCCTAAAAGCAGGGTGGAAAAATCCTCCATTTTGTTCCATAAAAATTTATTGTAATGGTCAATATTGTATGTGAAAACATTATACCATAAATGTTTTTTCAACTTTTTCATACAGGGACTGCTGCCCACAAGGGAGTTGGAAATAAAATAAAATGCCCGTCTGAGTTGATAAGAAAGGGCGAAATAATGTGGGATACTTTCAGCGGGAAATCCTTTTTTGTGTAGTATGTGCATGGCTTTTGATGCAAAGGGAACCTTGATCAATGTGTCCTGAGCCTTTATTTGATCCTTTATAAGTTGATCAAAATTGTCCTTGAATTTGTAAAAGGTGTCAAAAAGAAATACAATGGTGATGATTTCTTTGTCCTGACCATGGAACGCGTTGATATTGGCACGACCCTGGCTTTCAAGTTTTTTTATTCTGCGATTCACTTCATTTGTGCATTGCTCAATGCTTTCCCGGTTGGAAGCTGAGGGGAACAGGCCGGCTATTTTCATATCAAGCTTTTCTCTTAAATCGCTGAACGGATTCGCAAAAGCGGCATTATAAACCGTCCTGAAAAAGTGGCGTTCTTCGGAATTTAAGCTTGCGGTTTTCAATAGTATTTCTCCGGCATATAAATTATATTGTTTGTGTGCAATTTTGTACACTCTATGTGCATAAAATGCAAGGGTAAACATAACGTTTAAAGTTTAAAATAGAAAATTTAATTTTAAAGTTCTATCATTTCTACAGGTTATATATTTCAAAAGTTTTGGCACAATACTTGAAGTATATACCTTAAGTTAAGTCAAGTTTTCATGACAGCTGTATGAAAATAAAAAACAACATTATATATGGAGAAACACTTATGATTAGAAGAATACTGAATTCAAGACTTCCTTTAATGGTTTATAACCCTGTAAAGGTGTTTGATGTAAAGTATTTTAATAAAATTTTCAATTCCGGTGCGCTTCCGGTATTTGATACGGAATGTTTAACCCATGACGACATACTTCAAAAGGCAACAATACTTTCCAAAGAAAAGTTCAGTTTTGGTATCAGGCTTTCAATCCATGATAATGATTTAATTGAGAAAATAAAACAACAACAGATGATCAACCTTGACCTTATCATCTCTCCTCTTTCAAAAGATGACACGCCCGCCGATTTTACTCATTTTTGTGATACTAAAATTATACTTGAGATCAAGGATATTAATATCAATGACAATATTAAAAAGATTTCGCCCCATGCGTTGATTTTAAAAGGGAATGAGGCAGGCGGCAGGGTTTCAAGGTATTCTTCTTTTGTTTTGATGCAATGGTATTTAAAAAAGAATACATTGCCGATATTCATTCATGGTGGTGTGGGTAAATATACGGCTGCCGGCATGTTTGCAGCAGGGGTATCCGGTCTTGTTATGGACAGTCAATTCCTCATGACGGATGAAGCACCGGTATCGGATAATTTTAAAAAGCTTCTGGCCATGGTGGATGAAAGTGATTCCACTGAAATTATATATAACACTCGGGATATTTACCGGGTGTTTGCAAAGCTGGGGACTAAAATTGTCAAAGACTTAAAACTTAAAGCAATTGAATTTTTTGATGATCCCGATGGCAGGCAAAAGCTTTACGACGTCATTACTTCCAATATGGTGGCCCTTGACCAAGAGGATGCTCCTTTTATCCAGTCTCTTTTTTACCTGGGCCAGGACGGCGTATTTGCAAAGGACTTTGTAAAAGAGTCAACAAGTCTCAAAGAAATTATCGATAATTTTTTTACAACCATTGGAGAGCAGTTGAATTTTATAGATGCAAATGATCCTGTAAAACCGGATTCCGAGTTTGCCAGAGAGCAGGGGACAAAATTTCCTTTAATACAGGGACCCATGGCAAATATCTCAGATAATGCTGATTTTGCAAATAAGGTTCTAGAAGAGGGTGCTTTGCCGTTTTTTGCTGTAGGAAGTCTTCCTGAAGAGCTAGCGGAGAATATGATTAAGGATGGTGTCCAGAAAGTGGATACTTTTGGAGCAGGACTTGTGGGTATTGAAGCCTTTAATCCTGCAGTGAAAAAACATCTGGATATGGTTAAAAAGTATAAGGTTCCCTATGCACTTTTTGCAGGAGGGATTCCTTCCCAGGTGGCAGAACTTGAAAAATCCGGAACCAAAACATATCTTCATACGCCATCAGTATCCATGATGGAAAATGCGCTGAAAAACGGATGCAAACGATTTATCTTTGAAGGCGGGGAAGCCGGCGGTCATGTGGGTGCTCTTTCTTCCATGGTTCTGTGGGAGGATGCCATAGCCACATTGATCAATGAAAATTATGATCTCACAGATTTATATCTGGTCTTTGCCGGCGGCATTGCCACCTGCTTTGCCTCATTTTTTATTTCAGGTCTTTCTTCCTTTCTTGCGGCCAAAGGGGCAAAAATCGGTATTCAGGTAGGAACAGCCTACCTTTTTGCCGATGAAATTGTAGCGACCAAAAGTATTAAACATCAATACCAGGAAATCATTATCCAGGAAAATGAGACCATGCTGATCGGTAGAAGCTTAGGGCTGGCATCCAGAACCGCCCCCACCGGGTTTGCCAAAATGATGGTTGAAAATGAAGCTGTAATGATAAAAAACAAGGTAAGCCTTGAGAAAAGAAAACGTGCTTTTGAAAAGAAAAATATCGGTTCGCTGCTCATCGGTGCAAAAGGATTTCTTCCGGATTTTAAACATCCGGGGCCTGAGAATTATACCTGGTTTGATGATGATGCGCATAAGGAAAAGGGCAACTTTCTTGTGGGGGACAGTTTAGCATTCTTTGATGGACCCGTTACGATAAAACAGATTCATAACAATTATTTTGAGGCCAAACCAGCACTGTATACAAATCTTAATTATCTTGAAATATTTTCAAGTTCTAAAAATAAAATTAATGATGAAATTGCCGTGGTGGGTATTGGTTGTACACTGCCGGATGCTGATGATCCAGAGCAGCTATGGGAAAATATTTTAGACAAAAAATATTCCATCAGCCAGATGCCGAAGTCAAGATTTGACCACGACCTTTATTATGATCCCGACCGGAGTGCGGAAGATAAAACGTATACTACCCTGGCAGGCCACATAGATGACTTTGAGTTTGACAGGGAACGGTTCGGATACGCAGAAGGTAAGGAGAAAAGACTTTCCCGCAGTCAGAAAATGGTTTTGCAGACTGCATACAAGGCGGTTGAAAATGCCGGGTTCCTGGGAGATGACAATCGCCTGGCCTGTGATGACCCTTCAAGAACTGCTGTTATTATTGCCACATGTCTGTCCAATGAGTTGGGAAATGATCTTCAGCTTAAATACTGGTATCCGCAGCTGGTATCCATGATGGAAAAAACCGATGAATATCAGATTTTAAGTGATGAGGAAAAAGAGACGGTAAAACAGGTGTTGATGGAAGGTATAGAAGGAGAGAACAAAGGCTATGACCCTGTCCATGGTATTCTGCTCAATATTGAAGCCTCAAGGATTGCCCGGCACTTAGGGTTACGAGGTGCAAATTATGTTGTAGATGCTGCCTGTGCATCCTCTGTCACTGCTCTCGACGCAGCAGCAGGAGAGCTTTTATCCGGTGATCATGATCAGGTCATTGTGGGGGGAGTTAATACCCATCTGGCACCGGAGTCCTTTATCGGGTTTGCAAAAATGGGAACCCTGTCTGAGAAGGGATCATTTCCTTTTGACGAACGGGCGGACGGATTCATTCTGGGAGAAGGGTCCGTTGTTTTTGTTTTAAAAAGAATGAAAGATGCCATCAGGGACAAGGACCGTATCTGGGGTGTCATTAATTCCATTGGCTCAAGTTCCGACGGCAAAGGGAAGGCCATTGCCGCTCCAAATCCAAAAGGACAGATATTAAGTGTTAAACGGTGTTTTGAAAGTATTAAACCCTCTATCAAACCGGATGATATCGGATTTATTGAAGCCCACGGTACATCCACCACCATCGGAGATGAGGCAGAGCTTGAGACCTTAAATTTAATGTATAAAAATTCCAATGCCGGTATCAGCTCCATAAAAGCCCAGATCGGACACCTTTTAGGGTGTGCAGGGTCAGCAGGGCTTTTAAAGGCATTATTGACGGTTAATAAAGGTGTGCTGCCGCCCAACGGCCAATTCGAAACCCTTTCAAAAAATCACGATCTAAAAGGGTCCTCTCTGTTTATTGTAAAAGACGCAAAAGAATGGAAATCAGAAGAAAATATATCCAGAAAAGCGGCTGTCTCTTCCTATGGGTTTGGAGGTATTAACTATCATATAGTTGTTGAACAGATGACACAAAGTTACCAGCAGGTTTCCAGGGATATTTTTACCAATCCAGCGTATGATTTTAATGATGACAGAATTGTGGTTGCAGGCCTCGGGGTCTTTCTGCCCGGTGCAAAAAACACTGAGGAGTTCTGGGAAAAACTGCAATCCGGGGAAAAACAATTGTCTCCTATTTCTTCTGAACATTTTGACAATGCAGCCTATTCAAAGCTTGATAAGAAATCCCATTACAGACTTCCCAACATAAATGCGGGTGTGGTCAAGGACGTAAAATTTAATAATTTGAAATACAGAATGCCGCCCATGATGGTAAAATCCATTGAAAGAGGGCAGATTTTCGGGCTTGAAGCAGCCAGTGAGGCACTTGAAAGCTCAGGGCTGCTTGGGCAGCTGTCTGCCGGTAACAAGGTCGGTGTCATTCTTGGTACCATTGCAGGAGAACGACAGAGTAAAAATATTATCAGGGTTAGAAAACAATTTATCGGCAATATTATTAAAAATTGTTCCAAAATTGATTCTGAAAAACTCAACAGGCTTTCTGAACAGGTTGTGGAATCTATCCGGAATGCGATTCCGGAGAACAATGAAGATACCACGCCCGGACTTTTGTCCAATATTATTTCGGGAAGGATCACCAATTATTTTGGGTTAAACGGTGCCAATTATGTGATTGATGCATCCTGTGCATCTTCCTCTATTGCCATGAGGAATGCAGCAAGGAATTTAAAACACAAAGATCTTGATTTTGTACTGGCGGGCGGGGTTGACTGCAATCTTTACCCGGCAGTCCTTATGGCTTTTAAACGCCTGGGGCTGTTATCAGAAGGGGACAGCAATTTTTATGATTCAAGGGCTGACGGGTATGTCATGGGAGAGGGTGCAGCTATCCATGTGATGACCACCTATAAAAAGGCTCGTGAGTATAATATGGAAATCCTGGGCGAGATCAACGAAAGTTCTGTTCGTTCAAGTGTGCCGGATCATCTGCTCGCGCCTTCGGAACAGACCTTTGTCTCCACCATCAACGAAACATATTATAAATCCGGTATCAGAAAGCAGGATATCGATCACCTGGATATGTTTGCATTTTCCAATATCTTTGGTGATATCGTAGAAAAGCAGGTGATTGAACAGTGTTTTGATCATGAAATGCATTGTGGAAATGTCAAGCCCCAGTTTGGATATTTCAAAGCTGCCAACCCGGCTGTTGCCATGGCAAAACTAATGCTCATGAGCCGCAAAGGCAAAATTTTACCGGATTTTAATTATAGTCCTGAGCATTCCATTTTAAATGACAGTAAAATTTTAAAGCCTGCCCGACAGATGGTTGTCCGACCTAAAGGACAGCCCTTCAGGTTTGCCGCCAACGTCAATGGAATCGGCGGCAATCACTGTCATATGATTATGAGTACATTGCCAGCCCGGCTTGAAGCCCGGGAAAAGGTTGCAGGCAGTGAAGTTTCGTCAGCCACAGGAGATGATATTGTGTTAATTGACCATGCTTATTCTGCGGATAACCAGGGTAAAAAATTGAGAATGGTTGCGCTTCTTTCCGGCCAGGGAGCCCAGCGAAGCCGAATGATGAAGGAACTTTTTGAGAAAGATGCCCACATCAGAAAGGTAATGGAAAAAGGAGAAAAAATTTTTGTTGAACAGCGGGGTTACTCACTGCTGGAGATGATGTTTGGTACAGATGATGCTATTAATTCAACCCAGAATACCCAGGCCGCAGTTTTTCTTTCATCTGCTGCCATTTACAGCCGATTGTCCCGGGAAGGATTTTCACCCGATTATTTTATCGGTCACAGTGTGGGTGAATATACCGCTCTTTTTTGCAGCGGAATGCTTTCCTTTGATGATGCCATGCGCCTGGTTATCAAACGTTCGGACCTCATGTATGAATCGACCGTAAAGGTTCCGGGTAAAATCATGGTGGTATTTAAAAATGAAAGGCAGACAGAGCAGTTGATCAGAAAAGCCCTTGTTTCTAACATTTATATCACCAATAAAAATAGTGAAAAACAGACGGCTGTGTCTGGAAAGGCTGAAGATATAGACAAATTTTGCTCCTTTTTGACTCAGCAGGAGGTTTTCTATAAAAAATTAAATCTTACCGGGGCCTTTCATACCCCTCTGCTGAAAGATGCTTCAGAAAAATTAAGGGCATATCTGGATACCCTAACTTTTAATGATACCCGGTTTGGAAAAATTATTTCCAATACCACGGCAAGACCCTATCCTGAAGTAAGAGAAGATGTCAAAGATTTGCTGGCAAGACAGATCATTTCGCCGGTTGAATTTATTAAATCCATTGAGAATGTTTATATCTCCGGCAGGACCCATTTTATAGAAATAGGCCCGGCAAGGCTGCTGGTGAATCTTTTGAAAAATATTAATATCGGAGAGTATAACACGGCTGTATCGGTAGATGCCAAAACAGGAGAGGTAAAATCTTTTGAAAAATGCAGAAAATACCTTTTAGACTGTAACAGTATCTTTGAGGCAAAGCCTGTTCCGGAAATTATCTCCAACACCGGGAACCGGTTACCCAAAATTGAAATGTCTGAAGATTTTGAGTCTTTTAAACAAAATAATCAAGAATTACTTGACCAGATTCTTTACAAGGAATACCAGAGTCAGAAACGACAAGCTGCCATTGATGCCATTGAAAGATATGATTTCAATACCGGCAAAATTGTAATTTCAGGTGTTTCTGTGGGGCTGCCTGGCAAAGCCAGACGTGTATTTGCAGCAGATAATTTTGATGCCATCCTGAATGGTGAGAATTTTATCGACTCCCTGACCGTTGAAGCACAGGAAAAAATTATTGATAAGAATATCACCAAACTTTACAAACAGCCGGATGGAAATGCCAGGTTCGTACAGATTACCAAAGCGGAAGATGTGATACACCTGGCCGGTCAGCTGGGGTATTTTGATCTTGCGGATGAATACGGTATCAAGACGCAGTACGATATCAGTATGGCCATTGCTATTGCCGCCGGTATTGAAGCCTTAAAAGATGCGAATATTCCCCTGATCATGCAGTATAAAAAAGTAAAAGACGGGAAAAGTATGATTCCCGACGGGTTTGCTTTGCCCAAAGAGATGCAGGAAGAAACAGGAGTGATTGTATCATCGATATTGCCCAATATCGAAACGTTTATTACGGAACTTGAAAAATATTATTATGAGAAACTGTTTCTCAAACCCTATGAAGAGTTTGAAAATATTTATTATTATCTCATGGAGAAAATAAAAGATCAGGAAATTAAAGAACAGCTGACAGAATGGTTTTTCAAGGCGAAATCGAGGAAAAACTCGGATTTTACTACCTATAAGTTTGACCGGAATTTTCTGGCAAATGCCACGCCTTTGGGTTCTGCTTACCTTGCCCAGATTATCAAGGCCAAAGGCCCCAACACGCTGGTCAGTGCTGCCTGTGCTTCCACTACTCTTGCCATTGGTATTGCGGAAGACTGGATCAGGGTAGGTCGATGCAAGAGGGTTGTTGTCATCGGCGGTGAGAATATGAGTTCGCCAAAGCAGGGCCCGTGGATAGAATCTGGGTTTTTAGCAGTGGGTGCAGCCACCATTAAAAAGAGAGTATCTGAAGCAGCCAAGCCATTTGATGAAGACCGTAACGGCACTATCATCGGGGCAGGTGCTGTTGGGCTTGTCATTGAAAGGGAAAGCTGTGCAAAGAAAAGAGGCATGAATGGTCAGTGCGAAATTTTAGGGACCCATATTGCCAACTCAGCCTACCACGCTTTTAATATCGATGTGCCCCACATGGCCAGTGAGATGAAAAGATTTATCAAAAAAGTTGAAAAGCAAAAAGGCATCAAGAAAGCAGAGTATGCAGACAAACTCCTTTTCATGTCCCATGAAACATATACTCCGGCAAGAGGCGGCAGTGCCGATGCCGAAGTAACCGCTCTAAAGACAACCTTTGCCGATCACTTGAACAGTATCTGCATATCCAATACCAAGGGGTTTACAGGCCATACCCTGGGTGCTGCCATAGAAGATGTTGTGATAGTCAAAGCTCTTCAGAAAAGAAAAGCGCCTCCCATTGCAAACTTAAAGAAAATACCCGAGCATTTCAAGAAACTCAATTTTTCAGGCCAGGGGAAAATTAATGCTGAGTATGGTCTCCATCTGGCTGCCGGGTTTGGGTCTCATTTTGCTTTTATGTTTGTCAAACGTATAGAGGAAAATCAGGTTGAAGGTAATGTGAGGTATGAGAATTGGATAAAACAGATTACCGAATCCCAGAATCCAGAAATAAAGATCATCGATAATACCCTTTGCGCCGTGGCCGGAGGGGAAGTCCTGCCAATTTTAACAAAGGGAACCAGGAAAGTTGCGAAACCCGACAAACCTGCTATTCCTGCTATGCCGGTAACACCTGCACCTGTTGCAGCAGTGAAAGAAACAGCAGCAGAATTTGAAACCAAACCTGCTGAAGTGATGGCCAAAGGGCCATCTGCTGGAGTTCATGCCATTGAACCAGCCATTGAAACGGTTAAGTCAATTATAGCCGAGCAGACCGGGTACACAGCAGACATGCTGGAAGATGATCTGGATCTTGAAGCGGATCTGGGGATTGATACAGTAAAACAGGTTGAGATTTTTGCCAAGGTCGCCTCTCATTTTAGTTTTCCAGTACCGGATGATTTAAAACTGCGTGATTTGAACACCATTGCTAAACTGGCCGACTATATTGCGACAAGAGTTGATATGTCCGACACACAAACGGCTGTTCCTGCACCTGTTTCAGCTCAAGGGGAGGGATCGATGGGGATTCAAGACACGCAACCCTCCGGCAATGCCATTGAAACGGTTAAGTCAATTATAGCCGAACAGACCGGGTACACAGCAGACATGCTGGAAGATGATCTGGATCTTGAAGCGGATCTGGGGATTGATACGGTGAAGCAGGTTGAAATATTTGCCAAGGTATCTGCTCGTTTTGGTTTTAAAGTGCCGGATGATTTAAAATTGCGTGATTTGAATACGATTGCTAAACTCAGTGACTATGTCCAGTCTAAAACAGATGGATTGGTTGAAAATGATAAACAGGGGAACAGATCCGAATCTGCACCTGTAGCTGAAGATTTGCCCACACAGGGTGAAGATGCTAAAGTGACGGTTAAAGAGGTGATTGCCGAGCAGACCGGGTACACAGCAGATATGCTGGAAGATGATCTGGATCTTGAAGCGGACCTTGGTATTGATACAGTGAAACAGGTTGAGATTTTTGCCAAGGTATCCTCTCGTTTTGGTTTTTCAGTACCGGATGATTTAAAACTGCGTGATTTAAACACCATTGCTAAGCTCAGTGATTATGTCCAGTCCAGGGCAGGTGTTTCATCAACGTCTCAAACTAAAGAAGCAACATCTGTAGAAGCTGATGAAGTATCTGGGAGAATTGATATTATTGATCCCTTAAATGGAGATGATGAATTTCCTGATCCTGTATCACCCATTAAACGCCTGGTCGTAAGACTTAAGGAATCTGACATCCCCGAGCTTTCCAAAAAAGATTTTAAGGGTAAGAAGATCATTGTTTCTCTGGACAGTCATGGGTTTGCTGAAAAGATTATAGAAAAAATAAAAATGAAAAAGGGAGAGGTCATCACCATTGGCGGCAAGGATGCTGATTTTAAGTTTGACCTGACCGATGTTGCCGCCACGGAAAAACGGGTGGAAGAATTTAAAGAAACATATCCGCAGGTGAACGGTTTTATTCATCTGGCACCCCTTGATTTCTATTTTGATCGAAAAGATTCCAAAGAAGATTCAGACGAATCCCTTAACACGACGATTAAATCTTTTTTTGTCATGATCAAGAGTCTGTTTGAAACCCTTGATAAAAAAGAGAATATCATTGGGACCATTACCTTTGATTCTGTAGTATTCCCTTATCAGGAGGACTGCGGCGATATCCATCCCTTGTTTGCAGGTCTTGCAGGTCTTTTAAAAACCGTGAACAAAGAAATGCCGGACACCCGGGTCAAGGTGGTGGATTTTTCGTATAAACAGCCAAAAAAGAGTATCGAAAGGATCACCGAACTATTCCTCAATGAACTCTTATGTGACAATACCCGCTGTGAGGTGGGATATAAGAATAAAAAACGGTATGGTCTGTCCATGAAGACTTCCATTGCAGACAGGACCCAGCAGATCATATCCCCAAAAGATACGCTTCTTGTAACAGGTGGTGCCGGCGGTATTACCTATGAAATTATTAAAAAGATGGTTGAAAAATATAAAGTCAACCTGATTATTCTGGATATCAATGACATTTACAGTACCGATCAAAAATATCTGGATAAAACATCTACCCAGGCAGAACTCATGGGACTGCTCAAAGAGGATATGCCCGGGGTAAAACCCATTGAAATAAAACGGGCCCTTGATCGCCTGATGCGGGTTCGACTATCGCTTGAAAATATTGAATATCTGGAGTCATTGGGTGCCAGTGTTGAGTATAATTGCGTGGATGTAACGGATTTTAAGGCAGTAAGGAAAGCCGTTGACAAGTATGACAAGATCGACGGCGTTTTTCATGCAGCCGGCATGGAGATGAGCCAATTTATTCCTAAAAAGGAACTCTGGTCTTTTGAACTGGTGGTGGACGTCAAAGTTAAAGGTATGCAGAACCTTCTTGCGGCATTTAAGGACAGGAAGTATAAATACTTTTTTACTTTTTCATCGGTTACTGCCCGTTTTGGAAACGAGGGTCAGGTGGATTATACATCTGCCAATGATTTTCTTGGGAAAACCTTGTTTCGCCAGAAACAGCTCCATCCTGAAAGAACCTATAAAGTATATGCCTGGACAGCCTGGGGTGGTGTCGGCATGGCAACCAATCCAACAGTGAAAAAAGTACTCGAGGAAAGAGGCATCCAGTTCCTTCCCATGGAACAGGGCGTTAAGTTCTTTATGGCAGATCTTTTAGATAAGACAGAGTCGGAAATGGTATTCTCCGGTCTTGATTATTCCTTTGACAAAGATGGTCTCCTGGGAGACCCGGGAGACATGGCGTTTCCGTTTCTGGATACCCCGATAGAAAAGACCCCTGCCGGAATGACGTATTCAAGAGTGCTGGATGTTGAAAGGGATGTCTTTCTTCATGATCATACCATGGAAGATGTGCCGCTTTTCCTGGGTGCAACCGGGATTGAAACCATGGCTGAAGTGGCAAGGTCGTTGTCGGAAGACAAGGCACATTTTGTTGAATTGACTCATTTTCAGATTCCCTATGGGATCAAACTTTTAAAGGGACGTCCTAAAGAGCTTTTGATTTCAGGTGATCATGAAGAAGACGGTGTGTTCAAGTGCCGGATAACCTCCCAGTTCAAAAACCCCAAAGGTCTTGTCATGGGGGAACCTAAGCTTCACTATGAAGGTCAATACAGGTTTGCACAAAAGCCTTTAAAACCCAAAAAGATCAAGTTGCCGCAATTTAATCGGGTATCCTTTGAAGGAGATCTTGAAACACTGGTGTATAATCCCAAACGGCTGTTCATGTTTGGTCTTTTCAATACCATTACGGATATTAATTCTTTTGATGGTAAAACGCTTATCACAACCATTGAGGACAAAAGTAAAAAAGAGTTTTTTAAAGGGGTAAAAGAGCCCAGGTTTGTGGCAGCCCCCATCCTAGTTGATGCCATGTTCCAGACCGGAGGTCTTCTTGAGTTTTTTACCACTTCAAGAACCGTACTGCCCTTTAAAATAAAATCCTTAAAATTTTATAAGGATGTTGAAAGAAACCGGGAATACTTCTGTATTACTAAGAAAATTACCTCAGGAATAGAGACCAATACCTATGACTTGAAACTAACCGATAAAAAAGGAAATGTTTTTATTGAGGTGAGCCGTTTTGAAATGGTGAAACTCAATCAACTGGATCCTGAAGACCGGATTGTTGACCGGGTTGATTTTACTTTTTCCAATAAAAAGCAGGGAGCAAAGGTCAAATAGACAAGATTTGAGTATTTAATTTATAATTTTCAAAACGGTTCTGATTGTTGTATGTTATATCCTCTAATTTAACGGGGGATATTAAATTTAACAGTGACGAGTGAAGTAAATAAAATACTTGTTTTATCTGTCATGCCGGATCAGACAATTGTTCCGGAGTGGGAGAATGCCAGCAAAAAATTTTGTAAAAAAACAGACAAGATTCAAAATGATATTTACAGCAGTTTTATTCAAGACCCGGAAAACTGGCTGTTTGATCTCGGGTTTTGCCGGCAGCATGCAGAACTTTCATCTTCAATTAATTATTTTGCCGGTATTTCCAGGCTGTTTATTCACAAGCTCAGTCGGATTCCGGAACTTGAAGCCCTGCGGCATAAGGCTGTTGTTGATATTTCAGATCATGAACTGAATCAGTTTGCCCAAATCCTGCCAATGATCACAGGTGCCGAGTACCTGAACCAGGAGATGCTATCAAGATTATGGGTCAGGCTTGGGACGTCATTCTCTCTGCAAATTCAGGCATATGGCGAAACAGTGGCCTCCTTTTTCCATGCAAAAAATCCATTGGTTCACCTGGCCGGCCGGGTCTTTTTTCATCTGGTGGAAAACAAAAACTCTGATCTGCCTTTTGCATTTATGGCGACGTATTCGGCTGGAATGGGAGGCAATGGAAAACCAAGACATCTGCCCCTTAAGCATGCCATACAAGCATATCGTGATGATGATTTGATCAAACTTCTTTCAACGGTCTATACTGCTGCTGAGAAGAGCGAACTGATTGAATCTTTAATTGAAACAGGAGAATTGTTTCACCCCTTAGCGTGGAGTTCCGACGAAGCCTTTCTCTTTTTGAAAGAGATTCCTCTTTATGAGGAGTCCGGAGTATTGTGCCGAATACCGAACTGGTGGAAACAGCATTCCAAAGGAGTCCGGCTGAACCTCTCATTTGGTGATACTATACCTTCTTTTGTCGGAATGGATGCTCTGGTGGATTTTAATCCGGGTCTTCTTCTGGGCGATACAACTATTTCCAGTCAAGAAGCCCGGAAGATGCTTGAAGCATCCGAGGGTCTTGTTTTTATTAAAAACAGATGGGTCCGGGTCGATCATGAAAAACTAAAATTGGCGCTTGAGGCGTGTGATAAGATCAAACATCTGGCAGGTAATGGATTGACAATTAGTGAAGCCATGCGGATGCAGCTCAACCCTGGAAAAATATTTAATAAGGCTGCCGGGGGAATAGAGTTTAGTGTTTCAAACGGGGCATGGCTTGAATCTGTAATTGAAAAATTAAAAAATCCTGGCCTGGTTAAAAATGTCAAGCCCGGGAAAGGGTTTTGTGCGGACCTTCGAGAGTATCAGGAAAAAGGACTGAACTGGCTTTGTTTCCTTGATTCCCTGAATTTTGGGGCCTGCCTGGCCGATGATATGGGCCTTGGAAAAACGATTCAGGTTCTTGCTTTTTTAAGTACGTTTAAAAAAAAGAAAACGTTGCCGGCCAGCCTTTTAATTGTTCCGGCATCCCTTATTTCAAACTGGGACAGTGAGATTGAAAAATTCTATCCCGGCTTGATAGTCCATGTGGCTCATCCGGGTTTTTTATCTTCCAATAGTAAGAAAAATTTGAGTGAGAAAAAAGAAAAATCAGTTAATGGCAGCAAGTCAGTTCAGAAAAATAAAAAAGAGCTGGATCAATACGATCTTGTGATAACCAGTTATGCTCTTGCCATGCGATATGAGTGGCTGATGGATTACCATTGGCACTACGTGATACTGGACGAAGCCCAGGCCATTAAAAATCCGGGTACAAAACAGACACGAGCTGTGAAAAAGTTAAAATCCGGGAATCGAATTGTCATGACCGGAACTCCGGTGGAAAACAGGATTTCAGACCTTTGGTCTCTTTTTGATTTTTTAAATCCAGGTCTCCTTGGGAATAAAAGTGAATTTACTTCATTTTCAAAAAAATTGAAAAAATATCCACAAGGGTATGCTGGTTTGAGAAATATTGTTTCACCCTATATTCTTCGCAGGCTCAAGACTGACAAGACTGTTATTTCAGATCTGCCGGATAAGGTGGAGATGAAAAGTTTTGCAGATTTAACCAAAAAACAGATTGTCCTTTATAAAAAATCCGTGGCAGATCTTAAGGAAACAATATCGGCGTCAGAAGGCATACAGCGAAAGGGACTGGTTTTGTCTTCGCTTATGAAGTTTAAACAATTGTGCAACCACCCGGATCAGTTGATCGGAACCGGAGAATATAAAGAATCGGAGAGCGGAAAATTTCAGCGGTTGCGCGGAATCTGTGAAATCATCTATGAAAAAAGAGAACGGGTTCTCGTGTTCACCCAGTTCAAGGAAATGACCGAGCCCATAAGGGCTTTTCTTGAGCTTATTTTTAATCATAAAGGGCTTGTGCTGCATGGCAGTGTTGCCGTTGGTAAAAGGAAAAAAATTATACAGACCTTTCAGGATGAGATTTATTGTCCTTTTTTGGTGCTTTCCCTTAAGGCCGGCGGTGTGGGGCTCAACCTGACAAAGGCCAATCATGTTATTCATTTTGA
>Ga0164318_10002976_pt1 | contig 15901 bp, 12 predicted proteins | sample GuaBasSedimGuay9_FD_113734 | JGI IMG/M metagenome (GOLD analysis project Ga0164318, IMG submission 113734) | Subseafloor sediment microbial communities from Guaymas Basin, Gulf of California, Mexico - Guay9, Core 4571-4, 0-3 cm | ecosystem: Environmental > Aquatic > Marine > Hydrothermal vents...
GGGCGATCGTCTCTTTCTTATCGCGACAGAGAATAATACCAATCGTGCGGTTTTCGTCATCGGTCCTGACATCTCGGTCGTAGAAATTGACATACATCTGCATCTGCCCCATATCCCGGTGGGTAGGCTTACCGATCTTCAGGTCAATCAGCACAAAACATCGCAGCAGACGGTTGTAAAAAGCAAGATCGATGTAAAAATGCTTGGCATCAAGTGTGATACGTTTCTGGCGGGCGACAAAGGCAAATCTTTTCCCCAGTTCCAGTAAAAAGCTTTGCAGGTTGTTCAAAAGGGCAGTTTCCAGATCTTTCTCGCTGTACGCCGCTTGCTCAGGTAGTCCCAGAAACTCCGGAATGTACGGATCCTTGATAGCATCGCGTGGAGACTCAAGGATCTGCCCCTGTTCTGCCAGTGCCTTGATCTCTACCTTGTCCCGGCTCAGCGCCAGACGTTCGAATAGGGGAGAGTTGATCTGTCGATCCAGTTCCCGCACAGACCAGTTTTCAGACTCGGCTTCCTTTATGTAAAAGTCTCGTGCCTGTTCATCATCAAGACGCAGCAATAGGATGTAATGGGACCAGCTCAATCTGGCAGACAGTGTCTGCCGATTTCTAAATGTGATATAGAACGTTCTCATATTTCTGAGATTTTGCATGGAAAACCCCCTGCCGAATTCTGCCGTCAGCCGTTCGGAGAGCATCTTCAATGTTTCTTCCCCATATTCTGCGCGGGCGCGTCCGTGCTGCTCATCATCAACGATCAGGCGACCAATCTCGAAATAAGCGTGAACCATTACTGTATTCACCGTACGGGAAACACTGCTTTGCGCTTCCAGCAGAACTCGCCGGATATGGTCGTGCAGAGGCAGAGCCAACTCACTCATCCGCGTTCTCCATCCAGAGGATTCGCCATAGTATCAGCAGCTTCCCACATCCATTTTTCGATTTCGTTGTTGTTAGGCGGCATATATCAACTCCCTCATAATATTATTCTACCGCCCCCCTGGGCGACTGATATTCTTTTGCATGGCAGATAACATGAACATGAGCTGCCGACTTATCTGGCATATAGTTGAAGAACCTGCATGTTCTCAAAACCGCTATTTATCACGAATTTGCGTCTACACAAAACGTTGTGCCAGATAACACCTCTGCAAATCCTGAAGCCACGCGGTAGCTAAAACAACCAAAAAAATAAAAAGAGGGGAAGGATAATGCATGGCTGCCCAGAATCGTGTAGGGCTGTGCAAGTCCTTGATATGCGCATCAACCCCACATATATAAATCAGTAATCCAAGAGCGGGGTGAAAGTGAATGCACCCCCTGATGGAATCGCCACACACCACACCAAAGATTTTATATCCTGACCTGACAAACCAACATCTCTCAACATCCGGAGGATTTAAATGACTGAAATCAATGTGAGGGATCGTTTTTTACCGCACTGAAAAACTCCGCGACGTACGCGTGCGCATCTTCGATACCACGCTGCGTGACGGTGAGCAGACGCCTGGCGTATCGCTTTCTCTCGAAGAGAAACTCGCTATCGCAATGCAACTGGACAAACTCGGCATCGATATCATGGAGGCGGGCTTCCCGATCGCATCGGCAGGCGAGAATGGCGCGGTCTTGGAAATCGCGAAAGCCGGACTGGACGCACAGATATGCGGACTATCCAGAGTGATAAAGGCTGACATCGATGCGTGCCTCGACTGCGATGTAGGTATGGTGCATACATTCGTATCCACTTCCGACGTTCAGCGGATACATACCATCGGCAAGTCGAGAGAAGAGGTCGTGGATCTTGCAGTCGATGCGGTGCAGTACATCAAGGATCACGGCAGGACATGCATGTTCTCAGCAATGGACGCAACACGGACCGATGTTGACTACTTAATCGAGATATGCAAAGCCGTCGAGGCAGTGGGTTGCGATATCATCAATGTACCCGACACCGTGGGCGTGATGGTGCCGTCTGCTATGTACCGGCTGATCGAAGAGCTTAAGAGATCGGTGTCGCTGCCGCTTGATGTACACTGCCACAACGACTATGGGCTTGCGGTTGCAAACAGCATCGCAGCAGTCGAAGCGGGCGCCACCCAGGTTCAGGTGACGATCAACGGGCTTGGAGAACGCGCGGGAAACGCGGATCTTGCAGAGACTGTAATGATTCTGCACACGATTCAGGGAGCAAGGACAAATATCAAGACCGAATACCTCTTCGAGACCTCGCGCATGGTCGAGCAGTACAGTGGCGTTCGGGTTTCGCAGTTGATGCCAGTGGTTGGCGAGAATGCGTTTGCGCACGAATCAGGCATCCACACGCACGGCGTACTCGTGTGTACCGACACGTTCGAGCCAGGAGTGATGACACCAGAGATGGTCGGGCAGAAGCGCAGGATCGTTCTCGGGAAACATGCTGGCAAGCACGCTGTGAAGCAGGCGATTGAGTTGGCAGGATTCGTAACAAACGAGGAGCAACTGGTAGAGGTACTTGGAAGGATCAAGGAACTTGGAGACAAGGGCAAACCGGTCACCGATGCAGACCTCTACGCCATCACCGAGTCCATTCTCGGGGAGGTCTCCGGAAAAGAGCAGTTCATCGACCTAATGGAGGTTTCGGTGATGACCGGAAATATCATCACGCCGACTGCGTCTGTGAAGGCGATTGTTGGTGGGGATATGAAGGTTGTGGCGAACATCGGCGTCGGTCCTGTGGATGCTGCCTTAAATGCCGTACGGAATCTGCTCGGCGAAGGGGGGAAGATACGTCTACATGATTTCAAACTCGAAGCGATCTCAGGCGGTTCTGACGCGCTTGCAGAGGTGACGATTGCGGTAGAGGATGAATCAGGTAGGATCGTGAGCGCGGGTGCCGCGAGAGAGGATATCGTGCTGGCATCGGTCGAGGCGCTTGTGAATGCGATCAACCGGCTGATCATGTTGCGGGGAAAGGTGTGAGGTGTCCGGGGTGGGGGGTGATAATCCCCCTCCTATCACACATACATCCCCGGTTCAGATAGTATATATCCTCTGACAATCTCGCACGCTTCAGGGACTGTCACAAAATGACTTGATTGGGCTAAACATCCTTAAAGCAGCCACTTCCAGAGTGGAACAAAACCAACCTTGCAGCCCTTAAACTCCTCCTCGCCCTCATAAGGCAACGCCCAATAAATAACCTACCAGAATGCAGGCTCGATGGTGACATTCCACTTTGGTAAACTATCCAATCTTCCAAGCCTCTTTTCGCAGATTTTCATCGCTTCTTTTGTTAATTTCACTCCTTTCTGGTAAACTTTATCGATAAGATGGACTGCAGGATGCATACTGTTCCATGTCATGGTTTCAGCCAATTTGATAGCTTTATTGACTGAAGACAAGAGTGTGCCGTTCCAATGCATCTCTAAAACCCCCCAACATCGTTCAACCGGGTTGTATTTGCTGTGATAAGGAGGATAATAAGCCAGCTGGATCTTCAATCCCGTGTTATCAGCAAATTCAATCATTCTTTTGATAAATTGTGTTCTATCCCATGTTTTCCAGTATCCCTCCTCAAATTCACTGTTTTCATCCATAAATAACTTCCCATAACGGCTACGTCTCTCGGTTTTCACCAGTAGAACACCTTCTCAAATTTTTTGGTTGTAGAACAGAATTCAAAGCCGGCTCATACGAAAAGGTTATGTACTGTGATTGCTAAGATGTAGTTGATCAATTAATTTATCGATGCAGCTTATAGGATTTGAGTAGTTCAGTTCTGTGTGCGCTTTTCTAAGTTAGTTGGTTTAAACTAAGAAGGAGGAAGAAAATTGTTTAGAGGAGAATCCTACGATGCACCAGTTGCCGAAGGCACGGAGTATGATGTCACCATAGAAGACATTGCCAGAGAAGGAGATGGCATAGCCCGTGTACAAGGCTTTGTGATTTTTGTGCCAGGCACAAAGATCGGAGACAACGTCAAGATCAAAGTTGACAAAGTCATGAGACGGTTTGCAATCGCGTCTGTATCAGATTGAGCTATAAATCGTTCAGAGTTTAATACTAGAGTTTAATACTAAGTTCCGGGCGCACATCTCGTGTTGCTGAACCGCAATGGTTCAACAGGCGGTGCACGCACCCGGAACAATTTTTTTTATATCGTGTGGATCGATCCACTCATTACGTCGATTATGGATGATCAATTGTTTTTTTCGGCTGCGCAACAATAGACTGCTTTTGCAATCAGGTTACTGGGAATCCTGAAAAAAAATACAGCCAAGCATCTCTTTTGTGAATTCAAACGTCCCTGTGATCCCAACCGACTCAGGAAGATCCCCGAGTCCCGCCCTTATGATCAGATCCCCTATCTCGTGATCGATAACCTTTGCGATCCCGAGTATCGATGTCGTCGGGCGCGGATTCACATCCACCACATAGAGTTCGTCGCCTGCAACGATATCGACTCCGATATATCCCCTGCACCCAAGTACATCTGCCGCTTTTGCGGCCGTATCCATAACCTCACCCCATCGTGGTGTCTGGTACGGCACAACCCCGCCGTTGTACCTGATGGTATCTGTTCCGATCTCGACCATCTGCTTGTTCACAGTGAGGGCAAGCGCGGTTTTGCCGATGATCAGGCTCGCGCTCAGGTGTTCTCCTGATACAAGTTCGGTTACGATGAAATCATCGCTCAAATTAACTTTTTCCGATAATGCCCATCCCTCGTGGGCTGTGGCATCAATGGGTCGCTCCTGGCGATCCATTACGATCGAGATCCCTTCCGAGGCACAGCCTGATCTCGGCTTGATCACGTACCGCGCGCCAGCACCTGCACCATCCGCACCACAACCACCTGCACCCATACCCGCATCATCGATGACCCCCGGCACAGCGATGCCGCTATCCGACAGGATGCGAGAGCAAACGAGTTTGTCGGCGCAGTTTCTCACGGACTTGCTCGGGCAGCCGAGATTGACCGTGCTTTCTTCAACGATCCTGGTTAAGTCAGCAAGAATCTCATCCGGTGCGATCACGATCCCGGCATCGCAGGTACGCGCAATCCGTTCGATCGCTGTTGCGAAGCCGTTATCATCACAGCCATCATCGCACACGACCACAGCTCCACTGACTCCATGAACCTGCTCCCTGGCAGGATACCGCACCAGATGCCCGCCTGCCGCGAAACTGTTCGCGAGAGTTGCGAGCATCGCGCACCCTTCGCCAAGTATGTCGGGGTCCCCCGTTGCGACCGCGTATTCGGCGACCATGACCTCCATTATATGATGCCGGTTCCGTAACCTGTGGCTAATTTTCTCGTCTCGGTTCTGCCACACTCAGGGCATTTGAGTTTCGAGTCGTGCCGAACCATTGGGGCCCTGCAGTTCGAACAGAGTGCCTTCATGACACCCATATCCGGATCTGATGTGTCAAGGCGCATGTTATTGAGATCGACTATCTTTGCTTTCAAGATGTCGAATATCCCGAACTCGTGCGCGATTTCCTTGACGTAACCCCTCTTGACGTTGGATACGTGGACAACAGCAGACCCAACATCCGGGATCTCCCGGTCGACGACGCCCTTCGCACCGGCGATCGTCACCATTGCAAGTGAGTCACGCAGTCCCACGATCTGCCCTATGACTATATCCCCTTTCCGGAGGACTGGGGGCGTGTTCGTGCACGGGATCACGGAAACCGACCTGCGAACAGTATTGACTCTGGTAGTTCCTGCGATGGCTGCGTAGACGCCGCCAGTCTTCTCATAAGTCTGTGCGCCGGCGCGGAACTCTTCAGTGGTTCCTATGAAATCGCCCGGAAGCACAAACTTGTCAGAACTATTCGAGGCGCCATTACTAACGGTGTTATCCGTACCCTCTGTAATGCTCTGCTCTTCGGACTGTGAAATCGATGAATCGTCTATTGTAGGCGACTCATTACTAGCCCCGGATTCTTCGCTATTCTTCGCTACCTTCCGTAAAACGGTTCGTTTCTTTAGTTTAATATGAATCCCTCATTTATATTCAATATTGTTTAGTAGGTTCGAGCCATCAGCGTGACTACTCCATCTCTTCCGCAGACTACACAGTGTCCTTTCGTTGCTGCCTCTGATCCTGCCGATCCGACAGGGACTCCAAGCATACGAAGCCCGGTTACATCCTCTATCTCATGTCCGCAATCCGGATCCTGACACCAGCATAGCCGCAAAATCCCCTGCGCCTCAAGCTCTAACGCCTCGTCAAGCGTCTCACAGTCAAATATCCTCGAATCGAACTTCTGCAATGCAACAGTGTACATATCAGCAAGCATTAGGTCCATGCAGTCCAGCACCTCGCCAGCGATCCGGTCGATCGGCACCGATCGTTTATCGGCAGTGTCCCTGCGCACCATCATAACCGCGTTCTTGGCAATGTCTCTCGGACCGATCTCGATCCTTACCGGCACGCCTTTGAGTTCCCATCTGTAGTACTTGGCGCCAGGATGCTCGTCGCGGTCATCGACCTTCACGCGAAGCCCGTGACCTGTAAGCGTGTCGCGCACGGATGCGCATGCGCTCAGCACCGCTTCGTTCGAATCGCGATTTCCGAAGATGATCGGCACGATCGCAACCTGCACCGGCGCAATCTCCGGAGGCAGCACAAGCCCGCGATCATCACCGTGAACGCTGATTGTGGCAGCGACGCTCCGCTCCGAGATCCCATAGCAGGTCTGATGTGCGTACACCTGCTCACCGTCCACATCCTCATAAGTGATCTCGAACGTCTTTGCGAAGTTATCCCCGAGATGGTGCGCGGTTCCTATCTGGAGAACCCTGCCATCCGGCATCAGCGTGTCGACCGCAAGCGTGTAGTCTGCGCCAGGGAACTTATCCCACTCGGGGCGCTTTGAAACGATTGTCGGGACTGCAATTCGCCTGTAAAACTCCTGGTATAATTCAATCGCTCGATCCACCTGTTTTGCTGCGTCATCCCAGTCGGCGTGTACGGTGTGTGCCTCCTTAAACGACGTGATCTCGCGCAGACGGATGAGCGGGCGGGTGTGTTTGGTCTCGTACCGGAACGTGTTCACGATCTGGTAGAGTTTTAGTGGCAGGTCCGCATGAGACCTGACCCAGAGTTTGTACATCGGATAGATTGCGGTCTCGCTTGTTGGTCTGAGCGCAAGCTTCATCTCAAGCGGGGTTACGCCGCCGTGTGTGACCCAGTAGACTTCGTCCTCAAATCCCTTGATATGCTCTGCTTCCTTCATAAATTCGTTTTCGGGAATCAGAAGTGGGAACAGTGCCTCCTCGTGACCGTCGTTATCCAGAAATTCTCTGATGATTGAATAAATATTTTTTCGCAGTGAAAATCCGAACGGGGGCCACACATAAAGTCCCTTCACTGGATACCTGATATCCATGATCTCGGCAGCGGCAAGAAGCTCGTGATACCACTCGCTAAAACTCGACTTCGGTGGAAGTTTTGGTTGCTGCACGTTTTTCATTGGGTGAAATTATGGGTGGCGTGGACATAAACCTTGTGGGGGTGGATATGGATATTCGCTTACGGGGGTGTGAATCAGCATCTGACGACAAGAGGTGATTTTTCGGGGAATCCCACTTTTCGGTGATGCACTGACACATCACCAAAAGGTGTCACGGTGGCACGACATATCCCATTCTCAGCAATCGTCCATCATTCAGCTTTATGCACCTCTTCGATATATCGTTGCATGCCCTTCTCACCATAGAATTAAATTTCTGTTCATGTTTATTTCTATTTTTATTCTGACAGTCGAGGTAGACGATTCTTTCGGTTTGTGTGTCTATATATCTGCCCGGCAATCTGAATATCTTTTCGATCAGTGTTTCCAGCCCGATCTTTTCGTTTTTGAAGAACGTCTCCAGCAGGTGCTGGCAGACTGATATATATTATTGAGATTGTTGTCATCAATGCTGATGCGCGTGTTTCGTGCTCAGTTTTTCGATTTCCCTTTCTTCTCTCTCTGCTCTCTTTTCTGAATTCGTTCTTCTCTTTCTCACGTCCAACTCGCAATATAATCTTTTCATTCCTGTTCGACAGAGTAATCTCCTGATTCCAATTTAATTAAGACGCCGTGCCATTGCTTATCCTGCATTTTTTCCAGTTCACTTTCATGAGCTTTCATTTCCCCCCCAATTATTGAACCGCCATGCCCAACAAAAACACCGATACTCTGTGATGGTAAAAGGTAAGTTTATTTCGATTCACCGAAATTCGGGAGCTGAAAGTGAACACATCAAGATATATCGCCATAGAATGTTATCGCATCGCATCACCACACCCCATAAACCCCTGCCGCCGCCTCAAAAAATCGCAGACATATTCCCCGCATCCGCCACTCCCATCGATCGTGCTTGCCTGATCGGAGGGCGCGACGGATGATTTATCTTCACAGCCCCGCAATCGCGCTCTCGGTCCAGATTGTGAGTCTGCCTGCGTGGGTGCCTGGTGCGAGCATTTCGGCGTTCAACCGGTCGCACGTCACGACGTCCACACCAGAGAGGTTGCGTGCACCCTTCTCGATGCCGCTGTAATCAGACGTCACGATCAGGATGCTCTTTGGCTTCTTGTATTTCCTGCCACGGAGCTTCCCTCTGCCTGCCCTGATATGCTTCCCGGTCTTGGCGCGGATCACATCCTGCCAGAGGTCGATCGCCCGTAAAACCTCGCAAACGTCCCTGGTCTTTGCCAGACTCCCAAACGAGTCCTCAAGAACGATCGGAAGATCGATATCTGCCTCGAACCTGTGCCCTCTGTTAGTAACGAGGTCGGGGTTGGTTGTGGCTGCAATCGCGGACCTGATCGCAAGCCTCCGCTCCTTTTTGTTGATCTTTTCACTCCAGTCCTTCTCTGCCTTTGGTGGGTGCGCTTTTCTGCCACCCATCGCCTGTGGAACCCGTGCAGCCTTGTTTGAGTTCACAAGTCGCGGGATCTGCGCTATTCCCCTACCTGATCCAAGCGAGCGCGCCGAGGTTCTCATGCCCGCGTACGCTGTTACACCATACGGCTGCCTGCGGTTTGCCTGCGCGGCAAGGACTGCTTTTTTGATGAGGTCTGGACGGTAGGATTCGGAAAATACATCCGGAAGATCGATTTCACGTAAAACGTCTCCCGATAAACTTAAAACATTGGTTTTCATCTAAATCACCCCTGCTGCGATTCTGTGCTGATATGATTGATCGCAGGAGCGTCCAATGGTGGCATGCCGCGTATGGGCGGTCTCATCCGGATCAATCGCTTCGACGGACCAGGAACGCTTCCACGAATCATCACGTACCCGTTTCTGACGATGCCGTAGTTTATGAATCCGCCATCCGGAGTTACCTCGGCTCCGTCAGATCCGATCCTAAAGATCCGTTTGTTGAATTCGGTGCGCTGGTAGTACCCGGTCTGCCCCATCAGTGGCACAGTTCTCCGCACATAATGCGGGGTCCATGGACCAAGGTTTCCGATGTGACGCCTCTTTCCGGTACGGCTATGTTTGCCCTTCTGTAGCTGCACACCCCACCGCTTCACAGGTCCCTGCGTCCCTTTTCCGGTAGTTATCGCGGCAACATCCACAAACTCGCCTGGAGCGAAGAGGTCTGCCATCTGATACTCCTTCCCGAGAATTGATCTGCCGTACTCGAACTGCGCGGCAACATCCCCCCCGCCAGCGATCAGCGTCTCCATCACATCAGGTGTCTTCTTTGGAATCCCTGAAACGAGATGTGGCATAGTCTGGACGACCGCACGGATCTCGCGCACCGTACCCGCCTCAAGAGCGCGTTCAATGTTATCGTTATCACGGTCTGCCCACACCTCTGTGATCAATTTCATCCCATAGTATCCCCGGTCCGTGTAGGCGCGCAGCGCAACAACGCGCATGGCAGGAGTTTCGATGATCGTTACAGGCACCGATATCTCAATACCCGCGGTAATACTGCTCGGACGGTCGTCGATCATCAGCACATGAGTCATTCCTGCCTTATACCCTGCGAAATCCTGTATCTTTGGTTCTTCTCCATCGGTCCGCCATGATCGTATTCGTGCGATCGGTTTCTTTGCTTTTTTTCTCGGGCTGAATGCAAGTGACCCTCGTCTTGGTCTGTGTATCGTCGGCATTTTTCAAATCCTCTTTCCAGAAGTATCAGCGTATACAGTATTAATATTAACGTTCATAATGGGTTTGCCCGGAGTACTCCGGTGCATGGTTGCGGCGAAATTGTAAATCATATATGCCCTCACGCAACTTATCAGCCCCACATCATCGATAGGATTATGTATAATGAACGTCTCGTAATCATGGCGAAAAGTGCTTATGCGCTTCAGACATCCGATATCCGTGGAGGTCTCAGTATTATCGACTCCAAAAAAACACCAGATCCACATAAAAGCGCGACGAATGGCGATAAGAGATTGCAAGCACCGTATCTTGTCATAGGAAGCGGTAACATAGGGTCCACGGTTGCCAGAGAACTTGTGAACTGGAATAAGAAGGTTGTACTGATCGACAAGGATGCCGGGAAGGTTGAGACACTTAAGGAGCAGGAGTTTGAAGCCGTAGTAGGCGATCTAAACGACCCTGGTCTGCTCAGTCCGATCGATATCAAGAGCATTGAAGTGGCGCTGATCTTGAGTTCTGACGTTTCTGCAAACGAAAACGCAATCGTTACCATAAAGCAGGCATCAGAGGGCATTCAGGTGATTGCACGTGCACCAAACAGCATCGCAAAGACCAAACTTATAGAGGCAGGGGCTGACAGCGTGATCATGCCGCCAAGGGTAGTTTCCGATGCTACGCTGCGGATCCTCGACCGCGTGGAATCTGCCAGACACGCCTCAAACGTCCTTAATATCCTGCGCTCGATCGGTGCAGGGAAACTTGCCATCGTGGTTCACGACAATCCGGATCCGGATGCCATGTCCAGTGCTGTTGCCCTAAAAACGATTGCTGCGAGCGTTGATATCGAATCCGAGATGCTGTACCGGGGCGAGATCGGTCACCAGGAGAACAAGGCATTCATAAATCTGCTCCAGATCGATATGGGAAAACTCGATGAACAGAAGACACATTCTCTTGAAGATTTCAAGAAGATTGCGCTTATCGATTGTTCGATGCCAGGGGAGAATAACCTTCTCCCGAAGGATTCTGATGTTGCTATCATCGTCGACCATCATCCTGCTGAGATGAAGGCAGTACATGCCGAGTACATAGATATCCGCCCGAATGCCGGAGCTACAGCAACGATCATGACGAAATATCTCCAGGAACTCGATATTCCGATCAGCAAGGATCTTGCGACCGCGCTGTTATATGGCATCCGCACCGACACACTTGGATTCAAACGGAATGCCAATCCGATCGACCTGACTGCGGCTGCACTTCTGTACCCTCTCGCGGACCATGATATTCTGGACCGGATCGAAACGCCGGCCATCTCCACAGAAACACTGGACGTGTTTGGGGAGGCGATAAGGAACCGGAAGATCAAGGGCAGTTACCTGATCACGAATGTCGGAACCCTCCGGGATAGGGACGCACTTGCACAGGCTGCCGACTACCTGTTGAACCTTGAGGGGGTCACGACTGTTCTTGTGTACGGGATCGGCGAGGACCAGATATACCTCTCTGCAAGAAGCAATGATATCCGGATGAATCTTGGCAAGTCGATGCAGGATGCGTTTGGGGAGAGCGGTTCGGCAGGAGGGCACGCAACAATGGCGGGCGCCCAGATCCCGCTCGGGGTCTTCAGCGACACAAAGGATAGGCAGGCACTGATGAAGATCTCAGAAGAAGTGGTGATGAAACGGTTCTTTGCAGCAATTGGCGTTGAGAATGGGGATGAATGAATCCGGAGATCGGATTTTTGAACATGCTCAGGACTTGTCAGGGAATAACCTGCCGGAATTAGTGCTATTGCTCAGTCATGGATAAACGAATGTGTGGAGAAATATAAAAACTATAGAATGATCAAAAAATAAAAATAGGATCGCTCAAATGTCCTCGAGCGATTCGATGCCGATCTTCCGGACGTTTGGCTTCCATATCTTGTCTGGCATCCAGTCAGGCTTGTTCTTTGGAGCGTCAACCTGTTCCCTCCACCCCTCGAAGACGTGCACCTTTTTCGTGCCGCGTTCACGTAGCAGTATCCGTGTAGGATTTGCTTTGGTATTGCCAACCCGATTCGCAACCTTGAGCGCTGCCTGCCGAGGCTGCTTCCCAGAAAAGACACCATGTTCGCTGCCACCATTGTCCCGCAGTACAAAGTTCCTTGTTTTCTCCATAACATACACCTCGCGCTATGCTTAAGTCATGCGCGGGTGATACTAATCACTTATAGGATATTAATGTAACGCCTGTGATACCCCTTCCCGATGGCGGTGTCATCATGGAAATCGCTTAGTGATTTCAATTATGCGGGCGATCTACAGGGATGAGATGCAATGACAAATATCATGGAAATCTACCAGTTGCTCCCGAAACTGAACTGTAAGGAGTGTGAGAAGCCCACATGTATGGCATTTGCAAGTTCGCTTCTGTCAGGCGAGTCTGAAATCGCTGATTGCCCCCCATTATACGAGAGCGGGTACGAGAGTCAATTGCAGGAGCTGCAATCGCTGCTTGCGCCAGTGAGCGGCGCTACCGAGACAGGACTAGTAATCCATGAGGAGTTATGCTTCGGGTGCGGGAACTGCGTCGTTGCCTGCCCTGTGAATGTTGCCAATGATCCACACGGCGCAGCTCTCGGGCTTGCACCATCCAACGATAAAGTGATCCTTGAAGTGGTAGGCGGCGTCGTCACTGCCAAGAATGTTGGTGAATGCAGGCGGTTCGGGCAGAATAAGATCCTGTGCGATGTCTGTATCGTAACCTGCCCGTCAAAAGCGATCGAGTTTGTATAAGGGAACTCAGACACGATCAAAAACTTCAGTGAAAACACATATCTGCTTCAAATTAAGCGGTAACCGAGGCACTATCTAAAAAATTGGTGATTTGTTATAATTATCGTGGACATAGTGGTAAAAGTTCTTTAGTATTCGGAAGTTTCCGCTCACTTTCGTAGTAGTGGTAATACCCAATCAATTTTAGCCCTAGCACCTTCCACCATACTACCAGCTTGACACGGTTTCGGGTACGCTTCAACCATATATTTATCTCCGTCATCTTCTGTCTGAACTTCTTCTGGTGACGTCTTTCGCCCAAACTTGAAGTTGCCCCATCCGGACATGTCACAGAAGTGTGTGAAGCCTATGAAATCGAAGGTTTCGCATTTCCGGCCATGTTGCTTTGCTCTCGTGCATGCGCACCGTCCGAACTCGATAATCTTACTCAATTCTCTCATATATCGTGAGTCCAAACTTACCCATTTGCAGTCTCATCGTATCTCCGAATACTCTGGCTTCTACTTCATTCTCAAAACAGACGATGAATGGGGTTGAGGAGAGCGTATTGGCCCTCCCGAGAACCCAAGCATTCCATTGATACCATGCTACGGTCTGAGACCCCGCTCTGACTCACATCACCTCGCAATGTCCCAGAACTCTCTGCTATATTCCAAGACAGGAGGACCCGACTAACGGTGGTGTGAATGCTGCCTTTCGTCACACTGAAAACGTCGGCTTCCGGAACCATCAGAATTTCGGGACTTATAACCGAACACCCTTCGTTGTGGCCTGGTACCCCATCCCCCGCCTCACATCAGTCCGTTACCGGGTCGGGTGCGGGGTTCAGTTCTGAGGTGGTGGCTATCCTTTCCTCGAGGCTTGGATTTTCACCATCGGCGAGTATGAATTTATCTCGGCGCTCCAGTGTAATCCGTGTTAATCTGTGGCTAATATAGCTTTCAGACACGGATTAACACTGATGGACACAAATTGAGTCTTTTATGCATATCTTTCAGAAAGACTAAAGATGAGTTTTACCATACTTTTTGGAGTGGATACGAAAACACTCCGATTTTATGGTAGTATGCACGTGTTCGAACATTCGTGCAATTCATGATATCACTTGGTGCTGATTTTATCACAAATTTGTCCCGTTTATTGGCGCATACCGTGTATTTCTAAAATTTCCAGTATTTGTACCGCTCATGCGCTTGTATCGCAGTGATTCGTAAAAATTCGTTCCATTCATGATTTTGACCGAATTCTTATATACTATCTACTTAAATAAACTATGAGGGTATATTATTTTGAGGATTTCCTAACACACCTCACGCCACACGCACAGTCTCTAGATTTCTCGGCACCTGAGTTTTGATGTGATGTTTGTTATAAATCGAACTTGCAAGACTCAGACAGTTCCTCTCATCGCCATGCTCGGTCATCACCAGTTCCGGTTTCGGACGCATGTTCTTGATATATTTTACCAGTTGGTTCCGGTCAGAATGCCCTGAAAACCCATCGATCGTGCAGACCTCAAGTTTGATCTTGAGCAACTCGGACACACCTCTCCTTGTGATCGGTATCTCGGTCCTACCCTTCTGGATGCGCTGTCCCACAGTCCCCTCGGCTTGATAACCGACAAATATCAAAGTGCTCTTCTCATCAGATGCAAATGCCTTGAGATATTCCATGATCGGACCACCATTCATCATTCCAGAGGTCGAGATGATGATCGCGGGATCAATATTGCTCAAAAGATCTTCGCGCATCTTCTGCGAATCCACCTTAGCGAAACAATCCGCAAGGAATGGATTCATCCCTTTGTGGAAGATCTGATTCCGCAGATCGCTGTTCAGATACTCAGGATGCGTGGTGTGGATCGCTGTTGCCTCCCAGATCATACCGTCTAAATATATCGGAACCTGCCCGATCCGCTTCTTCCGCATAGCCTCTTCGAGAACCAGCATCACATCCTGACTTCGCCCGACCGCAAAAGCAGGGATCAGTACCTTGCCCCCGCGCTCGATAGTCCTCTTCGCGATCTCTGTGATGTTCTTCTCCGCAACATTCCGCGGAGGCTGGAAATCGTTCGGACCGCCATAAGTCGCCTCCATGATCACAGTCTCCGCTCTCGGGAAATTATTGATAGCGCTGTCGAACAATCTCGTCTTTTCGTACTTGAAGTCGCCAGTAAAGACCACGTTGTGTAAACCATCGCCAACGTGGAAGTGAGCGACCGCTGATCCAAGGATGTGTCCTGCGTTGTGGAGTGTCAGTTTCATGTCAGGCGCGATATCGGTAACGCTCCCGTAATCAAGAACGATTGTGTGTTTGAGCGCTTCCCTGACCATCTCAGAGCTATACGGGATACGCCTTCCTTCCTTGTTCGCGACATCAATGTAATCAATCTGCAGAAGCGCCATCAGATCGCGGGAGGGGGGTGTGGCATACACAGGACCACGGTACCCGTACTTGAACAAGAGCGGCACAAGTCCACAGTGGTCGAGATGCGCATGTGTCACCACCACGCCGTCGAGGTGGGTGATCGGGGAGACTTCAGGGATGTACAGGTATGGTGTACCACCGTTGTCATCAGCGCCCACATTGATGCCGCAATCAATCAATACTCTCGTTTCCGGAGTTGACAACAAGAAGCAACTCCGTCCAACCTCCCTACAACCTCCGAGTGCTGTTACGCGTATCCAATTATCAGGAGATGTGATGCTGCGGTGGATCTTCTCCCCGAGTTCCCGCAGGATCTGTTTGCGCTCATCAAGACTCTCGCGCAGCACATGCCTGACGTTCTTTATCGTCGACGACTCGATTGGTGGGGTGCGCACGACCTTTGGCGTCCAGCCAATGTGCCTCGTGATCTCGCGAAGCATCGACCCGTGCTGCCCGATAACTAGCCCTGGCTTCTCTGCCTCGATCATAACCTCTCCGGTATCACTATCGAAGCAGTAGTCTGTGATGCCAGCGTCCGCCGGCGCTATCTTTTCGATTGCAGCGGTAGCATCAGCAGGATCGTAC
>Ga0164318_10002977_pt1 | contig 15898 bp, 12 predicted proteins | sample GuaBasSedimGuay9_FD_113734 | JGI IMG/M metagenome (GOLD analysis project Ga0164318, IMG submission 113734) | Subseafloor sediment microbial communities from Guaymas Basin, Gulf of California, Mexico - Guay9, Core 4571-4, 0-3 cm | ecosystem: Environmental > Aquatic > Marine > Hydrothermal vents...
ATGTTATGGGTAACAAGAGAACATGTACATGTGGATAGAGTTGCTTGTCCATGGTTAATTAAGAACTTTATTGATGGAGATGCAGTATTTAAATTTGTTCCTAGGGATACTGATCCCGCAACAATTAAAGAAGGAATTGTTTTTGATATGAAAGGGGTAGAATTAGGTCATCACGGTGACGACTGCTCGTTTGATTCAATCATTAAAAAATATAATTTAGAGGGAGATAAAGCCCTTAAAAAAGTTCAATATATCGTTAATCTTGCAGATAACGGTAAAGAAGATGAACATCCTTTAGCATATGCATTAGACGTTTTTGCTAGAGGGTACCGTTTGAATAGCCAAACTGATCATGAAACATTAGAAAAAGAATTTCATCTTTATGATGCTTTATATGCTTATTATGTTAATGAAAATAATAAAAAATAGGTATCAATAAATTTACTAGTAGATAGGAGTAAAATAGATGGACGAAATAATTAAAAGATTAATAAAGTTTAGAGATGATAGAAATTGGAAGCAATTCCATACTCCAGAAAATCTAGCTAAGTCAATTGCTATAGAGGCATCAGAATTACTGATTAACTATCAGTATGGTGATACATATTTTGATTTAGAAAATGTAAAAGATGAACTTGCAGATGTAATGGCTTATTGTTTAATGTTAAGTGAACATTATGGGTTTGACATTGAAAAGATAATGAATGAGAAAATTGATAAAAATGAGGAAAAATACCCAGTAAATAAAGCTTATGGAAAAGCAAATAAGTACAACAAACTATAAAAAAATGGATTCCTTTTTTGGAATCCATTTTATTTTTATGAATAATTTTTTCTAACCATTGAGTTATGAATTTTAGTAATTGCTTTACGGGTATCAGTTTTCTTATTATTAATATCTTTTTTAACAGTTTTAGCAAAGTTAGCTAATTTTCTAACTTGAGATCTTGTTAATGTTTGACGTTGTTGATCAATAATTGCATCAACATTATAACAAGCATACAGTTTTATGATATCAAGTTCAAAACCTTGTCTAATACTAACTAGGGAAAGTAGTGTTTTAGCTTTTTCGATTGCTTTCGCTTCTTTTTTAAGAAGTTTTATAATGCTTTTTGTATAATTATTATCCTTTAATTCAGCTACGAAATCTAATTTTTCATCAATATATCTTGTTGCTTGAATGATAGTATGTTCAGTATATATAGCTTCGATTATTCCTCTGATTTCAGTAATTGATACTTTACCTTCAATTGCTTTTAAGATGTTTTCTTCATTTAAATCGAAAGTAGAATCAATAAGATTAGTATTAAGTTCATCAGCGGCATCAACAGCAATTTGATGAAGATGTTTCATAATGATTTCACGTGAACGTTTATCGCGCATATCTTTTTTCATCATTTTAGCGTTTGATTGGGCAATGTTGTAAATCTCTTCTAAGTCATCTTCAATTCCCATATCTAAATAACAACTTTCCTCATTAGGATAATCAAGTTGTTCAAAAGATCTTTGGTTCTGTTCATCTTCAGCATAGTCATTATCCTCATCGTAAATATATTTAGCTTCATGAAAATGAATTTGTTTGTAGTCATTAATTAGCTTATTACCTTTTTTAGAAATAGCTCCTTTTGATTCGCCAAGATCTACTCCAATTGAATAAAAAGCTTTGATAATTAAATATAGTTCTTCATTCATGGATATATACCCCCGTTACGTATTTATAATTTATTATATCATATTGATAGATAATAACAATATTGTTATTCAAAAAAGATGGGATTAGGTAGTATTAACGAATGATTATGAGAATTAGCTTGATAATAAATAATGTTTTTTTAAAAAAAAGTAAATATCTAAAAAAAAACCAAAATAGTCATACTTTGGTTTTAAATAAATGAAAAAACTATTAAAGATAACGCTTTACAAAGCTTAATTTAAGTGATAAACTATGTTTGAAGATAGGCATATTATTCATAATGATAATCACTTTCAAGAAATTCACGAATGAGAACATGAGTTAGTCCTAAGACATTAGATTTAGATTTGTATTTTGAAGTTGTTAAAATTTCTAAATTCATAACTTTTGAACGTAATTTATTTTTAATGAGCGAGATACTTTCAGGAGCAGCCTCGATAATTTTACTATTTATTACAATGGTTTGAGGGTTCAACATTTGGGAAATATTATTAATTGTTAAACTTAAATATTTGATAAAATCTTTATAGATTTTCAAAGCATATTCATTTTTTGTTTTGATTTTTTCTATTAAATCGTCAATAGATATTTTCTGATTAGTTAAAGCGTAATAATCATCAACTAACGCTGTGTCTGAGATATATCGTTCTAGACAACCATAATTTCCGCAAACACATTTTTTACCATTTGGAATTAAGATTGTATGACCGATTTCTCCAGCATAGCCATTTTCACCAGTATATAACTTGTGATCAATGATGATGCCCATTCCAACACCAATCCCAATATTTAGTGAAACTAGATTACTTTGTTGGGCATGACTAATATTTTCACCTAGTGCGGAAATGTTAGCCTCGTTTTCTACATAAGTTTTTATTCCAGTATGAGCAAAAATTATTTTTTTAAGTTCAATATCCTTCCATGAAGAAAAAGGCGTATAAACAATCTTCTTTGATTTAGATAAAATTCCATAAACACCGATACCAATCCCGATAATTCCATAAGTAGAATTATAGGTATTTAGTTTCAGTTCATCAATGGTTTCCAATAAGATTGTTAAGTATGAACTAAATTCACTATTACTAATTTCTTTATTGATTTCAAATAAAATATCACCATAAAGATTAGTGATAACTCCGTATATTAAATGAGTTTGTAAATCTAAACTAAGGATTCTGCCAGCATTTTTATTTAGTGATATTGCATTTGCACTACGACCACTAGTCTTTATTTTTTTATCAAGTTCAATAACGATATTCTTATCAATTAAAACTTGGATAATTGAAGAAATAGTTGCTTTATTAAGCGTTGTAATTCGCGCTAATTCGATTCGAGAAGTTTCTTTTAATTCAAGAAGTTTCTCAATTACTAAATTTGTATTAACTAATTTTATTGACTTTGAATTTGCAGTTTGCATGTTACCACCCTTTCAATTTCAAGTAAATTATATAATAAATTTTATTGTTTTACAAATAGCAAGAAAGATATTAAATATCTAGGAGGAAGAACATGGAATATTACAATGATGTTAAAAAAGTAAAATATGAGGGGTCAAAAAGTAAAAACCCATTTGCATTTAAATATTATAATGCAGATGAAATAATTCTAGGTAAAAAGATGAAAGATCACCTTAAATTTTCTATGGCTTATTGGCATACAATGACAGGAACAGGTGGAGATCCTTTTGGTAGCGGAACAATGAAACGCCCTTGGGATGAAGAAACAAATGAAATGGAAAAAGCAAAAATAAGAGTTAAAGTTGCTTTTGAACTTATGGAAAAACTGGGACTTGAATATTTTTGTTTCCATGATCGTGATATTGCGCCAGAAGGGGAAACATTGCAAGAAAGCAATCAAAACTTAGATGAAATAGTAGACGTAATTGAAGCAGAAATGGAACGTACTGGAATAAAATTATTATGGGGAACAGCTAATTTATTTTATAATAAGCGTTTTGTAAATGGGGCAAGTACTAGTCCTAATGCTGATGTTTTTGCTTTTAGCGCAGCTCAAGTTAAAAAAGCAATGGAAGTTACTAAAAGATTAAATGGGGCTGGGTATACCTTTTGGGGTGGAAGAGAAGGATATGAAACTCTCTTAAATACCGATATGGCTTTAGAACAAGATAACTTTGCAAGATTTTTAAAAATGGCAGTTGATTATGCTAAAGAAATCGGTTTTAAAGGACAATTTTATATTGAGCCAAAACCAAAAGAACCAACAAAACATCAGTATGATTTTGATAGTGCGACAGTTATTTCGTTTTTGAGAAAATACAATCTTGATAAAGATTTCAAACTAAATATTGAAACTAATCATGCAACATTAGCAATGCATACAATCAATCATGAATTAAGACTAGCAGCTGATAACGATATGTTAGGAAGTGTAGATGCTAACCAAGGTGATTTATTATTAGGCTGGGATACAGATCAATTTCCAACAAATATTTATGATGCAACATTAGCAATGTATGAAATTTTAAGAGCTGGTGGGTTAAAAAGTGGTGGCCTTAATTTCGATGCAAAAGTTAGAAGAAGCTCATTTAAAAAAGAGGACTTACTAATTGCCCATATTGCAGGAATGGATACATTTGCCGCAGGTTTAAGAATTGCAGTCAAACTACTAGAAGATCAAGTTTTTGAAGATAACTTAAAGGAAAGGTATCGTTCTTATAATGAAGGAATCGGAAAACAAATAGTTAGTAATGAAATTGGATTTAAAGAATTAGAAGCCTATATTTTTAGTAAAAAAACATTAGCTAAAAATGAATCAGGAAAACAAGAATTATTAGAAGCAATCTTAAATCAATATATTATTGGTTAGGTAATTAAAATGTATATTGGGATTGATCTAGGAACTTCAGGAGTTAAATTAATTTTACTAACAAAAACAGGAGTTATTAAAAGAGTTGTTAATAAAGAATATCCATTATTAAATCCAAAGCCATTATGGAGTGAGCAAAACCCTAATGATTGGTATAACCAAACGGTGCTAGGATTAGAAGAATTAATAAAAGGTTATGAATTAAAAATTAAAGGAATTAGTTTTTCTGGCCAAATGCATGGTTTAGTAATATTAGATAAAAATGATGTTGTTTTAAGAAATGCTATCTTATGGAATGATCAAAGAACAGTAGAAGAAGTTGACTTTTTAAATCATGAAATAGGAATAGAAAGATTATTAAAAGCAACTGGTAATATCGCTTTAACTGGGTTAACTGCTCCTAAAATTTTATGGGTTAAAAAACATGAACCAGAAATCTTTAACAAAATTGCTAAAGTAATGTTGCCAAAAGATTACTTAATTTATCGTTTATCTGGTGTGTTTGCAAGTGATGTATCCGATTTATCTGGAACACTTTATTTTGATTGTGAAAAAAGGGAATATAGTCAAGATATGTTGAAAATTTTGGATCTAGATTTAAAGAAGGTTCCAAAAATATATGAAAGTGATGAAATTGTTGGAGAATTAAAACCGGAAATTAATGAAAGATTAAAAACACCAAAAGGAATAAAAATAATTGCTGGTGGTGGAGACCAAGCAGTAGGAGCAATTGGTGTCGGAGTAGTTAATGATGGTGACTGTAGTATTAGTTTAGGAACTAGTGGCGTAGTCTTTGTCGCAAGTGATACTTTTAAAATTGATTATCAAAGTCATTTACAATCATATGCTCATGCTAATGGTAAATATCATATGATGGCAGTAATGCTTAATGCAGCTGGAGCTATGAAGTGGTGGAATGAAAAAGTCTTTAAAAACGATGATTACGAATCGTATTATCAAAGAGTTTTAAGTGCTAAAACTGATAATAAATTATTCTTTTTACCATATTTGACAGGTGAAAGATCACCAATAAATGATGCTTATGCTAAAGGAGTTATCTTTGGATTAGAATTATCTCATCAACAAGCAGATCTTGATAGAGCAATTGTTGAAGGGGTAACATTTGCATTAAGAGATTCATTTGAATTAATTAGAAGACTTGGGATTAAGATAAAAAGAATTAAATTAACTGGTGGTGGAGCAAAAAGTAATATTTGGGCTCAAATGATATCGGATGTCTTAAAAGTAGAAGTTCAAAAAATCGAAGCAGAAGAGGGCCCAGCGCTTGGAGCAGCTATTTTAGCAATGGTAGGATTAGACGAATTTTCATCAATAAATAATGCTTGTAAAGAAATTATAAAAATGAGTGATGTTTTTTATCCATCAATAGAAAAAGCAAAATTATATGATGAAAAATATCAACAATATATTAAAATATATCCACAAATTAAAGGACTATATAAAGTAATTTACCAATAGAAAGTTTAGCTATATTCGTAAATTTATTTTTATTAAATAAGAGTTTACAAATCATAGTTGAAATGATAAACTATGTTTAGATATTAGAGTTTTGAATTTAACTAAAATTTATAGTGGTTATTTCATAATAGATATTTATCTTTTTACAAAAATGTTATGAGGTGGTTTTTTGGAACAAAAGTATATTCTTTCAATGAAGTCAATAACAAAATCATTTCCAGGAGTTAAGGCTCTTGATGAAGTTAATATTAATGTTGAACGTGGTGAAATTCATTTTATAGTTGGAGAAAATGGCGCTGGTAAATCAACATTAATGAAAGTTTTAAGCGGAATATATCCACATGGAGATTATGATGGGGATATTATTTTTGAAGGTAAAATTAAGCGCTTCCATACAATTAAAGATTCTGTAGAAGATGGGATTATAATTATAAATCAAGAATTAGCATTATTTCCTAATCTAACAGTATTTGAAAATGTATTTGTGGGACACGAAGTAGCAAATAATGGGGTAATTGACTGGGATAAAACTAAAGAATTAGCTAAAAAATATTTAGATATGGTTGGCTTGGATATTGATATCTATCAATTGGTTAGTTCACTTGGAGTAGGAAAACAACAGCTAATTGAAATTGCAAAAGCATTAAGCCAAAATGTTAAGTTATTAATCCTAGATGAACCAACTGCTGCATTAAACGATAATGATAGCGATAATTTACTACATTTACTTGTTGAACTTAAAAGTCAAGGAATCACTTCAATAATGATTTCTCATAAATTAAAAGAAGTAGAAGCTATTGCTGACTCTCTAACGATTTTAAGAGATGGTAAAACGATTATTAGAATGGATAAAAAAGATGTCAATGAACAAGTTATCATTAAAAACATGGTAGGACGAGAAATTGAGAATATTTTTCCTAAAAGAGAACCTTATAAGGGCGGAGAAGTTGTCTTAGAAACAGTACATCTTAATGCTTTTGATAAGGAACTTAACCGTTATATTGTCTCGGATTCTAACATTAAACTTCGCAAAGGTGAAGTGGTAGGAATTGCAGGGTTAATGGGAGCAGGAAGAACAGAACTAGCCTTAAGCATATTTGGTAATCCTAAAAATTACAAAGTAACTGGAAAAGTAATAGTTTTTAATAAGTCAGTTGTCTTAGACTCACCAAAAGCAGCAATCGAACATGGAATAGCTTATGTATCTGAAGATCGAAAAAGTGATGGATTAATTTTAGAAGAAACAATTAGTCAAAATATTACAATTGCTAATTTAAAGAAAATTTCTCGTTATGGTATTCTTGATTTCTTTAGGCAAAATATGTTTGCTGAACAATATGTTAAAGATATTGATATTAAGACACCATCTATTTTACAACAGGTTAAATATTTAAGTGGAGGAAACCAGCAAAAGGTTCAAGTTAGTAAATGGTTATTTTCAAATCCTAAAATTTTAATTCTTGATGAACCAACAAGAGGAATAGATGTAGGGGCAAAATACGAGATTTATACAATCATTAATGATTTAGTTGAAAAAGGGATGAGTATTCTAATTATCTCATCAGAATTACCAGAGATTTTAGGGATGTGTGATCGAATTTATGTAATTGCTGAAGGAAACCAAACAGCTGAATTTGATATTAAAGATGCTACCCCTGAAAAAATTATGAAAAGTGCAACGGTTTAGGAGGCTGACAATGGAAAAGAATAAAGAAACAAAATTTGCTAAATTTTGTTGGCGAATTTACAAATATTTTTTAACAATTATTTCAATGTTTAGAACAAATATTAGGGATTACGGAATGTATATCGCTTTAGCAGTAATTTTTGTAATATTTGGCTCAATGACTAATTGGGTTTTTCTCGGACCAATTAACTTTACAAATCTCTTAAATCAAACTGCTTATGTTTCAGTTTTAGCAGTAGGGATGACGCTAGTTATTGTTACTAGACAAATTGATTTATCTGTTGGCTATATCGGAGCTTTCTTAGGAGCTTATGTTGTAGTAGCCGTTGAAAACCAAGGTCAATCAGTATTGATAGCACTCGGTGGAGCATTATTAATCACGGCATTAGTTGGAATTATTAAAGGATATTTTATCGCTAAGATTAGCGTTCCTTCATTTGTTGTTACTTTAGCTGGAATGTTTATCTTCAAAGGATTATTAATGCTTAAAACAAATAATAGAACTATTCCAACAACAAATAATCTGTTTCAAAAAATCGGAATTGGATATTTACCAACATATGATGTTGGGGGAATGGATCTTATTACCTTAATCATTGGAGTTGCTTTAGTTTTAGTCTTGATTTTTATGGGAATTAAAGGAAGAAAGAAAAATGAAAAACTAGGAATTACAAATGAGAAAATAGAAATATTTATTACTAAGTTAGTCTTTATGTTTGGAGTTATTACTTATTTATCATGGACTTTGTCATCACACAAAGGAATTTCATACTTATTATTAATAACAGTTGTAGTAGTGGTTATTTATCATTTAATGACAACAAGAACTACTCTTGGTAGACGTATTTATGCGGTTGGAGGGAATCCAGATGCTGCTGAATTATCAGGAATAAATGTTGAAAAGATTATTGTTATTGTTTTTATCTCAATGGGAATTTTAGCTTTAATTTCAGGAGTAATGTATGTATCAAGACTCCAAAATACTTCGCCAAACCAAGGACCGTTTTGGGAATTGTACGCTATTGCAGCTGCTTTTATTGGAGGAGCTAGTGCTAGTGGGGGGATTGGAAAAATTGTTAATGCTGTAATTGGATCAATTGTTATTATGTCACTTAAAAACGGAATGGCACTGGCGGGAATTAATGCTAATATTGAACCTATTATTTTAGGATCAGTATTATTGCTCGCGGTTGTATTTGATATTTATACTAGAAACGTTAGATCAATTGACTTAGTGGGAATCCATTATGCTAAAAAGAAATATCATGACGAATTAGTTGAAGCAAAAGCTCAGTTTGATCTTGCTACTAAGGAACTTAAAGAAGCTAAAAAAATGAACAAAGAAGATTTAATTGAATATGAATATAAATTTACAAATGCGCAAGGATTATATAATAAAATAAAAGAAAAAATTCGTGTTGCGCAAGAAGAAGATTTTATTTAAGAAGGGTATTAGTACATGAAGATGTACTTTATTATAAAAAAAAAGGAGATAGAAAATGAAAAAAATTATTGGTTTATTGTTAATGGCAGTACTAGTGATTTCACTAGCAGCTTGTGGAGGATCAAAAACTATTAAAATTGGTGTAGTTTTACCTGATGCTTCAGAAGAAAGATGGGCAAACCAAGATGGTGCATTCTTTAAAAAAGAATTAGACGCGCTTGGTGAAGGTTACGAATACGAAATTTTATTCTCAGAAGGTGATGAAGCTAAAGAAAAAGCTAACGTTGAAGCTTTAATCGCTAGAGGAGCAGAAGTTATCATTTTAACAACTGAAGGTTCTGGTGCTGGGGCAGTTCAAGCAGCTCATGAAGCTGGTGTACAATTAATCGCTCATGACCGTATGGCTAAATCAGCATCTGATCATGCAGATTATTACACAACTTTCAATAGTTGGAATGTTGGTAAAGCAATGGGTGCTCACTTAGTTAGTGAAGCTCAAGCTCAAGGTTGTACAGAAACTGCACCTTGTGATTTAGCAATCTTTGCTGGACGCGTTGCAGACTGGCCAAATGCTACTTATTTCTTTGGTGGAGCAATGGAAGAACTTCAACCTGTTCTTAATATTTTTAACATTGTAAACGTTAGTGATACTTTCAGTGATTTAGCATTATACACTGAAGCTACATTTGATGATGATGCAAAAGATGCCTTACAAGCAGCAATGTTACCAGTTGATACAGACTGGAATGCTGAAACAGCTGGAACGAAAGCTGCTGCAGTAGTTGCACAACTTACAAAAACATCTGATAGTATTTTTGTATTAGCACCAAACGATGATACATCAGCTGCAATTAGACAAGAATTCGCATTAATGAGCGAACCTTATGATAACTATTTTACTACAGGTCAAGATGCTTCTGACGTTGCATTAGCTAGTTTAATGGGAGATCCTTTAAAAGGTAAAGGAACTCAAACAATGACAGTATTCAAAGACGTTTCTAAACTAGTAGCTGATTCAGTAAAAATCGCTAAAAATGTTGTTGATGGTGTTGACGGATTAACAGGATTAACAAGTGGTCCTTCAATTGATGGTGCAAAAACTGCTTATTCTCCAATTGATACATTAACTGCTGACAATCCTCAATTAACTTACGATCTAATCTTTGCTACAGGATACAAATCTAAAGATTCAGATACATTTAGTAATATTGATTTCACACCTTACGAATAATAATTGATTCAAACCCTCTTATTTGAAAAAAGCTCAAAAAGCTCTTGCTGAAAGAGCTTTTTTCTATGCTTTTTTGAGAAAATAAAAACAGGAATTTTTATTAAAAATTTCTGTTTATTTTTTTAAGGCTGCTTTAAAACTTAATTCTTCTTTTTTAAACCATCGTTTAATATTTTCAAAATGTTTATAAAACGATAATGAAGACATCAAGAGAACTATAATAATACTGATAATTGTAAAGTTGAAAAATAATAAAACTAGTGGAGTTGCAGTGATATACAATACAGTTCCAGTAACAACATAATTGGTTACGATAGTACTAATAATAAGGAAAAGCATTAATGATATCCCTATAATAGGGGCAGCCCCAATGATAATGCCGACATATGCAGATGTTCCTTTTCCACCATGATAATTAGAGTAAATTGGATAAATATGACCAAACATGACACTTAGTCCACCTAACATCCACAGATAGTCGTTTTCAGGATATAGATAACGTAAAACAACAATGGGAATTAAGCCTTTTAAAACATCAAGAACACCAACAAGCACTCCCCATTTTAAGCCTAAAGTTAAAGTAGCATTAGAAGCTCCAGCACTTTTAGTGTTAACTTCTCTAATGTCTATTCCTTTTAAAAGCTTTGTTAAAATTAAAGAAGGGCTAATTGAACCAATTAAATAACTAATAATCACAATCATTAAATATTCCATAAAAAACTCCTTTAGTTTAATTATGTTTATTTTACCCTTATTTTAATTAAAAATAAAGGCAAAATATTAATTTCTTAAAGGAAAGATATGTTATGATATTAATATAAGATAGATTATTCTTGAAGTGAGGTAGATTATGGAAACTTTAAATAAAGACGAAGCAAAAATAAAAAAAATCGATCAGTTTATGGATGAAATTTTAAAAGATCATCCCTCGCTAACAAAAAAGCAAATTTATTTAGAATATGAAGATGCAATTGATGAAATAAAACCCCTTGATCTCTTTTATTTAGAAATGTATAGACAAGAGACTAAGTATTCAGTAGAAGAAATTATGCAAGATGCTGATAAGTTTGTAAATGTTTTTCATCAAAGATTAGAAAAATATGAAATAAAAGAATACAAAAACAACTTTTTTAAATCGCTTTATTTAGAAACAGTGGCAATCAATAATCATTTAGAAAGTTTAAAGCCGTTATTTAAAAACAAAAAGATTATTGAAAATAAGGATCAGCTTTTAAAAGGTTTTGAAAAATGTTTAGAAGTAGAAAGAAAGTTTTTAAAAAAAGAGAATATCTTGTTTCCTCATTTAGAAAAAACAATCCCATCAACAAAACCACTAGAAGTAATGTGGGCCCTTCATGATGCTGCTAGAAAAACATTAAGAGAAATATTAACAATGTTAAAACAATCAACAATTAATGAAAAGGAAATTACCTTATTAATTGGAAAATATTACTATACCTTATATGGAATTAACCAAAAAGAACAGTTAATTTTATATCCAGTAGCGATTAAATTACTCGATGAGACGACGTTAAACAAAATGTTTAATGAATCACATGAATATGGTTACGCGATGATTGAGGTGAAACATCAAGAGATTATTGAAACAGTTGAAGAAGGGCAATATAGTGAAGGAGTCTTTAAAACTAAAACAGGAACATTGGAAATGAAAGAGTTAGCTGTATTATTAAATTATTTACCGCTAGATATTACTTTTGTTGATAAAGATGATAAAGTTAAATATTTTAATAACCGAAAAGCAAGACATTTTCCAAGAAATCCATCGATTATTGGGAGATTAGTAAAACACTGTCATCCTCCTAAAAGTGTTAAAATTGTTGAAGAAATCGTTGATAGTTTTAAACAGGGCAAAAAAGATGTAGAAGAGTTTTGGATTACATTTAATAACGTTATATTATATATTACTTATTACGCTCTTAGAGACAAAGAAAACAACTATATGGGAGTTTTAGAAGTCTCTCAAGATGTTACTCATATTAGAAATCTAAAAGGAGAAAAAAGATTACTTTAATTAACCTAAACCAAGTTTTTAAACTTGGTTTTTCTTTTTAGATAAATCAATGTTATAATATTAAAAGGTGATAAATGATGAAAGCATATGGAAAAAAGATTAATGAATTATTAAAAACTTACGAAGTAGATAAAGCAAAAGGTCTTAGAAATGATCAAGTTATTGCTTTAAGAGAGCGACATGGTGAAAACAAACTTGAAACTTATGGAAGAATATCGATTTTTAGAATGATTATTGGAGAACTTCTCCAGTTCTTAAATGTTTTATTAATTGTTGCTGCTGTAATTAGTATGATTGCGAGTGGTCATTTTACTGATGGATTGTTTATTTTTGCAATTGTGATCTTAAATGTTAGTTTATCAGTTTTTCAAGAAAGAAAAGCTGGAAACGCTGTTGAAGCCTTAAAAGATATGAGTGCTCCACATGCTAAAGTATTAAGAGATGGAAAACTAGTAGAAATTGATTCTAAAGAATTAGTTCCTGGAGATATTATTTTATTAGAAGCAGGCGACTATATTCCCGCTGATTTAAGATTAATTGAGACAGTTAATTTAAAAATTGACGAATCAGCATTAACAGGTGAGAGTGTTCCTGTGGAAAAAGATGCATCAGCAATCTTAAATGATGCTACCCCAATTGGTGATAGAATTAATATGGGATATATGAGCACAATTGTTACTTACGGAAGAGCAACTGGAATTGTTATAAGTACTGGAATGAATACTGAAATCGGTAATATTGCAATGCTTTTAAATGAAGTAGAAGATGAAATGACACCCCTGCAAATTAAGATTGATAAATTAGGTAAACTGCTCGGAATGATTAGCATTGTTGTTGTAATTGTTATTTTTGTTGTTGGTTTATTTTATCAGTTTGATGTTTTAGAACTATTTTTAGTTAGTGTTAGTTTAGCAGTTGCGGCAATTCCTGAGGGATTACCAACCGTTATTACGGTTGTCCTCGCTATTGGAATGAAGAAGATGGCTAGTAAAAACGCGATAGTAAAGGAATTAAGTGCTGTTGAAACATTAGGAAGTACAACGGTAATATCTAGTGATAAAACAGGAACATTAACCCAAAATAAAATGGTTGTTACGAGAATTTTTGATAATTTAAAAATGATTGAAGTAACAGGAGATGGTTATTCTTTTGATGGTGAAATTAAAGGGGATAATCAAAATATTAGTAAACTATTAGAAATTGGAGCACTTTGTAATGACTCTTCAATTTCAAAAGATTCCTTAATAGGAGACCCAACTGAACTAGCGTTAGTAACGCTTGCTGCTAAAAAAGGGATCTTCCAAGCGGAACTTAAAAAGCAATACGAACGACTCGATGAATATCCATTTGATAGTGAAAGAAAATTAATGAGTACTGTTCATAAAATTAATGATATTAAATATTTATATACAAAAGGAGCACCTGATCAACTTTTAAAACAATGTAAATATTATTTACTAGATGGAGAAATAAAAATAATTGATCAAAAATTTATTAAAACAGTCGAACTTGCAAATCAAGGAATGGCCCGAAGTGCTTTGCGTGTTTTAGGATTTGCTTATAAAGAGTTAAATAATGAAAATGAACTAGTAAAAGAAGAAAATAATTTAATATTTACTGGTCTTGTTGGGATAATCGATCCACCTAGAACTGAGGTAAAAGCATCGATTGAAGTATGTCATAAAGCAGGAATGCGGGTTGTAATGATTACTGGGGACCATAAAATTACAGCCTCAGCCATCGGAAAAGAATTAGGGATCTTGCAAGAGGGAGATAACGCCTTAAGCGGTGAAGAAATTGATCAATTAAGTTATCCAGAATTTCTTGAATTAGTTAAAGTTACTAATGTCTTTGCGAGAGTTTCACCTAACCATAAAGTAATGATTGTTAAAGCCTTGCAAGAAACGGGAGAAATTACTTCAATGACAGGGGATGGAGTAAATGACGCTCCGGCTTTAAAACAAGCAAATATTGGAGTTGCAATGGGAGTTACTGGAACAGATGTTTCTAAAGAAGCAGCTGATATGATTTTACTAGATGATAATTTTGTAACAATTGTTGATGCTGTAGAAGAAGGGAGAGTTATTTATTCCAATATTAGAAAATTTGTAGGATATTTAGTAAGTTGTAACGTTGGAGAAGTATTGTTAATTTTTGTTGCAATGGTGTTAGGATGGGGTTCACCATTACTCCCAATTCAAATCCTTTGGATTAATTTAGTAACTGATTCATTCCCAGCCTTTGCTCTTGGCCTTGAGAAAAAAGAAGAAGGCATTATGGAAGTTGATCCAATCGATCCAGGAGCATCAATTGTTGATAAAAAAATGGGAATTGCAATCGCATTTCAAGCAGTCTTTTTAGCAACAGCAGTTTTAATCTCTTATTATATTGGTCATAATATTATTGGCGGAGCACATGTTGGAGAAACCTTCGCTTTCATTACTATTATTACTGGTGAATTATTAAGAACATTCTCAGCCCGTAGTGAAACGACAACAATTTTCAAAATGAAAATCTTTGAAAATAAATGGATAAACTATTCTGTATTGCTTGGCATGATTTTATTATTAATTGTTTTATTTGTTCCAGGCATTAACACCTTATTTAGAACAGATGTAAATTTATCTATTTCTAGTTTCTTTATTGCCTTAAGTTTAGGATTTATGCCATTATTTGGTGGAGAAATCTCGAAAATATTTAAAAGCTAAAACTTAAAAAAATCTTTAAAAAAATTTAAAAAGTGCTAAAAAAAGAAAAACATTGTATTAAGAAAACGCCTTAAAGAAGCCGTAAAATACGGTTTCTTTTTTTGTAGAAAAAAAATTAAAAAAATTAGTGTTTTCCTATTGACAAAACTTAAAAACAGTAATATAATACAGGTGTAATTGGCACTCTAGGAGTGAGAGTGCTAAAAAAAGAAAAAAGGAGGAATTGTTATGTTTAAAATTACACCATATAGAAGCTCATATCCAAGAAAAACAAGTTACGATAATGTATTTGATTTATTTGACGATTTCTTTAATGAAACAAGAAATACACAAGCAGGTTTTAAAATTGATGTCTTAGAAGAAGATAAAGATTATATTATTGAAGTAGAAACTCCAGGAGTTTCAAAAGACAATATAGAAATCCATTATGAAAATGATTATTTAACTATTGATCTTAAAAAAGAGGAAGTTAAGGAAGATAAACATAAAAACTATCTTCACAAAGAGCGTTATATTGAAAGCGCAACTCGTAGTATTTATTTAAAGGATATTGATGCTTCAAAATTAACAGCTAAACAAGATAATGGTATTTTAACTATTACTGCACCAAAACTTGAATCTAAAACTACAAAATACTTAGTAGATATTAAGTAAATTTACATTGCACTTCAAGTGTTTCAACTTGAAGTGCTTTGTCTCTAAAGGAGGTAACAACAATGAATATCGAAAAATTTACAAATGCATCAAAGAAATTAATAAATAGTGCGAATGATTTAGCACTTGAAAAAAACAATCAAC
>Ga0164318_10002978_pt1 | contig 15895 bp, 15 predicted proteins | sample GuaBasSedimGuay9_FD_113734 | JGI IMG/M metagenome (GOLD analysis project Ga0164318, IMG submission 113734) | Subseafloor sediment microbial communities from Guaymas Basin, Gulf of California, Mexico - Guay9, Core 4571-4, 0-3 cm | ecosystem: Environmental > Aquatic > Marine > Hydrothermal vents...
ATCCTGGTCAGGGAAACCGCGATTCCCCAGGCTACTATCCCTAATAGGAGGAGACCAATAATTTTTCTCATTCCTCGAACCTCTTTGTTCTTCTTATGGCGACGACAAACACAGCGGTGACCAGGGCGGCTCCGATAGCTGCTTCCGCCATGGCTACATCCGGCGCTTGAAGGAGATAAAAAAGGATAGCTGCTATCAAACTAACCAAAGCCGCAGCAATGACAGCGTTGATCAGATCCTTAAAAATAGAGGCGGCGATTGCGGCTATAAGCATCAAGATTATCAAAAGGAAAGCAACAATCGGAATCATGGTCTCTCCTCGTCCTGCTCTAACTCATCGTCAAGCGGTTTATACTCCTCGAATTCCTTAGTTTTATCTACAACAGTTTTATCACACAGAGGAACACCACTCTTACAAGATGCTCTGCCCAAGGCATGATTGGAAATGGGATTGGTAAGAAGGATAAATAAAGCAATAACCAGTGTTTTCCAGAACCAAGTTGGTTCCATGAGGCCCACCCCAATAATGGTGAAGAAAGCACCAACGGTAGTACATTTTGTTCCTGCCTGAAGCCGGTTATAGACATCAGGAAGTCTAAATATACCCAAGCTTCCCAAAAAAAGGAATATGCTCCCAATTCCGGTAATGATGATCCCTATCGTAAGCATCTAAATGCCTCTCTCCAAAAATCTGGCAATGGCTATTGAACCTATAAAAGTGAGCACCGCATAAACCAACGAAACGTCTAAATACACGTATCGTTTGAAGATAAATCCCAGAAGAACCAAAAGCGCCGTGGTAACCGTAGCCATTGTATCCACGGCCACGGCTCTGTCGGGCGCGGTGGGTCCCTTCAACATACGCAAAAGGCATAAAATAACGCCTGCCCCTATGATGGCAAGAAAAATAATCTCAGTCATGCAAAGATTACCTTTAAGTACCTTTCAAACCTTTGCCCTATGATTTTTGTAGCCTTATCTATATCTTCTGTTCTCACATTTATCCAATGCACAAGAAGCTTATCCCCCAGAATATCCAGCGTAAATGTTCCTGGCGTCAAAGTAATAGAATTGGCTAGAATCATTTTCGCAATATCAGCCTTAAGTTGAGTCTTAATGACCACAATCCCGGGTTTTATGGGCATCTTAGGATGAATAACCCGGTAGGCCACATCAAGGTTGGCTTTTATTATTTCCTTGAAAAGGACAACTACATAGACAATCAAGAAGGCAAACCTTTTCAAGGTCAAAGGAGGAAGTCCTAATTTGAGATAGTATTTATTTAACGACAAGGCTAAAACAAGGCTTATGAAAATACCACTAAACAGCTCCTGCCTGTTAAAAGTCGAAGTGAGGCATAGCCATATTAAAACCAGGAATAGAAAGAGATAAAGAAAACTCTTAATTCTGTTTTCTATATGCATCCTCATACTAACTCCGCATCTTATATCACTCATCTCTCACTTAGCATTTTCGAAGCTTTTCTTTGAATTCCCCACTCTCATGTTGGCAGGCTGAGAATAGAGTTGTCTTTCAGAGTAGCTGCACACTTCATATCTGGGCAAAAGACCAGCGGCACGCACCGGCTCCTAAGGGTACGGTTAGAATTGTCACTGTGTCAAATCTACAACATCGAGCTTGATTCCAATAACTTACTGCGAATCCAGTGAAATATTTCACAAACTCTCTTAAAAAACATCACTGAACGAGGAACCAACTCAGGGTCTCCAGCTCGATGCTGACATCCACATCTTGCAACTTCACAGATTCCGGCACTCTAATTTTGCAAGGGGAAAAATTCAAAATAGCCTTCACCCCCGAACTAACAAGTCGATCTGCCACCTCTTGAGCTGCATAATGGGGCACAGCAATAACACCTATCTTTATGCCTTTTTGCTTTACAGTTTCGGGCAGGCGAGTTATATCTAGGATGGCTACATTAGCCCATCTGGTGCCAATCTTGTCAGGGTCCTTGTCAAAGATAGCAATAATTTCAAATCCTCGCCTTCTGAATCCCGAGTAAGAGAACAGAGCTGCTCCCAGATTGCCTGCCCCTACCAGGGCCATCGGCCATTTCTTGTTTAACCCTAAGATCTTCTCTAAGGAGGAGACCAGCTTCTTCACACTATAACCTACTCCGGCCAGCCCAAGCTGTCCCAAGTAAGAGAGGTCACGGCGAACCTGGGCAGCGGTCACATGCAAGGCCTGGGCTATCTGAGAGGAGGTAACTAAATAAATACCCTCTCCTTCCACTTGCTCAAGGTATCGAAGATAGAGAGAAAATCTAGTGACTACCTTGTCCGAGAATTTCCCCTTTCCCCTCAAACATCCCATTTGTCTACTAAGTTCAGCAGCTAATAGAGATACGGCCGGCTCCTCTCAAAATCTTTGAGAAATATAATACAGTTTCGTCCGCTCTGCAAGAAAAAAATCGCTCTGCGATAAATTTTTTTTGGAAAAGAGAGAAATATGTCTGGCTGCGATCGCTATTATCACATGTCGCTTAGAGTTACAAATAAACCTTGACAAACAGTGCTTGGCTGGCTTATATTACTTAGTTAATTCACTTGTTCGGAGAATCCCCAAGTCCGATTTGACCAGAGAAAACAGGAAGGACGTCTTATGCTTCAGATCATAAGCTTGGGAGAGGCCCTGATCGATTTTGTCTCCCTTAAGACAGGGGTTGACGTAAAAGACGCGCCCGGTTTTTTGAAGGCAGCCGGTGGGGCTCCGGCCAATGTGGCTGCTGCTCTGGGTAGATTGGGTGTGCACGTCGGCTTCATTGGCAAAGTCGGCGATGACCCTTTTGGCCACTTCCTCAAAGAGACCTTAGCGAACAATGGGGTGGACACGTCACAGATGCTCTTTGAGAAAAACGCTCGCACCGCTCTGGCCTTCGTCTCCCTTCGTCCAGACGGGGAGAGAAGTTTCTCCTTCTATCGCCATCCCAGTGCCGATATGTTCCTGGAACCAAAAGAGATAGATGAAGACTATATCAGCCGAGCCAGGATCTTTCATTTCGGCTCCATCACACTTATCTCTGAACCGTCTCGTTCTGCTACTCTCAAGGCAATCGAATACGCAAGCCGCCACGGCCTGGTCATCTCTTACGACCCAAACCTTCGGCTCAACCTTTGGGAGAGTCCAGAACAGGCCAGAAGAGAGGCAAAGAAAGCACTCCATCTGGCTCACATCGTAAAGGTGAACGAGCGGGAACTTAAATTTCTCACCGACACAGAGGATTTGTTGGAAGGGACCAAAAGACTCCAACAAGCTGGTCCATTAATGGTCGTGGTGACCCTAGGAAAAGAAGGATGTTTTTTCTGTAACAAGGCGGGAAATCTGAAAGTAGATGGATTTTGCATAGACGCTATAGATACCACCGGGGCAGGTGATGCCTTCGTAGCTGCTTTGCTCTTTGGGCTGCTGAACTGCCTCCAGGAAGCGGAGGGCCTGGAACAGATCCCACTGGAAAAGATAAGAATGATTCTGCAGTTGGCCAACAAAGCAGGAGCAATTACTGCCACCCGGAAAGGGGCTGTGCCTGCCTTGCCTACTTTGGCTCAACTTAAGGATGACACATTCGCAAAAAGTCCGCGCCGTTGATTCCAACATAAAGCTACCGAGACATAAAAGAAGAAGACATTTTCTAATAGGAAACCTTGAGCGCAAATTATGACAAACTTTACCACTGAGAGATTAACCGAACTTTTTTCCCGGTTTAATTCTGTGCGAGTCGTGGTCTTGGGCGACCTGATGCTGGATGAATACCTGTGGGGAGAGGTGAGAAGAATCTCGCCGGAGGCTCCCGTGCCAGTAGTGGAGATAGCCTCAGAATCCACAGGACTGGGGGGAGCAGCCAATGTTGCTCACAACATAAGCTGTCTGGGGGCTATTCCCATACCGGTGGGCGTAATAGGGGAAGACAGTGGCGGTCGCAAGCTTCTGGAGAAAATGGAGCAGACGGGTATCTCCACCCTGGGGGTGTTTGTTGAGCGCTCCCGTCCCACAACAGTTAAAACGAGAATAATCGCCAGACACCAACATGTGGTCAGGGCAGACAGAGAGACCACTCGCCCTGTGGATGACTCCATTGTTCGCCGCATAAGCAACTTTATCGCTGAAGAGATCAAGCAGGTGGACGCTCTGCTGATCGAAGATTACAATAAAGGAGTGATCACCAAGAGTTTGTTGGAACAGGTTATCCCTCTGACCGAAGAGAAGCTATGCACTGTCGACCCTAAGTTTAACAACTTCTTTGATTTCAAGAGAATAACCCTCTTCAAACCGAATCAGGAAGAAGTGGAGGCAGCCTTTGGCATCAAGATCGGCACAGAGGCCGAGCTTCTGGACGTGGGCCGCAGGTTGCTGGATCGACTGGAGTGCGAGTATGTTCTGCTAACACGGGGAGCTAAGGGGATGTCGCTATTTGAGGCCGAAGGTGGTATGACTTCTATTCCTACGGTAGCAAGAGAGGTTTTCGATGTCTCCGGCGCTGGCGACACCGTTATCGCCACCCTGACGGTGGCAATGGCCGCTGGGGCAACCGTGAAAGAGGCGGCTACCCTGGCAAATCATGCAGCCGGAGCTGTCGTGGGCCAGGTGGGTGTGGTACCGGTCACCAGGGAGATGATCGAGGATTCTATCTTTAATCCCCCAAAACCTGAAACTCGTGAATGAATACGGGGTTCGCTGGCAAATTTACATAATACGGACAGTTAACGCTACGCTTATATCAACCTCTGTGCTCTCTTTAGGAAACAGCCTCCAACCATCTCATCCGAAAAATGGCGTGCCAGAAGCAAATGCGTTGGAAATTACCCTTACTTAAATGCTTATCCATATGTACTCTGTAAACAAAGGAGGCGGTTCAGAATGCACCCCGTGCTGTTCCGAATAGGTCCTTTTGCGCTCCGCTCTTATGGATTGATGCTCGCCTTGGCCTTCTTTTTCGGGCTGTGGCTAGCAATAAAACGGACCCAGAGGATAGGGATCAACCCCGGTCAAATGATGGATATGTCACTATGGGGGATCGTTGTCGGCATCGTCGGGGCAAGGCTCACATATGTGGCGTTTCACTGGAACCAGTTCTCCGGCAACCTAATCTCAATCATCAACCCCTTTGGTCCGGAGGAATTTGGCATAGCTGGCCTGATACTTTACGGCGGATTAATCCCTGGTTTAGCAGTTGTTTTCGTCTATATGCGACGGCACCAACTCCCTTTTTGGAAAACGGCAGATGCCTTTGCGCCCTCTGTGGCCTTAGGGATATTTCTGGTGCGCATAGGTTGTTTTCTAAACGGTTGCTGCTTTGGCAAACCCTCCCGGTTTCCCTGGGCGGTGGTCTTCCCTCAGGACAGCCCGGCCGGTTTTGTCTTCCCCCACACCCCCATTCATCCCACCCAGCTTTATTCCTCTGCCTACGGGGTGATAATCTTCGGACTTCTGCTTTTTCTGGAAAGGTTTAAGAAGTTTGATGGTTTCACCTTCTGGCTGCTGCTTGCCTTCTACGCAGTGGCCCGCTTCTCAGTTGATTTCGTGCGCTACTACGAAAATAGCATGATATTATTCAAGATTGGAAACTTTTCCTTGCTTTTTAATCAATGTGTATGTGTAATACTGTTTGTGCTGGCAGTAACAATGCTCCTTGTTTTGCGAAAACGTGGCATGTGTTTATGACATTCTACCAGATTCTGGCCAAATACTGTCGGCACACTGTCCCTGCAGACGCGTCCCCAGGAAAATGCCTAAAACTTTCCAAGCGATTCTGCCCTACAGGAAAAGCAAAAACTGAGGGAAAAGAAGTGCAATGGAAGAATCTTATGTCGATTTACACACCCACACCACCTGCTCAGACGGGTTGGCTCAGCCGGAGCAGATACCCCACTTGGCTAAAAAGGCCGGACTTAAGGCAGTAGCCGTTACCGACCACGATACCATTCGGGCAATCGATAGAGCCCTGCAGGCGGGCTCTTTCTTGAACATAGAGGTCATCCCCGGAGTTGAACTGAGCACAATGCTGGACGACCACGAGATACATATTTTGGGGTATTTCATAGACTGGCAGAATGAGGTTTTCGGGGAAAAAATGAGGAAACTGAGAGAGGGACGTCTGGCTCGAGCAGAAAAGATACTTGCTCGACTGAAAAGGTCGGGAATAGATCTGCATATGGACCAAGTTCTCGAAATAGCGGGGGAAGGCGTAGTGGGCAGACCCCATATCGCCGATGCCTTAGTCAGGGCAAAAGTGGTCTGTTCTTACGATGAGGCGTTTGACAGGTATATCGGGCAGCACGCGCCTGCTTATGTACCCAAGCGCTTGCTTTCTCCGGCCGAGGCGATAGGTCTGATCGTGACAGCCGGGGGGGTGCCAGTGTTGGCCCACCCTGGCACACTACACAGAGACGAACTAATCCCTCTGTTAGTGAAATGGGGACTTAAAGGTATCGAAATTATTCATCCTATGCATACACCACAGCTCACCCAGCACTACCAGGAGATATCGCGTAGGTATGGATTGGTCTGCACCGGAGGATCAGATTACCATGGTAAAGGAAGACTACACAATGGAATAGGAAAATACAAAGTCCCTTATCAGACGGTAGAAAGTCTCAGAAGACTTTCGTCTCGATAGTTTTTCACTGTCTCCTGTTACAGATCTTACATCTCATCCATCTGGGGGAGAAGGACGGCCAATCCCAGAAAGAGGGTGGCTATTATCACTATCGTTCCCAAGAGGTATGTCAAACCAATAGGAACCGAAAAAAGCCTCTGAGAGGGGAGGAGATCCCAAATCCTAAGGATAAAGAGAATATTTTCCTAAAGTCACCGGTCGACTGATAGAGTGGGGCAGCCGAGGCAAACAAATAAGTGCCACAACGAGGCTAATTCCAACCGCCTTGATAGGAACAACAATAGTGAGCGGCACAAGGCTTTCTTTTTTAACTTTTTTGTCTTCTTGTTACTTTACTCTCCCAGGGAAGAGCGCTCTACTCTCCAGATACTTGCAATACCTTTCAGCACGTTACTAAGTTTAAGTTTCCTCTCTTTTATGTAAGAAAATACACGGGGCCACCTGCAGAACCGCAAATAGAATTTGCTGTATGCCTTGACTATCGATTTCTGTATTTCTGCTGGGGAAAGATGCTTGGTTCGCATGACCGCATGGATTCCATCGTACAGGTCCCAATTGTGCACTACTATTCGATCCTTAACGGACTTGAACAATTGTGTGCCCGGATATGGCGTGAGGATAGAGAATTGGGCTGTATCTGGGTTCAATTTTCTGGCCAACTGGATGGTTTGGTCAATCATCTTCTTTGTTTCATGTACACCCCCGATAATAAAACTCCCCCAAATTTTAAGCTTATAGTCTCTTAATATCTCCCAAGCCCGGTATAACTGCCTTAAAGTTATTTTCTTGTGGTATTCGTCCAATGTCTCTTGGTTGGCGCTTTCCACTCCTAAGAATACAGTCCGTGCCCCTGCCTCTGCCATCTTTTTCACCATATATTCATTTTTTACTATAGTATCCACTCGGGAAAAACACCACCAGAATATGTTCAGGCGGCGTTTTATTAACTGTTCGGCGAATTGGATCACCCGCTTGGGATTCAGGGTGAAATTGTCATCCATAAACAGAAACCCACGGTATCCGTATCTGTCCTTTATATCTTTAATTTCATTAATAATGGAATCTATGGTCCGAGTACGCCACTTCAGCCCACCCATTTTGGAGGAGACACAGAAAGTGCAGTTGAAGGGACAGCCCCGGCTGGTCACCATAGAAGTAGCTCTATGTTCGTCAAGCATAGTCACATATTTGTCCATTGGCAAAAGGTCCCTGGCGGGCAGGGGAAGTCGGTCCAAATCAGAGATATAAGGGGCCTGAGGGTTCCGAAAAAGATGGCCATCTTTCATAAAGGAGATTCCGGGGACATCGTCCACTTTTCTGCCCAACTCAAGGCAATTCACTAATTCCCTGAAGACATGCTCTCCTTCTCCTCTTACCACATAATCTACCACACCGGTGGAGAGTGCCTCTTGGTCCTGGAAGCTCACATGATAGCCACCCATTACCACATGAATTCCCTCTTTTTTGGCCAACCTCGCTAATTCGAGGGCTCTGCTGTATTGAGGGGTAAGAGAGGTAATACCAACCAAATCGTACCGGCTGAAGTCCACTTTTCTACCAGGTTCTACCTCCAGATCGGCGATTTCCACCTGGTGTGCGTCCTCCCGGAGGACTGAAGCCAAGTAGGCCAAACCTAAGGGAGGCAAGTTGCCACCAAACTGTCGGTACAAGTTTATAGCGCTGGATGGATTTACAAGAAGAACTCGCATGATGCATATTTCTATGTTTTTTTGGCCTATTGTTGCATTGATGCCTTTATGCCGAGGCGTAAGAGACACTGGCGGTTTCGCCAACTTTTTGGCGCTGTTCGTCGTCCTTTTCTCCCGTGCTGGTTCTTTTTCTATATTCTGTCTCCCATACCCTATCGGCTATGGCATGATATTGCTGCGAGTAGTTATCCAGGAAGTCGGCCAATTCGGTTATTATCGTCTCGGCTCCAGGATGGGTTGGGTGGGCACCTGAATCTAACACTGCCTTCCGTAGAACCTTAGGCTTATCGATGATCATACAGGGGGTAAGCAGGTTTTCCCGGTATGGCTGCTGTTTCCTTATACTTTTGAAGAAATCCGAGTTCAACACGTCTTTGAGGCTTTTATCTTTAATATTATCCACAGCGAAGTGGGCAAAAACGCAGGGTTCAACATCTCCATTGGCATTTATATGGAAATACTCTCGGCCGGCGGCAATGCAGCCGCCAACATAAGGACCGTCATTCCAGAAGTCTCCAATAAAGATAGGCTTAGTTGACCTCAGGTGCCTCAATCTTCGTCTCAGCCCATCCCTCTGTTCCGGGGTGGGGATAAGATGCACCGCCGGTTTTCTGCCGATGGGAATATACTGAAAATACCAAATCACCATAGCGCCCTTCTCTATGAGCATATCGACCAGCTCGTCGCTGGCTATCAGCTCGATATTCTCCCTGGTCTCTGTAATAGAGGCACCGAAGACCACTCCATGTTCTCTAAGATTATCCATCGCTGCCATTATCTTTTTGTAAACTCCCTTGCCTCGGCGTGCATCGGTTTCCTTTTCGAATCCCTCAACACTAATCATAGGCGCTACGTTCCCCAATTTCTCTAGCCGCTTAGCCATATCCTGGTCGATGAGAGTCCCGTTAGTGTAGACTTGAAAGTACATATCATTGTGCTTCCCCCAAAGATCAATTATGTCAGGTCGGATGAAAACCTCACCTCCACTGACGGTGACGAAGTAAATCCCAAGCTCCTTTGCCTCGGTCAGGATCCTGTCTACGGTCTCAAAGCTCAACCCAAAATCCTGCTGGTATTCACCGGCATAACAGCCAGGGCAGTGGAGGTTACACCTCATAGTGGGACTTATGACGAAAAGCAGCGGTGGCCGGTAACCTTCCCGGTTCCGCAACTTATTTCGCCTGTCAGTCCCCAGAAGAAAAGCATTGATGAATAGGTTCTCGATCAACTTATTCCGACAGTTAGGGGAGAGGCGCTGGATAATATCTCGGGCCAAAAGGACAGCCGGGTGTCGCTGCTCAAATTTCTCCCTCAACCCCCGAGCATACTGCTTGAACCGATGGTCGTCTACTAACCTCTCTCCCAGGGACACCAGCCGAATGAGATTCTCCAAAGAGAAATTGGGAAGCAACTGCATCACCTGTCTCACAATCTGCACCTTAGCATAGCTCTTTACCGTCTGTCTTAGGTCCATAACTACCCCCCGAATAAAGTGTTCACGGTTTAGCTAACATTAAGTGAATGCTTCACAAATAATTTCGATGAAAACTGAATACGCGACGCCTTAGCGGAGGAGACCGAGGAGCAGAATGATTTTATCATTCCTTACGTCCCACCGCTGTCCAAAAGCTCAAAATCGTTATAATAATCCCGAAAATGAGAAGGTTCCAAGTGGCTCGACAAGACGGGATAAAACTGGAAACAATCAACCAGATTCCTATGATTCCGTTCAGCCATGCCTTCCACATAGCACATCCCTCCTTCAATCTCTACAGCTCCTCGGTCTCCCAGATAAATACTAAGCAATCTCTATGCCGATTTACCCAGAACTTGTAAACTCAGCTTAATCAAGCTTTGCACACAGCATCAGGACATAAATGTGGTATCAACTGCTAAGGTCTTTTTAGCAGTTCATTGCTCTTTTATTAGCACATTAAGCACCCCGGAGGGATTTTGCCGATTGATTCTCCTGCCAAAAAATTCTCCTCTGTAGTCGATTTTGGAGTTGACAAATAGGATGCGATTGTGTATCATAAACAAGAACCATTGAAGAACAGTGGAACCAGGTGCCTCGCAAGAGGAGAATAGGGAAGACGGTGAGAGTCCGTCACGGCCCCGCCACTGTGATCGGCCAATAAGGCTGCCGCATGATGCCACTGCCTCTCAAAGGTGGGAAGGCGCAGCAGGCTTGGCCGTAAGTCAGGAGACCTGCCTGGTTTCGGTCTGCATCAGAAGCCTCCGAGGGGAGGTGGCGACCGTATTACCAGTGGCCCCAACCTTTCAACTCAGGAGGTTGGGGATTTTTTTTCAGCGCAGAGGACGCAAGTACCTGCGAACCACACAGAGAGATCTTTGGATCCAAAATGTCTCTCTGCGATTTGTGCTACGGCTGAGGCTTCTGTGGTCCAAAAGATGGCATAAGTATATTGATCCTGATAGAAGTTCGTGGCAGAGACCAGAAGTACTCTATGATCCTTTAATACTTTGGTGGTTTCTCCCGTTAGACATTCACTATCTGACGGGACGAATCTGCAGTTGGGTCCGTATCAATACCACTTTTTGAGGATAGCGAGAATGATTCTTGGATGGGGTGAAAAGAGCAAATACTTTGGGGGAGCTGTTGTACTGATTTTGCTGTTCCCTATTTTCTGCCTCTCTTCTGAACCGGGGCGAATTGTAGGCCAGGTGACTGATGCCTCCACGGGCCAACCTCTGGTCGGAGCAACCGTATGGGTTGAGCCCCTGAACATAGGGACAACGACAGATTCCTCTGGGAGATTCGCCATCGAGAAAGTGCCCCCCGGCACCTACCAGCTCCGCGGGCACATAATCGGCTACAGCAGGATATCCAAAAGGGTCAGGATAGAAGCCGCAGAGACTGTTGAGGCCTCTCTGGCTATGAGCCCGGTGAGCTTCCGGCTGAAGGATGTGGTGGTGACAGCCGAAAAGGAGAAACTCTCTGAGGCAGAGCATTCGCAGGCCTTTGTCACTGTAATCAAGGCAAAGGAGTTTGAAAGCAAGGCCGTATCCCTGCCCGAAGTACTTGCCGGGACTGCAGGGGTTCAGGTAAAAACCCTGGGAGGGTTAGGCAGCTATAGCACCGTCTCTGTCCGCGGGACCTCAGCGCAACAGGTGAGAGTATATCTGGACGGTGTAGCTCTGAACAGCGCCTTGGGAGGAGGGGTTAACCTGGGAAATATTCCGCTCTCCAATGTGGAACGGATTGAAGTCTACAAAGGGACAATCCCAGCGAAGTTCGGCGGAAGCGGCTTAGGCGGGGTGGTGCACATCATCACCAAAAGAGCGGGAGCCACAGTCGGCGGCTGCGCACTGAAGGGTGGTGGCTGCGGAACCAGACAGACCAGCACATTCTTTTCAGGGAAGCACAAGGATTTCAAGTACTTGACAGCAATAGACTACACAGAAAGCGATAATGATTTCCCATTCTTGGACGACAACGGTACGCGTTACAACAAGAGAGACGACCAGTGGAAACTGAGACAGAACAACGGGTTCCGGTCCTTTAACCTTATCGGCAAAATCGACTGGTCCCATTCTGGCCGGACCGAACTCTCTGTCAACAACAACTTTTGCTGGTCCTACAAGGGGATTCCAGGCAGAGGGAGTTTCCAGGCCAAATTTGCCCGGCTTAAGGTCATCCGGAATTTGACGGAATTCTCTTTTTTGAGGCGGAGATTTTTGAAATACGGATGGACCCTCGGTCTAAAAGGATTTAACAGCTACTACGCAAGTGATTACCGAGACTTAAAAGCTGAGGTAGGCCTTGGTAGACAGGATAACCACAATGTTACTCGAACTTACGGTGGAGAGATATCCCTGAAATCCATAGTAGGACAGCACCAGGTATGGTCGCTATTGCTCAAATGGAAGCAAGAACGATTTCTTCCCTCTGATCGGCTGCACCACGAACAACTGTTTGAAAGCAGACGACGGAGCTATTCGCTGGCTGCCGAAGACGAGATGGTTCTGCTTAGAGAAAAACTGAGCTGTATTCTTTCACTACGACAAGAAAGCTACCAAAGCCGGTTCTACGGCGATTACACCCATGGGCACTGGGTGAGAGCTCCAGCCCGAAAACGAAGCTATCGGTTCCTCAGCTACCGGCTGGGGGTCAAATACAACGCTTTCACCTGGTTGATAATAAAGGGTAATATCGGGAAATATTACCGGGTCCCTTCTTTCTACGAACTCTTTGGTGACAAAGGGGCAACCATCGGAAATACCGGCCTTGAACCAGAGCGGGGACTCAGCCGGGACATAGGGTTCAGAATCACCATTGGACACATTGGAAAGATACAAGAAACTGCTCTGGAGGTAGCACATTTCGATAACCGGTTGGATAATCTGATTCAGTTTATCCAGCACTCACAGATGACGTCCAGACCCGAAAACATCGGCAAGGCACATATACGAGGCCTGGAAGTGACAGGGAAGATGGACTTCTTAAAGCACCTGAGGGTCGAGGGGAACCTCACATATCAACAGGCCTTGAATAGATCTGAGCTTTACGGGGGAATCTACTACGGTAAGCTGCTGCCCAACAAAGCCAAGTGGGAAACCAATATCAGGGCAACATTTTTCTCCAAGGACTATGGGGAGATATTTTACGATTACTCTTACACTGATAAAAACTTTCATGACCTATACAACAAGGTCCCCATCAACAGGAGGATTATTCACAACGTCGGTTTCACGGTGGTGTGTCCCTGGCGACAGCAGCTAAGAAGCACATTTGAGGCCAAAAATCTTACCAACACTCAAGTAGCAGACATGTGGGGATATCCTCTGCCAGGAAGGTCGTACTATGTTACCATCAACGGGACCTTTTGACCGAGGAAATCTATAACAGTAGAGCAAACAAGTAGGGAAGTTTACTTGAAATCTGGCAAACCAGCAGAATTTGCTGTGGCAATGAGCATTGCTGTTGGGGCGTGAAACGTGAAACGTGAAAAATGACTGGAATTTTGGTGCCTCTTCACGTTTTAGCCATCACTTTTCACAGCAAGCCTGGACAATTATCTAAGGTGCGACAGGGATGCTTTCTCCCGCTTTTCACTTGGGTTAGGTATAATCACAGAAAGGAGGTGAAAAAGAGAGAGAACACAGCACAGAGCCCAACCAGGTTGGGCCGGGCCTCTGGGGAAACTGCAGCCGACGGCTTCCACCCATAGATGAAAGGGTTACAATTAAAAAGAGGAGGAAAACATGCTTAAGACGAGGATATTGAAGATATTCTTGGCTGCGATATTGGCCCTGGGTATCTCAGGAGTTGGTCAGGGAGTTATCGCGGGGCAGATGGCCGTGATCACCACAACGGATTATTCCAGCGGAAACCTGGCCAGTATTGCAGAAGGAGAAACTACCGCCACAATCGATCTGCTGCCCCTTCACAGCGATCTCGTGGTCACTGCCTATGAAGGGTATGTGTATGTGATCGAGCGCAAAGGCGCCGATGATATCATCAAGCTGGACCCGGAGAACCTGGGTGAAGGCGGCATAATCTACCAGAAGTCTGTGGGCAATGACTCCAATCCCCATGATATCGCCTTTGTGAGCGAGCACAAGGCCTATGTCTCGCGCTACGACGATACAGCACTATGGATCATAGACCCTTCCACAGGAGATAAGACCGGAGAGATTGATCTGTCAGACTTTGTCGCCTATGCCGGAACAGACAGCGCGGAGGCAGCCCCTCAGATGTCATCGATGGCCATTGCCGGTGGGAAGCTTTATGTGGCCTGTCAGAGACTTAAAGGATGGGATCCGGGCGACGTGAGCCTGATCGTGGTAATAGATGTAACCACCGATAGCGTAGTCAAGGCTATTGAGCTGGAGAGGAAAAATCCCTTCGATATGGCTCTGTTTGACGGGAAACTCTATGTGACCTGCACAGGCAGTTGGTGGGACCCCACGGACGGAGGTCTTGAGGTGATCGACACTGCCACAGATACCAACCAGGGGGTTCTGATCAGCGAGACGGAACTGGCAGGAAACCTCTCCGGGATTGCGCTGGCCTCAGCATCGAAAGGGTATGTCTCAGTAATGGGAACATGGCCGAATACGGTGGTGAAACCGTTCGACCCTGTGGATGGAAGCGTTGGGGAGCCGCTGGAAGAGGTCAGCTCAGCGGCAGATCTGGCAGTGAGCGGGACAGGAGAACTGTATGTGGCCGATCGCGCAATGGAGCACCCGGGTATCTATATCTATGACACCACCGGCGACCACCTGCTCGCAGGTCCCATCTCCACCGGACTTCCTCCCAACTCAATTGCCTTTGTGGGCGAAGTAACCACTGACGTGGCCGAACAGGCAAGCCCGGAACTGACGCCTCTGGGCACCTCATTGGGGCAGAACTATCCAAATCCGTTCAATGCCTCCACGGTCATCCCCTATCAGATCAGCGGACCTGAAGAGTCGTTCGTTCGGTTGGAGGTCTACGACCCGCTGGGCCGGCTGGTGAAAACCCTGGTGTGCCAACAACAGGACCCAGGAACCCACCTCGCCATCTGGGACGGCCGAGACCTTTCGGGAGAACCGGTCTCCAGCGGTATGTATCTCATAAAACTGGAGATAGATGGAACCACCAAGACAGTGAAGGCAACACTCTTGAAATAACGAAACTTTGTACCTATGGCTGAAAGCCCCAGGCTGCAGTCTCCCCAGAGCCCTAATCGATAACCATAATTGGCTAAGTACTTGTTCAAAGCGATTTTAGCAATTTTTCTGCCAAAATAGCAGCAATAGATGCCCAGCCGTCCGTCCTGGGGTGGCCCCAGTCGGCGCGGCGGCGGGTCTTTGAGCAGAAACTGAGCTGTTTTTTCACCCTTCGTGGTGCCCTAAAGGGGTATAAAAGTTTACAAGGAAGGTCGGCGTGAACATGTTGAAGAAAGGCTACATCCAGGTCTACACTGGCAATGGTAAAGGGAAGACGACAGCGGCTCTGGGGTTGGCATTGAGAGCAGCCGGCAGAGGCCTGAGGACATATATCGGACAGTTCATGAAAGGACAGCCCTCAGGGGAATTAAAGGCCCTAGAGGCCCTTGACGGTCGAGTCATAGTGAAGCAGTACGGACGGAGTGCACCCGTTCACCTCTCGGTAAGCCCCGGTGCTCAAGACATTTCCCTGGCACAGCGGGGGTTGGATCGGGCTGCGGAGGCAATGCGCTCAGAGCAGTATGATATCATTGTCCTGGACGAAGTCACAGTAGCCCTGCGCTTTGGGCTGCTAACGGTTGAAGCGCTGGTGGACTTCATCAAGCTGAAACCTGAGCGCGTGGAGCTGGTGATCACTGGACGGTATGCTCCTAAGCAGATCATCGAGATGGCAGATCTGGTGACAGAGATGCGGGAGGTGAAGCATTACTACCAGAATGGAGTCGGAGCCAGAGAGGGAATCGAACAATAGTAGTCAGGGTAGTCACGGGGGATGGCTCAGAGCGGCGGCTCTGGAGTTCGGACTGCCTGAAACTACATTCTTGGATTTTAGCGCCAATATTAATCCTCTTGGGTTACCTGCCCCGGTAAAAAAAGC
>Ga0164318_10002979_pt1 | contig 15895 bp, 14 predicted proteins | sample GuaBasSedimGuay9_FD_113734 | JGI IMG/M metagenome (GOLD analysis project Ga0164318, IMG submission 113734) | Subseafloor sediment microbial communities from Guaymas Basin, Gulf of California, Mexico - Guay9, Core 4571-4, 0-3 cm | ecosystem: Environmental > Aquatic > Marine > Hydrothermal vents...
CCTGCCGGCGATACTACCGCCATTAATGTTCCCGGAACACTTGGATACACCTCTGACTTTTTTGCGGTTAGCGACCATATTTTCATGCGCGACATACAAATCCATTTGCACAAAAAATTCTCACGAAAGTTTCACGCCACCGCTGAATATTTAAATCAGATTTTTGATATTGCCTCCATCCAGGGTCATGCCGGCGACCCGGTTATTCATGACAATATTTTTATTTTGGATATGACCTACAAGTTCACCTCCAGAAAATCATTGCGTTGGGAAGCTCAGGCTTTGTTTACCGACCAGGATAAAAGAGACTGGCTGGCCGCTTTGGTCGAGTACACCATTTCGCCTCACTGGTTTATCACTGCCTCCGACCAATGGAATTATGGAAATTCTGTTGCCGACGAACAACTTCATTATTACACGGTAGCCGGTGGATACTCCATCAAAACCACAAGGTTTGCCCTCACCTACGGCCGTCAGCGCGAAGGGGTGGTTTGCGTAGGTGGTGTTTGCCGTCAGGTTCCCGCCTCCAGCGGATTTTATTTAACCATTTCAAGCAGCTTTTAAAGAGAAGGAATCTCATTATGAAAAATTTTAAAATAATAGTATTTTTTGTTGCGCTTATTGTGATGTTCAGTGCTTGTGAGAAAGTTTCACCTCCATTTAAGGAAAACAACAGTGGCGGCAACGATACAACCAAAATTTTAAAAAATGTGCTGTTAGAAGATTACACCGGCCACACTTGTGTTAACTGTCCCACGGCAGCTGTTATTGCTCATGACCTGAAAAACCTGTATGGCGACAGGCTTGTTGTTATGGCTGTTCATGCCGGCTATTTTGCTGACCCGCATGCCGGTATTTTTGAAAATGATTACAGAACTCAGGCAGGCAACGAGTGGAATACATTCTTTGGATTCCAGAATTATCCCAGCGGGCTTATCAACAGAGTTCCCAACGCGCCGGGAGATTATATTGTTGTAAAAGACAAATGGGGCACCAAAGTGGCCGAAGAGATGCAAAAAGAAGCCGAAGCAAAAATAACCCTCACAACCTCCTTTTCAGGAGGAGTGGTTTCTATTGACGTAGCTACTCAGTTTTTAAAAAATATGACCGGAACTTACAACCTTTTTGTGGGCATTACCGAAGACAGTATTGTTTCCGCCCAGAAAAACGAAAATCCGGACGTGGGTGAAACACCCATCATTAACAACTACGTGTTTATGCACATGTTTCGCGGAGCCGTTAACGGCACCTGGGGTGAAAACATTTTTGGTGATGCTGTTGAAGTGGGTAAAGAGTACACCAAATCGTATCAGTACACCCTTACCGGTAATGCCGATAACAGCCATGTGGTAGCTTATGTTTACGACAACGAAACCAAAACCGTTATTCAGGCTGTTGAAAAGGAGGTAAAATAAGAAACGAAGACTTGATTTATTTATGAACGCATACGCGGCTATTTTCCTATATCTATAGGCTTGCGAAAGTTAAAAACCCACAGTAAAGCCAGCCCCTGCCTCATCAAGTCCCAAACCCGGCAACAATGGCAATTTGGTACAAGAGATAGCCCAGATAGAGCAAAATCAAAGTCCATCCAAGCCACCCTTTGGTTTTCCATCTGCTAAACAAAAAACCAAATACCAGTAAAATAATGGAACCCATCAACAGCATGAACGAAACTGACAGGGAACTGTTATCAACCGGAACACCCCCCGGTGAAAACAAAAACAACAACATAAAAGGAAGCCCCAGCCCAATCAGAATATCAAAAATATTAGATCCCACCGCGTTGTTGATGGCCATGCCGGGTCTACCCTGTTTCGCAACAATTACGGAGGCTACCAGGTCGGGGACTGAAGTCCCCAAAGCAATAACCGTTAAAGCGACAATTATTTCGGGGATACCCAGTATGGCAGAAACCTCAATAGCACTTGATACGAGTGTCCAGCTTAACAACCCGATTACAACAATATCGAACACAAACGCGATGTAAAGATTGTTTACTTTGGGTATTGCCTTTTTTAAAATTCTGTCAAACGAGTTCAAGCCGGGTTCGTCTGCCTCATGGTCATGAAGCTCGATATCTTTATAGGGAAACAGCTTTTTCCAAACAAACAAGCTTCCAAAGTAAACCAGGTAGCCACCCACGAAAACGGTTGCTTCCGGCAAACTAAAAGTGCCATCTCTAAAAGAAAAAACCAGCAGTAATATGGAAAGCGCGTAAAAAACCAAATCTCTCACCAGCGGTTGCCATACCATCTTTTTATTGGTTTTCAACACCATAACAGCTCCCACGATAACAAACAGGTTAAACAGAGCCGACCCTACGATAGTCCCTATTCCAATGGCTTCGTGATTGCCGGTTTTAAGCAAGGAAACAACCACAACCGCTAACTCGGGAGCACTCGATCCGGCTGCCATCAGCGTAGCTCCCGAAATGTCTGATGAAAGGTTAAACCGCTTGCCAATATCGTCCAACGAGGGAATAAAGTAGTGTTCCGAGAAAAAGTAAAGCAGATAAAACGATATCAGCAGAATGACTCCAAAAAACAATAAAAGTAAAATTTCAGCCATTTTATTTTGAAATTGTATTTCAATAAATTTGTTACCAATCCAACTGCGAAAATAGGCAAATGAACTTTCGTAACTTACTTTAATATCAAATAATACCTTAAATTCGTTAGGTTGTTTTGTAACGAAAGGTCGAAATGTGCATTAGTGTTGGGAAGCGCAGCATATAAGTACTGCAAGCGTAGCCATAATTACGGTGAGGAACTTAAAGCGAGCATTGTCAGTAATAGTGGGTAGTTTGGCTTTGCAGTAGAAAAAGCCTTGCAGATTCAAGGTTTATTTATCTTTGGATTTTCAAACTCTAAAAATATGACAAAAGAAACAGCAATAAGATTATTCCAGAATCAAAGAGTCAGGGTTTTTTGGGATAATGACAAAGAAAAATGGTTCTTCTCAATTATTGACGTTATTGGTGTTTTAACAGGAAGTCGAAGACCAAGAAAATATTGGTCAGATTTAAAAGGTAAGCTAAAATCTGAAGGAAGCGAAGTGTCCGAAAAAATCGGACAGTTGAAAATGAAATCTTCGGACGGGAAAATGAGAATGACGGATGTAGCAAATACAGAACAAATACTTAGACTAATTCAATCGATTCCTTCTCCAAAAGCAGAACCATTTAAAATTTGGTTAGCAAAAGTGGGCTATGAACGAATAGAAGAAACAGAAGATCCTGAAAAAGCATTTGACCGGGCAATGGAAACTTATCTGAAAAAAGGCTATTCAGTAAATTGGATTAACCAGCGCTTAAAAAGTATAGAAGTAAGAAAAGAATTAACTGACGAATGGGATGTCAGAGGTGTAAAAAAAGGATTAGAATATGCAATATTAACAGACGAGATTACAAAAGCCTGGGCCGGATTGACATCTAAAGAATATAAAGATCTTAAAGATTTAAAAAAAGAAAATTTAAGGGATAATATGACAAACCTTGAATTAGTTTTAAATATGTTGGCTGAAGCAACAACAACTGAAATTTCAAAAGAAAAGAAACCAAAAACATTCTTAGAAAGTAAGATAATTGCCAAACAAGGAGGGACAATTGCAGGAAATACAAGAAAGGAAATTGAAGAAAAAACAGGAAAAAATGTAGTGACGCCACTTAATGCAAAAGAACTTGAAGAGAAGAAAAATAACGAGGCAAAAGAAATAGAAGAATAAGCAATGAAAAACTATGTGGTTTAAAGTTTAAGTTTTAATACGGTAAAAATACAAAGTTTATGTTCCAAATTTTAGCAGGTTTGAAAACAGAAAAAGCATTGAAAATCATTAGCAATAATTAGCTTGATTGGCGGCCAAATAACCATCCCGTTTACTGGAAAAAATTAAGCAGACAATAAATCACTTGAGACCCGCTCGTCCTTTCCACCTGTATTTTACAAACAACGACCCTACACCGGCAACCACAATGTAAAAGGGATAAATAAACTCCATGAGCCACAGGTAAACCAATTGCTTCGACTTGCCTGTTAATTGAGCATATCCGCTTAACAGCGGGAAATCAATAAATGCTTTTAAAGCTATGAAAAGCATCCATACAACCCACATCCATCTCCAAAAAAAACCGGCTGTAAAAAGTAGTACTAAACCAATATTAAACAACAAAACCGACCACGACACCAGCAGCGACCAAAAATCGTGATATCCTTTGGCCTTTGATGCCCAACGCAACCGTTGGTTCAGAAAGGCTCTCCAGTTAGCCGGAGCCTGCGTAGTTACAAGGGCCTGAGCATCCTTTAAGAAATGGATACTTCTATTCCCAAACTGTTTTTTTACCGTGTGAATTAAAAAAACATCATCACCCGACGAAAAGTCCTCTTTTAAACTATCACTGCTAAACACCGATTTATCAAAAGCCATGTTGGCGGCGTTACCCATAAACGGCAATCCGGCTCCCGCCGATCCGGCTCCCGAAGCCACCAGACTGATAAAATCGAGTGAAAAGAGCTGTTGTAACAATCCTTTTTCTTCCATGTAAACCACGGGGCCCAAAATAATCCGGGGCTGATGTTTTTCAAAATAGCCAGTCATTTTGGCTATCCATTGCCTGCCGGGAACACAATCACCATCGGTGGTAATAATCAGATTGTTGGCAGCAGACTCTATTCCAAGGCTGACAGCTTGCTTTTTTCCCGTTCCAACCGCGTGCAACAGTTTTATATTAATCCCTGCATGAGAATCAGCAAAATCCTGAACCAGCTTTACTGTATTATCTTCGGAGTGGTCGTCAACCACGATAACCTCAAAAAGTTCAGGATTGCAGGTTTGGTTTAACAAGGCATCCAATAACTTTTGGATATTTTCCGCTTCATTTCGAACAGCCACAATCACACTGGCTTTCGTTTTACCTATGCTTTTTTGATTCCCGTTTTGTTTCAGGGTAAACCAGCCATAGGTAAACACGGCAATAATTATCAGGTATAAGAGCGAAGCCAGAAGCATCCACCAGATAAATATTTCAATAACAGTTATCATGTTACCGGTTCCTTTCTGAAAAACTTAAGGCTAAAAACGAAGGCCAACCCTATTAATGCAGGAAAAGCCAGGTTTACCAGCCAGAGTAACGATGAAGCGGTAACTACTCCGATGGCAGAACTATCGGACCAAGCGCCTGTCATTTGCATCCAGGTTTCAAAAACATAAATACTCACGGAGCCACGAATTCCGATTTCGCTGAGGGCAATGGTTGGAATAATGCTCATTAACAAATAAACCATCGCAATTAGCAACATGGATTCAAAATAGTTGATGGTAACACCAAAAGCCTTTAACAATAAAAAAAATTGAAACGAAAAGACTAAATATTTAAAAATACTAAATAGCAAAACTTTTAACAACTCACGTGAATGATACCACGAAAATACCTGAGCGTATTTTTCAATTCTCCTGTATTCACGTCCGGTTATTCGCTTTAAAATATCGGTAAAGGCAGCAAACTCAAGGTAGGCAAATACAATGGTGAACGCTGCAATGACTAATAATATTAGCAACCCTACGTAAAGCCAGATGCTAAAGTCAACAAGATTTACAAATTGCGGATACAAAAAAGCTACCGAGACAAAGCCAAATAATATTGTTGTAATTAACTGAGCCATACTGCCAAGCATGGTTGATAAGATGGCCTGAAAGCGATCCGCCTTTTTCAAAATAAAAACCCGCCCAAAATAATCACCCGTCCGGTTTGGCATAAACATGCTCACCGTAATACCTGTCAGAACCGCTTTAAAGGCGTTGATAAAAGAAACGTTTTCCAATTTAGAAATTAAAAACTTCCATTTAAAAGTTTCCAGCACGATGTTGGCAGGGATGAGCATTATAACAATGGTTAACAGCAGCCAAAAACCTTTTCTGTCAGAAAACAGGCTTAATGTTTCAGGCAGAGAAGTCAAATCCTTACGATGAAACAGCTGATCGTATAAAAAATAAAATGCCAGGATAATAACGATTAACCTGATAGCTATGTTATATGTTTTCTGTAGTTTTGTTTTCATTAAAAAAGCATCATTTGGCAACCGACCGCATTATATTAGGCATCGACCCGGGCACCAACATCATGGGCTACGGGCTTATTCATCAGCAGGGCAACGTCATCAGACTGATTACCATGGGAGTGTTAAAACTCGCAAAGTACGACAATCATCCGCTAAAATTAAAAAAGATTTTTGAACGAACAGTAGGACTTATCGAAGAATACCATCCCGACGAGATGGCACTAGAAGCTCCTTTCTTCGGAAAGAACGTTCAGAGCATGCTCAAACTGGGCAGGGCGCAAGGAGTAGCCATGGCTGCCGGGCTGCATAAAAATGTTCCTATTTTTGAATATTCTCCCAAAAAAGTAAAGATGTCGGTGGTGGGTAACGGAAGTGCTTCAAAGGAACAGGTAGCTGCCATGCTAAAAACCATTCTTAACTTTAAAGATATCCCCAAATATCTTGATGCTACCGATGGCGTGGCAGTGGCTGTGTGTCATTTCTTTCAGGGTGACAAACCTTCGACCGACAATAAAAGTTACAACAGCTGGAAAAGTTTTATTTCGGAAAACCCAAATAGAACGAAATAACCTTTACCCTGAAAAATCTAATCGTTCCTTAAAATTAAGATATCAGAATAATGCCGATAATTACCAAATTAAAGCACTTTTTTTGATTTACGATTTACGAAGGCGACGTACAATTTACGATGTTACCCCAGCTCTAAACACCACAATTTGAGGCTGTTTAAATCAGAATTTTCCTTACCCCTTTTTAGTATAAATCACTTGCGTAGGATAGGCAAACTCCAGTTTTTCTTCTTCAAAGCGACGAAGGATTTCCATGTTAACCGCATCCATGTTTCCGAAAATATCGGCTCCTTTATTAATGTAATAGATAAAGCGCAGATTAAGGGCAAAATCGCCAAACTCGGTAAAGGCGGTAACACACTCCTCGTCCAGATTGCTGTTTTGTTTAACAATATCCCGAAGTATCTCTTGTGCTTTTTTCATCTTTTCGAAAGAGGTATCGTACACCAGCCCCAAATCCATGGTAATTTTACGGTTGGGTTCCGAAGTTACATTGGTAACAGCATCGTTTACCAGTGATGAGTTGGGGACAAATGTTGAAACCATCGCCCCATTACATATTTCACTTACTTTAATTTTATGAATCTTAGTTATATAGTGTTAGATTCAATATAAATTAAATGGGTAAATTATTGATAATAAGTTAAAAGCTGTTATTGTTTAACAGAGTGTTCATTTTACAATAATAATAATCTAATTTTGCGCTTTAATTGAAAAAAATTATTCATTGTAATTAACTGATATTAAACAGAAATGAACAAAATAATTGAAAAAGAATTTTTCTCGGAAAATGTTGCCAGGCTGGTTATCGATGCTCCTGATATTGCCAAATCGCGCAAAGCAGGACATTTCGTAATTATCAGGTTGGACGAAAAAGGAGAAAGAATTCCATTGACAATCGCCGATGGCGATCCGGAAAAAGGGACGATCACCCTTGTTGTACAAAAGGTAGGGGTAACCTCTGCCAAACTGCTTGCCATGAATGAGGGCGACGAAATTCTTGATCTCGTAGGCCCATTAGGTAAAGCTACTCACATCGATAAATTTGGTACTGTACTTTGTGCCGGCGGTGGTGTAGGTGTTGCCCCGCTGCTGCCTATTGTGAAAGCTTTACACGAAGCAGGTAACAGGGTAATTACTGTTTTAGCCGGGAGAAACAAAGACCTCATTATCATGGAAGATGAAATGCGCAAGTATTCGGATGAGGTGGTAATTATGACCGATGATGGTTCGTATGGAAAACAGGGTTTGGTAACTGCCGGTATGGAAGAGGTTATCAAGCGCGAAAAAGTTGATAAATCAGTTGTTATCGGTCCGGCCATCATGATGAAGTTTGGAAGTTTTACAACCAAAAAATACAACATTCCTACCGAGGTTAGTTTGAATACCATTATGGTTGACGGAACCGGTATGTGTGGTGCTTGTCGTATTAGTGTTGGTGGCAAAACCAAGTTTGTATGTGTTGATGGTCCCGAGTTTGATGCTTTCCAGGTTGACTGGGATCAGATGATGACGCGTATGGGCGCCTACAAAACCGAAGAGCATGAAGCGTATCAAAAATATTTAGAAACTGTTCAAACTGAAGCATAATGGAAACAATAGCAGAATATATTAAAAAGGGAAGACCTGATGCATGGCGTGCCGAGCTCAGAAAATCCATGAAAGCTAAAGAGCGTACCAGCCTCGAGCGTGTGGTAATGCCCGAGCAAGACCCAAATGTTAGAAACAAAAATATAGAAGAGGTAAACTTTGGTATTACTGAAGAGATGGCAGTTGTTGAAGCGCACCGTTGCCTCGATTGCCCCGAGCCAACCTGTACTATTGGTTGCCCGGTAGGAATTGACATTCCTCATTTTATCAAAAAAATTGAATCGAAAGACTTTTTGGGTGCCGCGGCGGTAATTAAACAAACCAATGCTTTACCGGCAGTTTGTGGCCGTGTGTGTCCTCAGGAAAAACAGTGCGAGCTCCAATGTTTCTATACGCAGAAATTACACAAACCGGCTATCGCCATCGGAAACCTCGAACGTTTTGCTGCTGACTACGAAAGAAACAGCGGCAAAATGTCGGTTCCTGCCATTGCCGAATCAAACGGTATTAAGGTGGCTGTAGTAGGGTCAGGCCCTTCCGGTCTTGCTGCTGCCGGCGATCTTGCCAAAATGGGTTACGATGTAACCGTGTTTGAAGCCCTTCACGAAATTGGTGGGGTACTTAAATATGGCATTCCTGAATTTCGTCTTCCTAACGATATTGTGGATGTTGAAATTGAAAACATGCGTAAAATGGGCGTTAAATTCCGCACCGACTTTATCGTGGGTAAAACTGCCTCTTTTGAAGATTTAAGAGAGCAAGGATATCAGGCTTTCTTTGTAGGTAGCGGTGCCGGATTGCCTAAATTTATGAATATTCCCGGAGAAAACTTTAACGGAATATTTTCATCAAACGAGTACCTTACCCGTATTAATCTGATGAAAGCTGCTTATGATGATTATGATACTCCTGTTTTAGAAGGTAAAAATGTGGCTGTTGTTGGTGGTGGCAATACTGCCATGGACTCGGTTCGTACTTCAAAACGACTTGGTGCCAAACGATCGATGATTATCTATCGTCGTTCCATCGAGGAGATGCCTGCCCGTGTTGAAGAGGTTCATCATGCACAAGCTGAAGAAATTGAGTTTATGAACCTTCATAATCCTGTTGAATATTATGCCGATGAAAATGGCCGTGTTAACAGGATGCGCGTTCAGAAAATGGAGCTGGGTGAACCTGATGCATCGGGTCGTCGCCGTCCTATTCCAATAGAAGGCTCGGAGTTTGATATTGATGTTGATTTGGTAGTAGTTGCTGTTGGTGTTTCGCCAAATCCAATTGTTCCTGCCAGCTTAAAAGATTTGAAAATGACCGATTGGGGAACCATCGTTGTTGACAAAGAAACCATGCAAAGCTCTATTCCCGATATTTTTGCCGGTGGCGATATCGTTCGTGGTGGTGCTACTGTTATCCTTGCCATGGGCGACGGCCGTACAGCTGCTGTTGGAATCGACCAGTATATACAGGAAAAAGTAAAAGCTAATTAATAGTTTATAAAAACAATAAATTAAAAATATCATGGCAGATCTTAACACAAAATATCTCGGCTTAGACTTACGTAATCCAATTATTGCAGCCAGTTCAGGACTAACCGACACTGTTAAAGACATTGTTGAACTCGACAAAAACGGTGTTGGTGCTGTTGTTCTTAAATCTATTTTTGAAGAACAAATTCATCTTGAAGCTGACCACAATATCCGTAAAATGCAAGCCGATGGTCTTACCTACGATGAGTACTCCGAAACGATGGACTACATCGATGTTCACATTAAAGAAAAAGAGTTGAGCAATTACATCAACCTTATTCACGAAGTTAAAAGTAAAGTTTCTATTCCAGTTATTGCCAGCATTAATGCGGTAACTCCTTTGGAATGGACCAGCTTTGCCAAACAAATTGAAACTGCCGGTGCTGATGCTATCGAACTGAATATTTTTGTAATGCCTTTCGGTACTGATAAAGAGTGTAACGAAAACGAAGCGGTTTATTACAAAATTCTTAAAAAGGTAAAAGAGGCTGTTACCATTCCTGTTGCCGTTAAATTAAGTCCTTATTTTTCAAACCTCGGCAAAGTGTTGCTAAACCTTGAAAAAGAGGGTGCCAACGGACTGGTTCTGTTTAATCGCTTCTCGGCTCCTGACATCGACATCGAAAACATCAAAACCAGCCATGCTGAAATATTTAGTCACACAAACGAAATGTACAACGTGCTGCGTTGGGTAGGCATTATGGCCAACAAGCTGAATGCTGACCTTTCGGCTACTACCGGTGTTCACGATGGTGCTTCAGCTATTAAAATGTTGCTGGCAGGTGCTGCTACCGTTCAGGTTTCTTCAACATTGTACAAAAATGGTGTTGGCTATCTTTCAACCATGCTAAACGACATGCACAGCTGGATGGACAAAAAAGGCTTCCGTTATATTGACCAGTTCCGTGGTAAATTGGCTCACGATGCTAACGACAACAACAACGTTTTTGAAAGGATGCAGTTTATGCGTTACTTCAGCGAGATTAAGTAAATTCAAGAGCAAGTCTGAATGGTAAGTTATTTCTTAGCAATGCCTAAGTGCTAACGTGCCTGATTCATCAAAAAAAAGGCTTTCCGGTTTCGGAGAGCCTTTTTTCTGTTCAAATAATCAATAGTAATCCAACGTTATCATTAATCTTTCCCCGTAGGGGATGGGTTGACGGCCATCCTGTAGCAAAAGGCTGTCATATATCCCCTACGGGGAAATCGTGATACATAGCAGAGTTACAACTCATCTTTCCCCTACGGGGAAAACTTCTTGCAAAAAAGCAAAGTGAGTAGAGTCGCCCATTGATAGCTAATAAAACACTAATGATACACCATACCGCGTAGCGGTTACAGATTTATAACATCAAAGCTCAGGTAAGGACATTCCCCGTAGGGGATGGGTGAAAGTTATATGGTAGAAATGGATGTCACATATTCCCTACGGGGAAGTACCTTTCTTAGTAGTATGAGTTACAATTCATCTTTTCCCTATGGGTAAAAACTTCTTGCAAAAAATAAAGTGAGTAAATCCGTCGATTAGCAGGTAAAAAAACCAGTAGGCTCTAATGATATAACCATACCGCGTAGCGGTTAACGAGTTGTAATATCAGGAATCAGGTAAACACTTTCCCCGTAGGGGATTTTGAAATTGACATCTTTTTTCTAATTAACGAAACCATTAATCTTGTTTTTACGTATTTGTTGAGTAGCACATGAGTTAATTCAGCGAGTTATACTATGAGAATGCTCATATTTAATATCTTAGTCTTATGAAACCGGGAACGTTTACACAACTTTACATTCAAATTGTTTTTGCAGTAAGAAACAGAGAGGCTATCTTAAGAAAAGAAATCAGAAGTACTCTTTTTGAATATATGGGAGGTATTCTTCTAAAACAAAAACATAAACCGATTATAATAAACGGGGTTGATGACCATGTTCACCTGTTTATAGGACAAAATCCGGCAGTATCCATTTCTGATACCGTATGGGAACTAAAACGGGGGACAGATCATTTTGTAAAGGAAAAAAACTGGTTTAAAAGTAAGTTTTCGTGGCAAGATGGTTTTGGGGCATTTTCATATAGCAGGTCGCACATTGACAATGTTTACAAGTATATTCAAAACCAGGAAGAGCATCATAAAAAAGTTACTTTTAGGAAAGAGTACATTAAATTTCTCAAGAAATTTGAAATCGAATACGACGAAAGATATCTCTTTGATTTTTTTGATTAGTCAACATTTTCTCATTATCCCCTACGGGGAAGTACCTTTCTTAGAGTAGTATGAGTTACAACTCATCTTTCCCCTACGGGGAAAAACTTCTTGCAAAAAAGCAAAGTGAGTAGAACCGCCCATTGATAGCAAATATAGCACTAATGATACACCATACCGCGTAGCGGTTCACGAGTTGTAACATCAGGAATCAGGTAAGTACCTTCCCCGTAGGGGATGGGTGAAAGCTATATGGTAGAAATGGATATCATATATCTCTTATGAGATATAATGTGCTCTAACAAAACAAAGTAGTTTTGTGAGATAAGCAGTACAAGGCAGTAACTTGATTAATAATAGGGACTGCCTGCCTTTTTGAAAAATTGAGAATCTAATTTTGTACTGCTTCTATTAATTTGCTATTCTTGCCGGATGAAAGAACTCGGAGCGCATTTACTGAAATGGTATCAACAAAACAGGCGGGAGCTGCCCTGGCGTGAAACTTCCGACCCGTATGCCATCTGGCTTTCCGAAATAATATTACAGCAAACCCGTGTTAGTCAAGGGCTGCCTTACTACCAGCGGTTTATAAAAACCTTTCCTGCGGTAAACGATCTCGCTGCCGCTTCACAAGATAGCGTGTTTAAGCTTTGGCAGGGACTGGGTTACTATCGACGGGCTGAAAACATGATGAAAACGGCTCATATTGTTGCCACCGGATATGATGGCGTTTTTCCAAAATCCTATTCCGAATTGCTAACGCTTCCCGGCATAGGCGACTATACAGCAGCGGCTATTGCTTCCATAGCCTATGGCGAAAAGGTAGCAGTAGTTGATGGTAATGTGTATCGGGTGTTGAGCAGGCTGTTTGGCATTAAAACGGTTATTCAAAGTGGACAGGCTAAAAAGGAGTTTACCGGACGGATGCTTACCCTTATGGATGACACTCATCCCGGAACTTTTAACCAGGCAGTAATGGAGTTTGGGGCTCTTTATTGTGTACCCGGACTACCCGATTGCGAAAAGTGTATTTTTATGAACCGATGCCACGCGCACATTAGTCAAAAAGTTCAGGAATTTCCGGTAATTAAACCCAAGGTAAAAAAGAAAAAACGGTTTATCTATTATCTAATTGTTGAGTGGAACCATCATTTCATCCTTAATCATCGTAAAAAAAATGAAATTTGGAAAGGCCTCTACGATTTTCCATCGATGGAGTACAGCAGTAAACAAGACGAGGAAACCTTGCTGGAAAGGATTAATAAGATGAGTTACCTCGATCCCGAAGCAATAAAAGTGGCTACTCCTTTTTCAAAGATATACAAACACCAACTAACACATATTGATATTACGGCTCAATTTATCAGAATACAATCTGAAAAAAAACCAGCACTTTCCCATGAAACATCATTGCAACTGGTTTCCGGCGACATGCTTTCATCATTTGCCGTATCAAGGTTGGTGGATCGTTTTTTAGAAGAGGAAATCTAACTGCTCCAATCTGAGAAATCACGACCGTATATTTGAAGTGTATCAAATACCGGGATTAAAAATGCAGATTCTTCCTTTCAAATAGGAGCAGCCATCCCACCCCAATGGTGATAGAGGCATCGGCAATATTAAAAATCGGGCGAAAAAAGATAAAATGGTTGTCGGGGCCAAACAGAAAGCCGGGCATCCACGAGGGAGCCTGAGAACGGGCGATATCAACCAACGGAAAATAGAGCATATCTACCACCTTGCCATGTAAAAATGAGGCGTAGCCATGCACGTCGCCCGAGGCAAAAGTGGCCAGGGTATGATAGGTGCTGTGAGTAAAAATCATTCCATAAAACGCACTATCGATAATGTTTCCCAGAGCTCCCGCCAGAATGAGTGAGGCACTAAACTCAAGCCCCTTGTGGTTTCCTTTGCGGGTGAGAAAAAAGAGGTAAACCACTATTCCCAATACCGCAACAATACGAAACACACTAAGAAACAATTTTCCCCACTGACCGGCAAATTCCAAGCCAAAGGCCATACCGTTATTTTCGGTAAAATAGAGTTTAAACCAATGGCCGATTACAGGCATTTCTTCGCCCAGCGTAAAGTGCAGTTTAATCCAAATTTTTAGCCATTGGTCTAAAACCAAAACGACCAAAGTGATGAGAAAAGTTTTCTTCAAAAGTTCGCGGTTATAAAATTTGGTATCGTATTACTTATGAGTATTTCCCTGATTAAGCTTGGCATCTATACTTAGGGTGGCATGGGGTACTGCTCTGAGTCGTTCTTTGCTGATAAGCTTACCGGTGGCGCGACAAATCCCGTAGGTTTTGTTTTCGATGCGTACCAGTGCTGCTTCCAAGCCTTTAATAAAGCGCTCCTGACGTGCAGCAAACTGTCGGTTTTCTTCTTTCGACAAAACATTCTGCCCCTCTTCCAACACCTTAAAGGTGGGTGATGTATCGTTGATTGAATTATCGCCCGAGTTGGTATAGGCATCGGTCAGCAACTTAAAATCATTGTTTGCTTTTTTCAATTTCTCAAGGATGATGGCTTTAAATTCCTCCAGCTCCTCATCCGAGTATCGTGTCTTTTTTGTTTCCGTCGTACTCATATCCTATCGTTTTTTTGGTTAAAAAAGAATTTATAAAGATAAAAAAATTCTTTTTGTAATAACAGCTAATTTTATTTTTCCTTTTTATGTATGGCAATTTTTGCGGTAATTCCGTCAATCAGTTCGGGTTCGTGCGTGATTTCATCAAGTTTTTCAACCATTTCGAGCTCTGCGAGCGTTTCTGAGCAGATATACTCTGTGAAAGCAGTAAATGCTTCCTCCGTCTCTTTGTTCTTTTCAATGGTTAGCACGATGTGATCGGTAACCTCCAGGCCGGTTTCTTTTCTGATGTTTTGAACCCGGTTAACCAGTTCACGGGCAAGCCCTTCCTGTTTTAGTTCCGGTGTTATTGAAATATCCAATGCTACCGTTAGGTTTCCCTGATTAGCAACAATCCATCCGGGAATATCTTCGGTAGAGATTTCAACATCTTCGGGAGTGATTACCACTTCCTGCTCGTTAATGGTTAGGTGATACTCCTTTTCTTGTTCCAGTTTCTTAATATCATCCTGATTAAAACCGTTGAAGGATGCAGCTATCTGTTTCATTAGTTTACCGTAGCGTGGTCCCAATGTTTTAAAGTTGGGTTTAATTTTTTTAACCAGCACCCCCGAATCTTCTGTAATGTACTCGATAGATTTTACGTTAACTTCCGACAAGATGAGCTTTTCAACGGCCTGAACCTGTGTTTTAAATTTTCCGTTTAAAACCGGAATCATAATTTTGTTTAGCGGCTGGCGTACACGGTTATTACTTTTCTTACGCAACGACAACGCCATGGATGATATTTGCTGTGCCAGCTCCATGCGCTCTTCAAGATCTTTGTCAATCATTGTTTCATCTACCAATGGGAAGTCGGTAAGATGCACCGAGATATCGTCAAATCTGTTGGAAATATTGTTCAGATCGGTGAACAGCCTGTCGGCAAAAAAGGGTGCAATGGGTGCCATCAGTTGTGCTACCACTTCCATGCTGCGGTAGATGGTTTGGTAAGCAGCAATCTTTTCTTTACTGTAGTCTCCTTTCCAAAATACTCTTCTCGAAAGGCGCACGTACCAGTTGCTTAAGTGCTCGTTTACAAAGTACTGAATGGCACGGCCGGCTTTGGTTGGCTCGTAGTTGGCGTAAGCTTCATCCACTATTTTAATTAGTGAATTTAATTCTGATAGAATCCAACGGTCGAGTTCGCTGCGTCTTTCAAAAGGCATCTCTTCTTCGCGGTAAGTAAAGCCATCGATATTGGCATAGAGGGCGAAGAAAGCATAGGTATTATACAGTGTTCCAAAAAATTTTCTTCTCACTTCGTCGATGCCGCCAAGGTCAAATTTCAGGTTATCCCAGGGTTGTGAATTGGTCA
>Ga0164318_10002980_pt1 | contig 15894 bp, 13 predicted proteins | sample GuaBasSedimGuay9_FD_113734 | JGI IMG/M metagenome (GOLD analysis project Ga0164318, IMG submission 113734) | Subseafloor sediment microbial communities from Guaymas Basin, Gulf of California, Mexico - Guay9, Core 4571-4, 0-3 cm | ecosystem: Environmental > Aquatic > Marine > Hydrothermal vents...
TGCAACCGGAACCTGGACTGATGCGTCTTCAAGAACTTTCAAAGAAGACTTTAAGGATGTTGACTCTAAAGAAATCTTAGACAAGCTGATGGCTTTAGATATTAAGAATTATAAGTATAAGGGTGATAATCCTGCAAGGCACATAACCCCTTTCGCAGAGGCTATTTATTACACTTTTAATGTTGGGGAGAATCCGAAATATCTTTCAGCATTAGATGTTGCAGGGTTGTCAATGGTTGCTATTCAACAATTAAAAAAAGAAAATAATTATTTGAAGGAGAGGGTTGAAAGTCTTGAGCAGAGGTTGTCTGCTTTAGAGAATAAGTGCAGGTAAGAATGAAAAAAATAATTTTCTTTATTTTTGCATTATTTTTTTTAAGCCAAATCGCTTTAGCTTATCATGGCACGTCTGGAAATTATGAGTGGAGATTTTTTAATGATGGTTTTGGTGCAAATGCTTCTGCAGGAAATTATGAAATAAGAGCTAATGCAGGAGGTTACCCTGCCGATACTTTCAGTTCAGGGGGCTATTCTGGGCAGTTTCAGGATTATGATTTGAATGTGTCTTCTTCACCTACACCATCTCAGACTACAAGAGGTGGTGGTGGAGGCGGTGGAGGCGGCGTAAGACTTGTTCCAAGAGGGTCATACTCCATTCGCACAGGCGAGCTTGTGGCTGGTAAATCTGCAAAGATTCATATAGATCCCGCAGGCCAAGGACAGTTGTTTGTTTCTTTTAATAAGAATGGAAAATGGTTTTTTGAGGGTGTTTATGATGTTGTGAATGGAATAACTACATTCATGCCAACTCTTCCTGGCAGGTATAAGTTTGATTTTAAGAGGAATAATGTTATTGTCAGTTCAACAGAGGCTGTGGCAAGGGTGAAGATTGCGAATCGTGGATTTCAGGAGATTTTAGAGTCTCCCAAAAAAGAGAGTCCAGTAAAAGAAAGCCCTGCTAAGGTTGACAAGGCTGTTTTTAAGAAGGTTGAAGAGCAGGTTCCTGTCATAGAAGGTAAGAAAGAGGTTGAGGTCAGTCCTTTGTTGGTGTTTTTAGCTTTCCCTGCAGGCTTGATTCTTTTATTGGCTTTGTTTGTTTTGTTAAGGCCTTCAAAGAAGCAGAAGATTGCAGAGGTCACTAAACTGAAAAGAGTCGTTGCCAACGAAAAGCCAGCGCCAATTTCTCAAAAGAAAAAATTGAATAAAAAAGATATTCCTGCAAAGAGTGATTACTTTGAGAGCATTGAATCAGATCTTAAGAGGGTTGATAAGGAACTGGCAGAGTTGAAGAGAAAATATAAGTTTTAAAAAAATGGCGGTGCTTAATAAGGGTTGGTTGGTTGTCATTCTAATTGTGGTTGTTATCTTTTCTGTCTTGTTGTTGAGACATAAATCTCCTTGTGATCCTGTTTCTTGTGTTGCAAGGAGTGAATCTTATTGCAAAGATGGCAAGATAGTCAATGTTACTTTTGCTTGTATTAGTGGAGAATGCCAAATATTGTCCAACAACAGTTTTGATTGTAAAACTCTTGATTCGCGCAGTTGTTTTAATCAGTCAGTCATCTCAATCAAAAGTTATTCTTGTATGAATGATTCATGTGTTGGTTCTGTTGATATCATTGAATGTGTCAATGGGACTTGTGTTGACGGAGAGTGTGTTGTGACTTGCGGCAATGGAATTATTGATGAGGGTGAAGATTGTTTGAATTGTCCGAAGGATGTTGTTTGTAATGATGATGAGAAATGCTTGAATGCAGTCTGCGTCCCTAAATACTTAGAGGAAAAGGTCTGCAAGGCAGATCCTGATTGTGATGATGATAATCCTTGCACTGTTGATTTTTGTGATAAGCAGGAAGGTAAGTGTTACAATAAGTTCTTGAGGCATAAGGTCCCTTCTTTTTGTTGTGGTTTTGATAATGATTGTGATGATGGTGATGTTTGCACCAGAGATTCTTGTTCTAAGAATTTATGCATCCATGATCCTATTGAAGGCTGCTGTAATTCCAACGACGATTGTGATGACGGTAATGTTTGCTCTGAAGATTCATGTGTTGAGCATTCTTGTAAGCACGCATACAGGGTTATGCTGGATGACGTTTGTTGCGCAAGGGATGATGATTGTGATGATGGTGATTTTTGTACTGTTGATCTTTGTGCAGGCGAAAATCTTTCAAGGAGATGCGTTCATAAAAGGATTCCTGAGTGTTGTTCTTTCGCGGATGATTGTGATGATGGTGACGTTTGCACTATGGACTCTTGTAATAACGGACATTGTTTGCATAAAGCTTTAGTTCCTGATGAACCTTATAATATAAGTGGTTATTGTTCGGGTGGTGAGAACAAGACTGCCAGGGAGCATTGTGTTCTTGATTTATATTCTGATTTCTTTCATTTAGATGATGTTTTCGCTTGGTGCAAGGTTGATGATTGTCTAGCCAATGGTTTTTGCATGCCTGAGTGTAGTGTTGTAAAACCTGATGGAAAGATTGCTTTTGTCTGCAAGAGAGGTGAGTGGAAGAAAAGGTAAAACAGGATGCTGTAGAAAGATTTAAAAACTTTCACACATTTCTTATTCTTTGGTGGTAGCAGAATGCGAGTCAAGATGCTTAAGTTTGTGGATGATCCTTGTTTTGGAAAGAAACATAATCAATGCGAGCAGTGCAAAAATTGTTGGATCAAACAGGCATGTCTAATCTCTTTCAGAAATAGAAAATAAAAATAAATAATCACTCTCCTTTAAATGATATTATTGATTTATAGTCCCCTTTTTCTGCGTCATCTGATGCAGATATTGATATTTCTGCTTCTAAAGTCTCTCCAGAGGATAAGGTTCTTAGTTCCTGCCACTTTTCACCAAGTGTTTTACCAAGAACATTCACGCTGCCTGCAAGTTCTTTTGATCCAGAAACAAGTTTCTTGCATTTTGCAAACAGTTTCAGTTCAACATTGCCAGTATTGATGATGCTGATTTTTTTTGTTTCATAACTCCCAGGAATGATATTGACGTCTAATTTCCTTATGTTTATACTTAATCCCCTGACTGGCAGGATTTCAATTTCAGTCATTTCATTGCCTGCTTTAATGGTGTAAGTGCCAGGAGATGTTGAATAAGGTATATCAATCACTGCTTCATAGCTATTATTTGTTCTTGTAAGATTGTAGATTCTGCCGTTGAACATTACTGGTGCGGAGGAATACGTTTTGACCCTTACCTTTCTGTTGCCTCCTTTCAAAGGGGTTATTTGTATCCCGTCTGCAGGAGAGTCATCGTCTAAGATTTGTAAATCAGAGATTTCATTTTCTTCTGAGATATTTGCTGCTACAATAAACTCGCCTGTTGTGAAAAAATAAGGTTGTCCTGCGACAAAATCCTGAGAATTGTCATCAGAGTCTTTTAATCTAAGGAGACTTTCGCCTGCTTTTGTTTTTTTAGATGGTTGTTCTTCAAATAGTTCATCAGGAATCTCTTCTTCATCTCCCCAGCCAACAGCGTCAACAATATTTCCTTCAGAATCTTTTAATGCTATACCTCCATTAGAATTCTTCAAGGTTATTTTTTCTTCAAAGTCAGCATTCCTCCAGGACTTGTTATCTTTACTTTCACTCCAACCAGAATCTGCTATTAGAAAGTAACCATAAGGTTCTATAAAAGATCCTTCGGGAAGTACTGCATCATTTTTTGAGCTTGTCGTCCAAATTACCCATCCGCTTATGTCTGCACTCTGATTTGATGGGTTGTAGAGCTCAATGGCTTCACCATTTGTTTCAGATCCGATAGGATCGTAATATACTTGGTTTATCCAGACTGCTTGTGTGGTTGTTGCTAGAATTAAAACCAGACTTAACAACAAAAGTAATTTAGCTATTATTTTTTTCATTTTATCACCTGACTGGCTTATGATTTATGGAATTAAAAGAGTCTTTCATCCTTTTTTCGTAATTCATTTAACTTGAAGAAAAATTTTGGGAGTGTATTTGAAAAAAATTTGATTTTTTCTTCAAAAAACCAAAAAATTTATAAACAAGATGTAAATTCTTTAGTTACACTCAACACCTTTTGTCGGTAAATGTTCCGACATAAATTCTAGTGAGCCTTGGGAAATCTGAGGAGAGAAATGACAGTGAATGCTTTATATCAATAAAGCACGAAGAAGTGCCTAAAAGTGGAAGCTATTGTGTGAATTTTAAAAATTCTTTAAGTTAAAGATTGCGACTGAAGGTTACACGCAAGGCTCTTTTCTTTTGAGAAAAGGTAAGTCTTCTGTATCTCTTGCAAGATACCTGTTTATCCTGCAGGAGGTTGCTGCTATCAGAATCCGGCTAAAGCATGCAAGTCTATGGTTCTTCGGAGCCATGGCGCCCTGCTCAGTAACACGTCGATAATCTGCCCTGCAGTCTGGGATAACCTTGGGAAACTGAGGATAATACCAGATAATGATCAGATACTGAAATGTTCTGTTCATGAAAGCTTCGGTGCTGCAGGATGAGTCGGCGGCCCATCAGATTGTTGGTGAGGTAATGGCTCACCAAGTCTAAGACGGGTAAGGGCCGTGAGAGCGGTTGCCCTGAGAAGGACACTGAAATACTGGTCCTAGCCCTAAGGGGTGCAGCAGCTGCGAAAACTTTGCAATGCGCGCAAGCGTGACAAGGGGATTCTGAGTGCCCAAGGTTTCCTTGGGCTTTTTGCAAGAGTAAATATCTTGCAGAATAAGTGGTGGGCAAGACTGGTGCCAGCCGCCGCGGTAACCCCAGCGCCACAAGTGGGAACCAGTTTTATTGGGTCTAAAGCATCCGTAGCCGGTTCAGCAAATTTCTTGTGAAATCGTCCTGCTCAACAGGATGGCGTGCAGGAAAGACTACTGGACTTGGGACCAGGAGAGGTTGACAGTATTCATAGGGGAGCGGTAAAATGCTATAATCCTATGAGGACTACCGATGGCGAAGGCAGTCAGCCAGAATGGATCCGACGGTGAGGGATGAAAGCTAGGGGAGCAAAACGGATTAGATACCCGAGTAGTCCTAGCTGTAAACGCTGCGAGCCAGATGTTGCACAATCTATGAGGTTGTGCAGTGTCGTAACGAAGGTGTTAAGCTCGCCACCTGGGAATTACGGTCGCAAGGCTGAAACTTAAAGGAATTGGCGGGGGAGCACCACAACGGGTGCGGCGTGCTGTTTAATCTAATTCAACGCAGAGAATCTCACCAGGGGCGACGGCAGGATGAAGATCAGTCCAAAGGGCTTATCAGACAAGCCGAGAGGTGGTGCATGGCCGCCGTCAGCTCGTGCCGTGAGGTGTCCTGTTAAGTCAGGCAACGAGCAAGACCTGTATCCATAGTTGCTATTGCATCAGCAATGATGAGCGGGCACACTATGGAGACTGCCCCCGAAAGGGGGAGGAAGGTGCAGGCCACGGTAGGTCTGTATGCCCCGAATCTTCTGGGCTACACGCGCGCAACAATGGCTTGGACAATGGGATGCGACTCTGAAAAGAGAAGCCAATCCTCGAAACCATGCCTTAGTACGGATTGAGGATTGTAACTCATCCTCATGACGACGGAATCCGTAGTAATCGGAGGTTAGCATCCTCCGGTGAATATGTCCCTGCTCCTTGCACACACCGCCCGTCAAACCAACCGAGCAGGCTTTAGGTGAGCCTTAACTATTTGGTTAAGCCGAACCTAAGGTCAGTGAGGTGGGTTAAGTCGTCACAAGGTATCCGTAGGGGAACCTGCGGATGGATCACCTCCTTTTCTTTTTTATAGAAAGAATGTGAGCTTTTAGGCACTTCTTTTTCATATTTGTTGGGCCCGTAGCTCAGGGGTAGAGCGCAGCCCTTGCAAGGCTGAGGCCTCGGGTTCGATATGTGGCTCATGTGCGGCAAGAATTACGGGCTGCACGAAAGTCCCGACGGGTCCATTCAATAATATTTATTTTTTTATCAAAGCATACTGTACCTCGAGTGTATTGTATGTTGTGTCAAGATTATTGGTTAATTAGACTAATAATTAATGAGACCGTGCATAGATTGGCCTAAGCACTTAACTTGTAAGATGGAAGACTTGGCTCTAGGCGCCGATGAAGGACGCGACTAACTGCGAAAAGTCTTGGCGAGTCGTATGTAGATTTTGAACCAAGAGTGTCCGAATCAGACTTCTGCTTGAAGCTGAAAAGCTGGGAAACCCAGGGAATTGAAACGTCTTAGTACCTGGAGGAAAAGAAACTAAATAGGATGCGGTTATTAAGGGCGACTGAAAGCCGCAGAGAGCAAACTGAATCTGGTATTGAAAGATATCAGAGATGTGGTGTTGTAAGACTCATCTTAATGTCTCGCTTGGGAATTTGAAGTCTGTTGGAAAGCAGCACATTATAGGGTGATAGTCCCGTAGAAGTAACCGAGCAGATTATAAGGATGAGTATCTTGAGTACCATCTCTTGGAAATGAGGTGGGAAACTGGGAGGCATCAACTTCCAACTCTAAATACGTCTAGAGTCCGATAGCGCACTAGTACCGTGAGGGAAAGTTGAAAAGATCCCTTGACAGGGAGTGAAAAGAACCTGAAATCTTACAAGGATGGAAAGACACTGCTTTTCGAAGTTGTGTCGTACGTTTCGAATAACGTGCCAGGGAGTTTATTTTAGTGGCGAGGTTAACTTACAAAGGTAGCCTTAGCGAAAGCGATTAGCCCGTAGGTAACAAGGGGCAAGGTATGAAAATGCCTGAAGTCACTAGAATGAGACCCGAAACCGGTCGATCTAATCCTGGGCAAGGTGAAGCGAGGGTAAAACCTCGTGGAGGCCTGCAGAGTTGCTGTGTGCAAGCGTTCTTCTGACCTGGGATTAGGGGTGAAAAGCCAATCGAGACCGGTGATAGCTGGTTCCTGCCGAAGTTGGCCATAGTCAAGCCTTGACTGAGACAATTGGTCCTGTAGAGCTACGGATTTGGGATTTAGGGGAAGAAATTCCTCGGTTTCTTGTCCAACTCCAAATGGATCCAATGTCATAGATGTCAGGAGACGAGGCTTCGGGGTAAGCTTGAAGTCTGAGAGGGGAACAACCCAGACTATAGTTAAGGTCCCTAAATGTTGGTTAAGTGTTAACGGTAAAAAGGCATCCATGTTCTGAGACAGTGGGGAGGTTGGCTTAGAAGCAGCCATCCTTTAAAAAGTGCGTAACAGCTTACCCATTAAGGACGTGGGTCCTGAAAATGGACGGGGCTAAACCAACTACCGATACTATAGACAACCCAAAAGGTTGTGATAGGCAGGCGTCCTGCTTGGATAGAATCTTGTGCGTGAGCATTGGAGGACCGAGTAGGAATGAAGATCCTGGTGGTAGTAAGATCTTAGCAGAGTGAGAATCTCTGTCACCGAAAGGGCAAGGGTTCCTTGGCAATGTCAATCAGCCAAGGGTTAGTCGGTCCTAACCAAGCTCCTAATTGGAGTGTATAAGGAAAGGGAAACAGGTTAATATTCCTGTACTTTTTAGGTATGTGCGGCAACGCAGGGCTTGTTTTTGACGCTTCTGGCTAAGCAGGCACGAACTATCATTCGTGTTAATCAGGACAGATCCAAGGAGTATCATAATGATGAGAATTGGATCAATTCGAGAATAGTCTAGTTTTGCTAGATCCTGCTGATGTCTGGAGTCCATGAAAAAGAAACAAGCAAAAATCCTAAAAAACCGTACCCAGAACCAGCACTGGTGCCCCTAGGTTAGTAGCCTAAGGTGTGAAGGTTTAATCTAGTTAAGGGAATTCGGCAAATTAGTCCCGTGCCTTCGGTATAAGGGATCCCTGGACTCGTGCGTTTTTGCGTGGCGAGCTCAGGGGGCACTGACTAGGATGGCCCGACTGTTTACCAAAAACGTAACTGGCTGCTAAGCTGTAAAGCCTTGTATAGCCAGTGACGTCTGCCCAGTGCAGGTATCCGAAACTCCTTTTCAAGGGGGATAAGGACCTGTAAACGGCGGGAGTAACTATAACTCTCTTAAGGTAGCGTAATGCCTTGTCGTTTGAATGGCGACGTGCATGAAGGGCGTAACGAGGTTGTCACTGTCCCTAACTAGATGCCTCTGAACACTCTATTCTGGTGCGAAGGCCAGAGACCTCCAGTGGGAAGCGAAGACCCCGTGAAACTTTACTGTAGCTTGTAGTTGTGGCGTGAGTTGTGGCGTATAGCGTACGTGGGAGCTGTCTGAAGATATAGTCGTCAGATTGTATCTTAGGCGACGATGTAACACCACGCACCATGACTTGCGTTGCTTACCCTGAAGAAGGAGACACCTACTGGTAGACAGTTCGGCTGGGGCGGCACGCCGTTGAAAAGATATCAATGGCGCCCTAAGGTTGGCTCAAGCCGGTCAGAAATCGGCTGTGGAGTGCAAGGGCAAAAGCCAGCCTGACTGTATCTTTTACATGAGAAGATGCAGATGCGAAAGCATGGCCTAGCGAACCCCCATACCTTCTTGATGAGGGTTGGGTATGACCGAAAAGTTACTCCGGGGGTAATGGAGTTGTCGCGCCCGAGAGTTCATATCGACGGCGCGGTTTGCTGCGTCGATGTCGGCTCTTCCTATCCTGGCAGTGCAGCAGCTGCCAAGGGTGAGGGAGTTCACCTATTAAAAGGGATCGTTAGCTGGGTTCACAACGCTGTGAGGCAGTTGGTTTGATATCTACTGGAGGTGTTGGAGGTCTGATAGGAAGGAAGCAATAGTACGAGAGGAACTTGCTTTCGGCGCCTCTGGTCTACCTGCTATCCGACAGGGTATTAAGCAGGGCAGCTACGCGCTAAGGAATAAGTCCTGAAAGCATCTAAGGACGAAGTCCACCTAGAAAAGAGACCTCTTAGGGTTCGGATAAAACATCCGTTTGATAGAACTGGCGTGTAAGTATCAAGGTAACGAGATATTCAGCGCGCAGTCACTAACAGCCCGTCGCTTTAAAGGTCAACTATGCACGGTCTTTTTTATTTTTCTTGAGCTGTGGTTTGGGGATTAGAATCGCTAAAATTATTTGATTTGTTATCAAAAGAGTATTTTAGAGAATAACCTGTCCAAAGAATCATTTGAAGATACCTGAATGAATTTATCTAATTGTACTGCAAAAAAATCCATTTTTGATTTTCTTGATAAGAATTTAGGGCTGCCTTCTTCCAAGACCCTTGAGACAGGAATCCAAAACCAAGTTTTATACCCATATTTTTCATTGGACAGCACATACCATGTATGCAGATTAAATCTTCTTTGAAGGGATGAATATTTTTTTGTTTCTTCAGCATCAAGAGGAAAACTATTGAATTTCTCATTAAGCTTTTTGTATTTGACATCAACGAAGATGAAGCCAAGGCTTGGCAGTAAAACCATGAAATCAGGTCTTTTACCAAGAAAATATTTTTTTAATGTATATGAGAAAGTGTCTGTGTCTTGTTGGATGTACATGTAAGGAATGTTATTTTTGTCTAACCATTTCTTGAATTCTTTTTCACACTCAATACCTCTTATCCTGCGCACCTCAGCATCATCATTATTTTCTTTTGATTCTTCTGGCAACATTATATCCTCCGACATTTTTTTGGCTCCTTAGTTTTTTAATTAGTTTTGTGATATCTTTTGGGATTTTTCGCATAGAGCCCCTAATTTTTTTCCCTTGCTTTCGTGGAAGCACAACCAATTTTTTTGCTTTATCCTTAGAGAAGTAGTATATGTCTTTGGTCCAGCATTTCAATAATTCTTTTTGGCTTAGGAAATAACATCCATTGTTAGCGAGGCAAAAGGCAGTGATTCCGTACTCCCATGCTTTTTTTAGTTTTTCTTTTGTTATCTTTTTCACACTCTTTTTTTTCATTATTGGTTATTTTATCGTAAGTATTTAAAAAACTATTTAAATCAGTAAACTTTCATCATATCAAAATGAGGCGATTTGATGTTGTTGTAATCGGTGCAGGCATTGCAGGACTGCGAGTTGCAAAACAGGCCTCTAAAGTTGGGCTGGATGTTTGTTTAATTGAAAAAAATCGTTCAGGGGGAAAATATGTTTGGTGGGATATTCCTTTAGATTTATTGACATGGGCTTCAAGAAAAATCAGAGAAATTAGTGATTCAGAAGATTTTGGGTTCAGTGTCAAACAAGATTTTGATTTTGTTATGTTGTTGAAAAGAATTAGGCAGGCCTCTTCTAAGCTTTATGAAAGAATTTCGTCTGAAGAGCTTGGAAGGTTGGGAATTAAGGTTTTGAGAGGCGCCCCTAGATTCGTGAGCAAGAATGTTCTGGAGCTTAATAACGAAAAGATTGTTGGTAGGAAATTTGTTATTGCTACAGGGAGTAAGCCTTACATTCCTAATTTTGAGGGTTTAGATTCTGTAAAATTCTTGACATCTGAGGATTTGTTATCTTTAAAGAAGCTTCCTAAGAGTGTATGTGTTATTGGTGGTGGAGTGACTGGTGTTGAGTTAGCTTTTTCTCTTTCAAGATTTGGGTGTCAGGTGGCTTTACTTGAACAGAGCAGCAAGATTCTTGCAGACTTTGATGATGATATTGGTGCCTTTGTGCAGGATTTGCTCGAAAAGAGTGGGGTGAAGGTTTTTTCTGATGTTTTGATTAAAAAAGTGTATCATCATTCTAAAAGACGGGTTGTTGAAGCCATTACAGATAAGAAAAAGGTTATCATCAAGAGCGATGAGCTGTTTCTTGCGACTGGCAAGCTTGCTTACACTGAGGGGCTTAACTTGAATGCTGCAAGGGTCAGGTTTGATGAGGATGGGATTAAAGTCAATAAGAGATGCAGAACTTCTTCAAGAAAGATTTTCGCTTGTGGAGATGTTACAAGAAGTGTTTGTGCAAGCCAAGCAGTTCATCAGGCAGATGTTGTTTTAGCTAATTTGTTAAATATTCCTAAGTTTGTCAATTTCAGCAAAATCCCTCTTGTTGTGAGTACTGATCCTGTCATTGCTATGGTTGGCAAGACTGAAAAAGATTTGTCTAAGAATAAATTCAGGACGATCAGGGTTGAATTTAAGGATGTTGATGTAGGAAAATACAAATCTGCAGAAGGTTTCTTGAAACTGGTGCTGAGAGGATCAAAGATTGTTGGAGTGGTCTTAGCTCACAGGTTTGCTTCTGAATTGATCAACAATTATGCTTTAGTTATTGGTAAGAACATAAGGGTATTGAGAAAGATTATTTTTCCGATTCCTGGTTTGGCTCAGATAAATTCTCTTGCTTTAGAGAAATTTTTCAGGAAGAAGAACGGTCTTAAGAATGCTTTGCTGAGGTTGAGCGGAAAAATTTAGAAACATTTAAAAAAGTCTTTTGTTTAGCTTATTTAGTCTGAATTAAAGAGGTGTTAATATGGTTGCGGATTTGATTATAGGTCCTGCTTTATTTTTGGGTTTGATTATAGGTGCTTATGAGATTATTGTTATGCATAAGGATGTGACTGTTCCAACGCACAGGTTTTTGCACATGTTACATGCTTTAGTTTTGTCTGTCTTGTTTGTTTTTGCAAGTATAAATGTTGATTTTGTTTTAAGTATAATCCCTGCGTTGAATGATATTCCTCTCTTAGGCAATGCTTTGATTCTGCGTATTGCAATTGGGTTTGTTGCTATGATCAAGATTCATCTTGTTTCTAAAGTCATTCCAGGAACCTCTAATTTGAACATTAAGGGTGTGTCTGAGACTTGGTTTCACAGCTTTGTGGTTGGTGGTTTGATTGTAGCAGCGCCTTACGTATATCCTTTTGTAAAGGAAGCTATTCCATCATGGATGAATTTTTAGATCTCCCGGAGAAGTCTGGTGGTGTTAAGGTTTACAAGCAGAGCAGATTGGCTTATTTGTTTTATTATTTGATTATTTTCAGTTTTCTTTTTTTTGCTTTCTATTTTAAGTCCAATAATTTCTTCAGCTTGATTTTTATAGCTCTTTTCTTTTTGTTCTTATTTTATTTTGAGCTTCATTTGATTAGGAATACTCTGTTGGTTGATGATAAGAAAGTGGAGTTCAGGCGAGGATTCTTTCACATCACAACTAAGAGCGTCCCTCTTCAGATGATTTCTGATTTAAGGGTTAGGCAAAACTTTATTCAGGGTCTGCTGCATTATGGAACCCTTGAAATCAATACTGGCGGGGGAGAATTTTATGAACTTGTGATGGAGAAGCTTCATAACCCTTTGAAAGTCAAGGAGGATATTGAAGAGCGGCTGCATAAACTAGCTCAGTTGGATCATTCTGAGATTAAGTAAGGAGAGTGTGAGACAATTTAAAAAATGGAGTTTTAGGTTATCCAGTGCCTTTAAGACGTTAAGATTTGCTCAGAAAAATAATTTGAGAATAAAATAAAAAAAATAATTTATTTCTTTTTCACAAAGAAGACTACCAGTATCACAGTGATTGCAGTAAGCAGAAGCACCACTAATGCTATCAACAGACCAATGTATGCGCTGCTTTCTGTGAATCCTTTCTCTGTTTTTTGTGTTGCTGATTTTGCTTGTGTTGCTATTGGAGGAATCTTTTGTTCTGTCGTTTTTTGTGGTATTATTATTCTTGTTGTTTCCTTCTTTTCTTCAGTCTGCTTTGTTTGTTCTTCTGTGTCTTCAGTGGTTATTCCGCATTTCTTGACTTTGAACTCAACTGTTTTTGTTGCGCTCTCTGCGATACTGTCAAAGTATGTGTTTATTGTTCCTCTGTAAGTTCCTTCCTTGATATTCGCGGGAAGTGCCACGTCAAAGTTTACTGTTGTTTTGTCATCTCTGTCAAGGCTGATATCATCTATTTTTTTGGTGTACTTGAAGTCTGGGATTTTCAGCTCTACTGCTGCTTCATCCTCATCTCTTCTGCCCATATTGTATATTGTTGCAGAGACTTTCACAGTGTTTCCATCGCATCCTTCTATTTCTTCGGGGAATATAGTTACTTTCTTGAATTGGATGTCATGTTTTAGTCTTTCTACTTCCAGTTTGACTTCCCATTCTTCTCCATGAAGTGCTCCGTTGGAGTCAGTTCCAGTTAATCTTACCTTTATGTTGTATGTTCCATCATCAGCTTCTTCATCAATGTCGAAATCGAATGACAGTTCGTCTGTTTCTCTTGCTCCAAGGCTTGATATGTCGTCAGAATCGTCAAGGTCAATGTCTGAATTGTCGCTTTCAACTTCGACTGTTGCAGGGTCGAATTCTATGTCGCCTATCTTCTTGTTGTCCTTGTCGCTTGTTCTGAATGTGTTTTTTATCTCTACAGTCATCGTGCAGTCTTTTGTGTCTGGCTTAAGTTCTTTCATCCTTTCGCCGTCGCTGAGGCTTTCGTCTTTTGAACCGCAGACAACTTTCACTTTTCTTATCTCTAAATGGTTGACTGCTTGCATCTTGAGGTCTGATGTTGCTGAGTATGTCTTTTTTCCTATTTTTCCTGTTGCTGTGATTGTTCCTATCTTTAATGCAGTCTGTTCAAGTGTGTTCTTGTCGACTGCATCATGCGTCAGCGGGATTGTTGCGGTTATTGTTACTGTCTGTGATGCGCCAGCATCAAGGCTTGTCGGCACGTTTGAGAATTCCACATTGTATTTTGGGTCTGCATTGCTTGTTATTTGGATATCTGTTATCTTTGAAGTTGCGTTGTTCTTTATCTGGAATGTTGTGGTGACATTAGCTATTCTGTCCTGGTTTTCGTCACCTATTGTTGCGCTTTCTATCTGCAATGCTGAAGCAATTCCTGCCAGCATCACTAATGCCAATAGGACGATCAATACCTTGTTTATTTTCATTGTAATATCCCCCCTTGTGGTTGATTACTGCTTGTTTGGAAGAATTCATATTTAAAACTTTCGTTATTGTCAGTATTTCAAAGTGGCGACGCAATATTTTTCACTTATTATGTAAGGATTCTTTTCAGATCAGATTTGAGCTTTTTTTATATTTATGATACATCTTTATTTTGTGTTTTTATCGCTTTGCTCTGTTGTTTGAGGCTCGTCTTCTTTGGCGTCTTCTTTCGTATCTTTTACATTATCTGCTGTTTTTTCATCCAACATTTCTTTTATGCTTCTCTCATCATTCTTGATCGTCTTGATCGTGCTTGATATTATCTCATCTGCCCTCTGCCTGGCTTCTTCTATTGTCGCTGATAGGTGTAATTCTTTTAGGTTTCTTGCCAGATCATCTATCTTTTTTCTTGTCTCTTCATCCATCTGATTTGTTCACCTTCGCTTTTACTGAAATGATGCATAGAAGTGTGTAGATGAACCATATTACCAGTGTTATCGCATACACCCTTAAACCGATGAATCTCATGAATGGAAAGAGTATTTTTGGGTTGGTAACTGCAACCAGGGTTTCTATCAATACTAAAGGAATTCCTGCGTGAGTTGTTATAGTAAGTGTGTTCTTGAATCTTGTTTTGTAGTCTGTTAGGTCCATGATGAAGAATGCCAGAAAGCTGATTAATAGTGAGATGATCAGGTATTTTATTGCAGCTTTCACAAATGTTATGAATGCGAACCCTGGAGCTAATAACAGGATCATGCTGGTTATGAATGTTCCGACTTCCTGCTTATGCGCTGCAGGATCCTTTAGTTTTGGCAGGTCAATCTTTCTTTTTCCAAAAAATCTGAACTGGAATTCTCTTTTGTTGATCAGGAATAATTCATTTTTCATGTTACTGTCGCTTTGAAGATCGATGGTGAATAAGGGGTTTTTCTGAGGGATGTTGACTGGCGCTGTTGTTGAAACTTTTCCTGAAATGTTTATGATATTTATTTTGTCTAAGTCGTTGATTATGTCTGCTTTTAGAGCAGCCAGTTTTGGAATCGACAACATCGCTGCTATAATGAATGCCAGAAACAGCACTTTCAACAATAAGGAGTAGCTCTTCCAGAATCCTTTGTTCTTCAATTGCTTGTATTTCGGCGGATAAAAGCAATACAATACCTCTTTTATGAACTTCATAAGGTTTGTAATTTGAGGCAGGTATAAAAAGTTTATTGTGCTGGTGTGGTGCAGATCAGGATAAGATCTTTTTCTTCTTCAACCTCTTTTTCTATTATCAGTTTTTCTTTGGCAAATTTCTTGATCTCTTCTGCTTTCTTTGACTTCTTTAGGATCGTGATTATTATTCTTCCATTCTTTCTGCACACTCGCTTCATTTCAGATATTCCTTTCCTGTAATCATCAAAATTATGTATTGCAGTGATGCAAATCACAACATCAAACACAGCGTCATTGAAAGGAAGTTCTTCGCCTTTTCCGATGATTGCAGGGATTCTTTTCACTGCTTGACAGACTAATCTTTCAGAAGGGTCTATTCCAATTTTGTTGCATTCAAACAATTCGGTGCTTATCCCTGTTCCGCAGCCAACATCCAGCAGCCAGTCTGTTTTCCTGACATAGATATTCTGAAGGATCAATTCTGCTTTCTTTATTTGCTCCTCTCCATAGAGTTCATCGTATCCTGTTGAGATGCTGTCATAATCCATTATTCCTCTTGTTTAATTATTCCTTTAAATTTCTTTGGAAAATAGGTAAAGAACTTTAGTGTGCCTATACATCCCAGCACACTCTTCAGTTGATTTTCTCAGCATAGATTTATTCTCAGTTAAAAACAACATTCTGCCCTGCAATTTTTTTTATCTTCAGAGAATACTTTTGCTTCATCTAAAAACTGCCTTCAACTCTGCGATTCCCCTTTCAAAAGAAAACAACCACAAATATCAGTTTGCGCGCAAGCAGCGCGCCTAAAATTTAACCTAAGAGTCTTATTACTCTGCGCCTGACTTTCTTTCGCGCAACACAGGCACTAACTCATTTAAGTTGACTTAACCGGAAAATATGTGGTTGTGTCAACTTACATTCAGTTCTGCAACCTTAGTTTTTTATATGGCTGAAAGTAAGTAAAATACGCCGCAACA
>Ga0164318_10002981_pt1 | contig 15894 bp, 12 predicted proteins | sample GuaBasSedimGuay9_FD_113734 | JGI IMG/M metagenome (GOLD analysis project Ga0164318, IMG submission 113734) | Subseafloor sediment microbial communities from Guaymas Basin, Gulf of California, Mexico - Guay9, Core 4571-4, 0-3 cm | ecosystem: Environmental > Aquatic > Marine > Hydrothermal vents...
GGGCTCGGGAAAGAGTACACTTTTGAATATCATCGGTGGACTGGACCGGCCCACTTCGGGTACGGCCCGTGTGCAGGGGCGGGACTTGTCTGAAATGAGCGGTACCGATCTCAGCCGCATGCGCCGTGACTGTATCGGGTTCATTTTCCAGGCCTACAACCTCATCCCCGTGCTCACAGCCCTGGAAAATGCAGAATACGTTCTCATGCTTCAGGGTGTTCCAGCCAGGGAACGGGAGGAGCGGGTCCGCGCTCTTTTGAAAGAAGTGGGGCTGGAAGGGATGGAACACCGATTTCCCCGGGAGCTTTCAGGGGGGCAGCAGCAGCGGGTGGCCATTGCCAGGGCCATTGCATCGGAGCCGGCCCTGGTCCTGGCGGACGAACCTACCGCCAACGTGGATTCCAAGACAGCCAAAGGTCTGCTGGAACTTATGCGGCACCTCAACGAAGAAAAGGGAATCACCTTTCTTTTTTCGACCCATGACCAGGCGGTTATGAAACAGGCGAAACGCCTCATCATCCTGCAGGATGGCCACATTATCCATGAGGACCACAAGGGAGAAAAGACCAGCCCGGACTCTCGGAACGGAAAAAGGTTTTCTCCCCAACCTCTCGAGTGATCTTATGACAGCTCCCGCTCTGAGGGCGGGGATGAACAAGAAGGAGGAGGCGTTATGTGGGACATCCTGATTTTGATTCATTTTTTGGCGAAAGGAAATCAGATGATAGGAAATTTGGAAAAATGACACCCGAACACCGCCATGGAACTTTTCACCTCTCCATCATTTCGCATCTTGTTCTGCAGTTGTTGTTCCTTTTGTCAGGGATAAACAGTGCCATGGCACTGGTGGGGGACACTGAAGGCGGGCTGGGCGTGGATGGCAGCTTTCGGACAATCGGGGCCTTGACACACAACTACGAAAACCAGGCCCTCTTTGAAAAAGATACCAACGATTATCTGCAATCAATTCTGAGGCTCACCGCAGCCGGGCGCCCCTTCCAGAGAGTGTCATATGAGGCGCACCTGGTCACCGCCTTCACCTACACCAGTGCCCGTGGGCCGGGAGGTGGTTCAGGATTAAGGGCCAGCGGTGGAAAGACCAGGTATCGGGCCTTTGATACGTCCTGGGATTTCATTGACAATGAGGAGAACAGGACCGGGGGTGTCTGGCTGGATCGATTTAATGTGAAGGTGGGATTTCCCCAGGCGGATCTCACTATCGGCCGCCAGGCCATCACCTTCGGCAAGGCCTTTTTTTGGAACCCGCTGGACCTGTATCTCCCTTTTGACCCGGCGCAGTTTGACCGGGACTACAAGGCCGGGGTAGACGCGCTTCGCCTCGATATACCGCTCGGGCTTTTCTCGGGCGTCAACCTGATCTATGTCCTGGGCCGGGAACTGGACAGCGATAATCAGTATCCGGAAGATCGAACCCTGGATGCATCCTGGTCTGGTTCCTCAATTCTGTTGAGGGGGTTTACGCATGTGGCTGGCTGGGACCTGACCCTGCAGGGAGGCAAAGTGTACGGTGGGTGGCATATGGGGGGAGGGCTGGTGGGCGAGATAAAGTCGTTGCAGGTTCGATTCGAGGCAGCCCAATTCTGGGCCGATGACGGGACCCTGCTGCCCCCGCCTAAACGGGCCCCACTCCTGGAAGACAACCTGACCGCGGTGGTCGGCCTGGGGCGTCACTGGCCGAGTTCCCTGGACATTCAAGTGGAGTGTCTTTTTAACGGGGGAGGCGAGTCGCATGATATCACCCTGGGTCTGGAGCGCGCTGAACGTGGGGCTGTTTTCCATGCCGGGCGGATTCTTGCTGGTATCACAGTTTCGTACGAACTCACTCCCCTGATCCTGGGGCAACTGGCGCTGCTGCAGTCCCAGACAGACGGATCCACCCAGATCCAACCAACCCTGAGATGGTCCACGAGCGACAACTCCGAACTTCTCCTGGGTGCGAGCATCAACTGCGGCGACCGTCCCACCCTGGATCCGGTAAAGGGTATCGTGTTTGAAAGTGAATTCGGATCTTATCCCAACTACTTTTTTGCGGAGTTCAAGGCGTATTTTTAGCCGGCATTTTTAACGGAATCCTTCACAGAAGGCGTGGATGTTTATGCCTAGGTCGTTATAGTTGTACCCTCCTTCCAGGAGGGCGTATCTCCTTCCCTGACAATACTCTTCTGAAAACGCTTTCATCATCGCGCCTATTTCCCGGTAGGCTCCGGTGGTGAGTTTTCCGCCCCAGTCATCCACATATTCATCAAATCCTGCGGAAGCGGCAATGATATCAAAATCGCCTGCTTTTTCCAGGACCGAGGCAATTTCAAGTAGATAGTCTTTCTCATTTCCGCTGGAGGGGTTGAGGATCCTGATCCCCTCATGGTCTCCAAGTATATTGATGTTGCCGTCCCCCCGGTGGAGGTCAAAATCCAGGATAAAGGCGCTCTGGATCTTTCCTTGGGCCATGAGTTTCAGAAGAGAAACGGCCATGTTGTTGAAAAAACAGAAACCCCAGCAACTGGTCCCGGAGGCATGATGTCCGGGAGGCCGAATGCACCCGAAAGAAGGTTCACCCGCAAAGGCAAGCTCAGCCGCCTTTATGGCCCCTCCGGCGGCCAGGGCGGCCACATTGTAAAGGGTGGGAGATCCCTTAATGGTCTTAATATGCGTGTCAGAATGGGCCCGTTGAAGATCTTCGTGGCCGGCCGGCTCAGGAGTGATGAATGTGTAATGAGGGTACTTCTTCAGCTCCCGGATGATGGGCTCCATGCGACCTGCGGCGGCGGCAGGATCGCCCGCATAAACACCGTAAAAAGCCTCGTGAAAAATGATATTCATCGGATCTCCCCTCCTGTATTACCTGATGCCATACTATCACAAATAACCTGACCTTTACTCAAGAATATCATGCAAGAACCCAACCCTATGAAAGACGCCTGCTTTTTCGTGGGCGTATCCTCTAAGATGCTATGGGAGGGCGAGGTCAGCCGTTTTCTTCAAACGCGTCCCGGAGAAGGATCGACTGGCGATCAAAAGCCTCTCGAGGGTTCTCCGGGTTTTTCATGAGGGAAATCTCCTGAGTGATAAGTCGAGCAATGTTGAGGATGTGTGCCTCTTTTTTTCTGGCTTCACGTTTATAGAGGGGGTGATCGCGGTTGATATAGATGATCGTTCCTTCGGTCATACATTCCGGCCCATTTTCACCCAGATGGTCCAGACAGCAGGTAACCCCGGCTGCACCGAACTTGAGCCTTCTTACTACCGCATTCGGCGTGGCGATTCGAAGCGCGGGTTTCTTTTCCTTCGTGGGTTTCTTTCCATCCGGCTCCTGCTCGGCATCTCCTTCAAGTGATTCCTGCAGTGCTTCTCCTTCTATGTCTTCCACTTTGATTTCCCCTGCCTGCTCCTTCGTCTTTTTTCCTTCAACACCCGTTTCCCCCACTCCTTTCACGCCCTTTTCGGCCAATGGAACGACCCCGAATGGAGAAAATTCAGGATTCATCACCAATGCGCGATGTATGCGCTGTAAAGCCTCTTTCACGGCACGGCTTACCTTTCGATTCTCACGTGCAGAGGCCAGTTGGTTGTAAGCCCTGCGCACCTCTGCTATGGTCCTCTCCATGGAATTAAGAAATGCCTTGTACTCTGATGAATCCTCAATGAATCCTGAGCGATCGCTGGTCAGGGGAAGGAAGTCGGCATTAATCTCTCCACGAATCCGTGTGGCCGCCTTTCCCCAGGAAGCCATATCAAAAAGCTCCCGCCGGACCGTCACCCCTTTTACCTTGATTTCTATACCCATGTCATCTTTGGACGCGCGATAGGCGGGAATGATGACAACCTCTCCATGGATGATACCGTACTTGGTTCCGTGCAGCACCGGAATCCGGTTCCCTGTCAGGTTCCTGGCTGTGACCCTGTACCCATTAACATAGACAGAGAAATCCCTTGCCCGAATAGGCACACCCTCGGCAATTTTTTGTTCGAGATCCTCCGGCCTGAAGGATTTTTTCAAGTCAACAAGCCGGACAGTGGTTCCATCGCCTTTCTTACGATCCGGATCCATTAATCTGAGAGGGATTTTCCACGATTCGCCCCCTTCCATCCATTGTGTCTTGTCAAAGATAACGCGCGCTGCAAAGGTTCCTTTTTGTGTAACAAGTTCGAAACGGGAAGCAGCAGCCAGACTGGCAAATTTGCCAATGCCGAACTGACCAATCCTGTCTCTCCCGAAGCGGGGAGATTTGGGATTAACGAGTTTCTCGTTTGAACCGACGCTGAAGTACTGCCTGAGTCCCTCCAGGTCCATCCCTTCACCATTATCCGCGACGACGATTTCATTTTCCGAGGTAGTAACATCCACACGTGTCGCATCCGCGTCGTAGGCATTGTTGACCAGTTCCCTGATTAATTCGATGCTCTGTTCGTAAAGCCGTTCTCCAATGGCGATAATGTGGCTTTTATCAACGGTGACCTCAAGGGAGGATGTCTCATCTTTCATGAGTCAGATGTCTCCTTTGGCTTTTGATGAACGACCATTAGGCCTGCAAGTATAGGGATGAAAGTTCAGGGAGTCAAATGGAAAGAAATGAGCCCATGCCCAGGTCACTGGGTGTGGAAAAAGGATTTCAAGCGGCGTGGATAATCAGCGGTCATGAGTCCTGGAGTTTACCCTGCTATCGGAGGATCAGGACAGAAGACTCACTTCCCTTGATTAATTTATCTACTTTCCCCTTGGGGAAAACTTTTTCGAGTATTGACTTTTTTCCCATCCACAACGCCATGAGCCCCCATTTGGCCTCTTGGGTGATGAACGCGCCCAGTGATGAGAGCTCCACAATCTCGACCCATGGCTCAATATCCCGCGCGGTGTAGTAACGCAGGATGGCGTCCATCTTCTTCTCTACTTCAACCTTGAGTTCTTCTCCTTCAGTCAACCCGATAATGACGAGTTTCGCCTTGTAGAGGGTGACCAGTTGGTTGATCATCTCCAGGGATTGCTGACTTACCAGGTCGTGATCCAGGCAGCAGACAATCTTATTCACCTGCTTTTCTTCCTTTGCAACCAGGACGGAGCATGGAGCATCATTGACTATTTTCTGCGGAAGGATGCGAGAGTCTTCCCATGTGCAATCTCTTGCCTGGTCGCACCCCAGGACAATAAGGTCACTTTCTTCTTCTTGCGCCTCTGCCAGGATCTCTTTAATGGGATTGCCGATTCTTATTTTGGCTTTCAAGTCTTTCCTTGCGGTTTTTGCCACATACAGTTCTTCCCAGACACCTTTTGTGACCTCAATCAGTTCGTAGCCGAATTCACGCTGGAGATACGGGCATTCCTCTTCTTTGAAATGCTGAAGGAATGTTTCACGAAGTTCACGCACTGCCTTTGGCAAGGGATCATTCACGGTCCACTCCCTTGCCGCTGGTCCCGATGTGGGAATTGTTGCATGCACCCCGAGGAGAGTGACGTTTGCCCAGGTGTTTGCAGCCAGCCTCGCTACCTCCCTGACTGCATGAGCACTGTAAGGTTTCTCATCAACTGCAATAAGAATTCGCATTTATGCCTCCATTTTTCCCGTTGTTCTACTGCCAGCACAGCAGCACTGCCGAGGGAACCCTGCTCAAAACTTCCAGCATGGGGCTCTTTCTGGCAGGCTGACGTGTTAGACACGCCATCACCAGGCCATAGTCCTGGAGAGAATCAGCAATTCCTGATGGGACATCGCGCATTGTTTTGACCTCAGAGGGTGGACGTCCTGCTTCTGTAAGCATGTTGTTTGTCTTTGTGAGGATGCTGCTTTTTTTTCCTGAAACCGGGCTCGCTGCGTCTTGAGCGTCTTTTTTGAAACTCAACCGCCCGGGTTTTTGAAGGATCATGTGGAGCAGATCAAATTTTAATTGTGCTCCTTCAAACAGTTTTGAAAAAACAGAAACAAGTGATGGGAGATCCGTATGGTCATCGATGACCAGTGCGATTCTATTTAGCGCGACAAGGTTTTTTACAAGAAGCAGGGGACAGTCCATTTTCTTGTAGAGCTTTGACCGCATCCTGTTTTCAAAGTGGGACGTATCGAAGGAGAGGAGAATCCCTTCCACCAGGAGGTCATAGGATCCTTCTTCCAGTTCCCGCAATATCTCGGCCTCGTGTTCGCCCACTATCATCTTGGGTGAGCTAAGGGTGGGGCACGATGCCCTCTCTGCGTTGATGAGCTGGGATATTTCAGCCTCAGCGGTTCCGAGCAACCCTTTCTCCCAGGTCCTCCTTACCCATCCCGTGCCGGGAGGGTTCCCCTCTGCATCAGCCTCTTCAACATGAATTGTCCTGATATCCATATCGACCATGCTCGCCATCTGACAGATGTATCTGAGGGCGATACTGGATGCCAGGTCCGCATTAAGAGAAACAAGTGTCTTGATCATAAGCTCCCACCTCTATATTGAGTATATTTAGCGTTACATTGGCAAGGGCCCGGAATACTGCTATCTTATCTTTTCTCCTGTATTTTCTTTTCCGCTTTTTTCACGGTGCCAAGGATTTCTCCGAGTTTGAAAGGCTTGGCAAGAAAATCAAATACACCCTTCTGGAATGACTCCTTAGCTGTTTCCATGGTGGCGAATCCCGTAATGACGATGACCTCGGTGGATGGGGAACGATCTTTCACCTGGGTCAGGAACTGCATACCGTCTATACCTTCCATTTTCAGATCGGTGATGACGATGTCAAAATCCCTTTGCTTGACCCGATCAGACGCCTCTGCGCTTCGAGTAAATGTTTCTACCTCATAGCCAGCTTTTTCGAGCGCAGGTTTCAATCGTTTGAGAACAATTGCTTCATCGTCCAGGATCAATATGGTCGTTTTTTGCCCGGTGTTCATGTTGTCCCCTCCATTTTATTAGCACGATCATTTTTTTTCATCAGGCGATCAAATTCTTCCACGAATCGTTCAATATGGTGGTCACTATCCATCTTTATATCAAGTTGCCGGGTAAACGCAACCAATTGCCCGATGATATGGACCTTTCTTTTCATGACGTTCAGTGCAAGCTTCTTGACCCGCCCCACCACGAGGTCCCCACGCAGATCCACGCGAAAGTCTTGTTTTGCCAGGACCTGGGCGATAAATTTAACTCTCCTGGATCTTCTTGTCTGATCTGTGACGCCCCCGAGGAAGCGAAAATAGGCATAATTATCATTGATGTTTTCGCTGATGTAGGCATCAATCATATTGAAATGGTAGCCGAGGCGCAAGCTTATATTTGCATACGCTCTTGAGATAACGGCAAGATTTTGGCCAATAAATTTAGGGCTGGCAAGATTTGAGGAAAACGTTCTCGTGAGGCTGGACATGAAGCTGCCGAAGTCTACCGACATAGGTTCGGAACTCCAGAACCCGGGCATGTTTAAGCCGGATAAAAACGCCTGCATTGGTATTGACGAGATTTGCTCCGGACGAACGGTTTCGGAGCCTGTTTCTTCTGTCAGCCCTCCTCCTATGTCAATGACCACAAGATCGAGTGGAACCTCAGATTGAAGCTTTCTACTGGGAGCCTCAGGATCACGGTGATGGTGATAATTGAGATCAATAAGCTCTTCCACTGCTTTTTCATGGATAAATCGAGTGATATCGTGAAAAGACCTGCAGGCCTGGGGAACAAAGTTTCTGTCGAGATGATCCACTAGATTCAAGGGGGAAATTTTTTTCAAAATACGGCGGAGGAGCCGGTATTCATAGGTCTCTTCAAAGGCCTCTTCTGAAAAGCGGTAGTACAGCAATTCCTTCACAATTCCTGCATATACAACATTAGCTTCAGCATCCAGGGTAACGAGTTGTCCAGGCTTGAGGCGTTCGGTCGCTATTCCTGTATTAACGATAGTCGGAACCTTGAACTCCCTGGCAATGGTAGCCATATGGCCGGTTGTACTTCCTATATCGGTTATAATACCGTTTGCCTTTCTTACTGCTTTTGCAAACCTGGGCGATGTTTGCCTTGCCACAAGAATCGCCCCCTGGGGAAAGCGTTCAAGATCCTTGTCATCTTCCACCATGAATACCTTGCCGCTCCCGATTCCATTCTGAGCAATTACTCCTTTTTGGGCAAAAATCACCGTATATCCCTCGACCAGTGAACAAATATCTTCGAGCGAACACGTGAAGCCACGCATGATATTGAGCTGGCGAGCCTGGAGAATAATAAGTTTCCCGTTTTGATCAAAGGCCCATTCAATATCCTGTGCCTTCTTGAAGTACCTTTCGATCAAGAACCCGGCTTCCGCAATTTCCTTGATTTCCTTGTCAGAAAGGCAAGCGCTGGTTTGCAATTCTTGAGGTACCGATTGTATTTCACAGCCTCCGCCTTCTTTGGGCACGAGACTTTCTGTTTTTCGGACGATATCGATGGCTGTTGTCTCATAGGGAGGCTCTCTGGAGACGGTATATTGATCAGCTCGTACTTTGCCGGATACCACGGGGGCGCCGAGGCCCCAGGTTGCCGTGATCAGCAGGACATCTCGTTCGGGATGGAGCGGGTCCAGGGTGTAAAGGACGCCGCTCTTGGAAGCGTTTATCATGTTCTGGCAGGCCACTGCCATTGCTATTTCCTGCTCGCGAAATCCCTTTTCCTGCCTGTACTGCATTGCAGAGGGTGAATAGGTGCTTGCAAGAACTTCCTTGTAACAATTCAGAATATTTTCCTGGGGTTGGTTAAGAAGGCTCAGGTATTGGCCCGCGAAAGTATGCTCGGTATCTTCACCCCGGGCACTGCTGCGAATGGCAAGATTGAGGTGTTTTTGGCCGCTCAGTTCCTGTAAATGGGCCAGCCCATTTTCAATGGCCTTTCTGGTTTTATGCGGAACGGTTCCGGAAAGTATGAGGGATTGAATATTGTCGGAGGCATCTTTTCCGGAAAGCTTCCCTTCTGACCATGATTTTGTCAGCTCATCCATTTTTTCCACGAGGTTGTTATGCTCAAGAAAGGATTGATAAGCCCTGGTGGTGATGGCGAACCCGTCCGGGATTTCGAGACCAAGCTGGTTTTTCAACTCTGCGATGTTGGCATTCTTTCCTCCTACCACATCGGCAAAGTCACGGGTTATAAGTTCATAACGCATCACGTAGTCAGTATGGGGAATGACCAGTCTGCCGGCGAGTTCCTCTTCTATCTCACTGTTTATCCTGCTGAATGCGTCATTCAGTGCAAGGTATTTTCTCGGTGCGAGGCTGTGCAGGTTATAAATGAGCTTGGAGACGAGGTCGGACATCTGCTGGCAGGTTGACTCTATATATTGTCGGTCAAATACATAATCCCCTCCCAGTTTATCTCCCATGTCTGCCATGAGTTCCAGGACCCGGTTGTTGAGTTCCAGGATTTTCTGGAATCTTGAAAAGAGGGCCGTGAAGGGGAGCCTCTTCCCGGATCCCCGGCCGGAACCGAAGATCTTCCCGGCCCAGTCTCGCAATGCAGCTTTCATGTTATGTGATCGATCCTGGGAAATCCTGCCCCTGGAAAAGAAGACAGGTATCCATTGTTGTTGTGTTCTCCATGAAAGGTTTGTTTTTCCGATTCAATGTTACACGTGAATGATATAAGAGTCCAGGTCTCACCTCACAATTGATGACTCCCGACTCATGACTCTCGACTGTCTCAGTGCCCCCCTTTGGCTCCCTTGAAGATCAGGCCCGTAAAGAGACCGGCGATAATGGCCACCACAACCGCCAACACCCCGTAAAGCGTTGCGTGATGAAAAGCCAAAAAGGAGAGGGTGGCTGGAAAACCGACCTCTTCCGCAGTGATTGACTGCTCTGCGCTGGCAACAATTGACGCATCCCTAATTGCATAAACCTGTACGGTGTAGGTTCCTTCGGGGATATCTGACGGAATAGACATGGTGGCCGCAAAAGGTTTCATGGATCCGGTTGTGCTTCCGTAGCGGATCCTGTTTTTCTGGACCCCATAAAGTTCTGCACTTTCCTTTAATTTCCTGAAATCCTTGAAAAGTTTCTCCTTATCTTCCGAGGCGGGGACAATGACAGCCTTTTCTTCAAGTGTGCCGAAGCCAAGCCCGATTTTCCGCCAAGCCTCATGGTCACCTCTCGAGAATTTTTCAAGGTCCGGTGAAGGGAGAAGGAGAAAAACTGACGGAATGTTTTTAAATTCAACCGCACCCATGTTCATCCACAGAAAACCCAGGGCACGGCCCTTTTTTTTCAGCTTTGTGTCGCTGTAATGACCCAGCAATCTGATTAAGACTTCAGCGTCTGCTGGGATTTTCCCTGTGACGGAAATTGTGGTTCCATTGTATGTTGCGCCCATGGCGATATGATTTGGCTTCAAATTTACCTGCAGCGATTGCGCTGCGGTAAGTGCGGTGGGGTGAAGCAGTATACTGCTGACAAAGACTGCGAGAATGATTTGGAAATTTTTTTTCAACATGTTAGTGCCCTCCTATATATGCCAGCAAAATGCTTGGTTCAAGCAAGAGGCCGAGCAACATCTTGACCATAACAATAAGGACAAGGGAAGCAAGGATAATCTTCAGCTGATCTCCCTTCAGTTTTTTGCTGATTTTGGCGCCGAATTGGGCCCCCAGGGTGGAGCCGATAAGCAGGATCAGGGCCAGTACGAAGTCAACCGTGTGATTGCTTCGGGCCTGCATGATTGTGACGTTTATGCAGGTGAACAGGATCTGAAAAAGACTGGTGCCCACAACCACATGCATGGGCATTCGCAGGAGATACACCATCACCGGGACCATGATAAAACCGCCTCCCACACCCATGATAGCAGCCAGGATACCTACAAAGATTCCCAGGACTAGCGGCATAAGGACAGAGAGTTCCACGCCTGACTTTGCAAAATAGGTTTGCCAGGGGAGCTTTTTTAAGAGACGGGCATACCCGGATTCTTTTTTGGGTGCTTTTCTTATGGGCTCTTGCACCTTCTCCTTTTTCAGCCCCTGGAGGCTTTCCATGAACATGTAGATGCCCACAAACCCCAGCATAAGCACGTATGTTATCTGGATGAGAAAATCGGCATTTCCCATATGGCGCAGAACCTTGATAATCTGGACGCCCACAGTCCCCCCTATAACTCCACCGATGAGCAGGAGGATTCCCATCTTGAAATCCACGTTTCCCAGTCGATAGTGGGCAAGGGTGCCGGAAGTTGATGCTCCAACGATTTGATTTGAATCGGAAGCCGCCGCCACTGTCGGGGGAATTCCGATGGTGATCAAGAGAGGGGTCATCAGAAAACCGCCGCCAACACCAAAGATTCCCGAAAGGAGCCCCACGAAAGCTCCCAGGCCGAAAACCAGAATGACATTTACACTATTTCCCGCTATTGGTAAGTACAGGTGCCACATCGTCATCTCCTTTTTTTCTTTTCTTTTTCTCCATGTGAGCTTGAAAGGGCCGGTTTTTCATGCACCACTTCGATCCGGCAATTGATCCTATGCCGGATTTTTTCCAGCAGGCTGGAGAAATGTTCGGTTGCCTTTCCCCGGGGTGATTCAACGACCAGGAGCGTGACCTTATTTTCCTGGGAAAATCTGATCAACTCGCTTTCAAAGTTGCCATACGTCAGATAATAGTCTACCGCAATGCCCTCGGAACGGCCCTCTTCGATCAATGATTCAATCTTTTTCCTGAGAGAAGTTTCGATCTCTTTATCGGAATGACCTGTTGATCCGAGTACACGGTCAACCACCAGGAGAAAAGAGACTCTCGCCCCGATTCGTTTCGCCAAGTTGAGGGCATGAACGCCGGCCCAGAAGCTGGTATCTGGAGAATGTATTCCCACCAGAATTCTTTCCATAAAAAATCCACCTCTGCCAAGCCTATCAGCAAGAGATATGCCAACATAAAAAGATAGTTATATCAATCAGATGCAAAGAATAGGGATATCTTGCAGTGATTTTGTGTTTCAGGATGAAACAAATATGTTGCTTGTAAGATTATACAAAGGGAAACAATTGGTTAACGCAGGAGCAGGCTGATTTAATGTTTCAAAATGGAAAGCTATCTTTTTACCAGGCCATGTTTTTTCATTTTCCTCCACAGGGTTGTGCGGGGGAGGTCTAAAATTCTGCTTGTGAGGGTCTTGTTGTCACCGGTTTTTTCCAGGACGGCCATGATATGTCTTTTCTCCATTTCTTCAAGAGTCAGGATTCCTTGGCCGTCCAGGGTATTGAATTCCAGCTTTTGGAGATCAGGGGGGAGGTCCGTCACCTGGATGGTCTTTCCTTCAGAAAGAGCTACTGCTCGCTGGACAATGTTTTCCAGTTCCCGCACATTGCCGGGAAAATCATAGTGCATGAGAATATCCATGGCCTGTGGGGAGATACGGACCGCCGTTTTCCCAAAGGGGTGACTGTATTTCTTGATAAAAGACGATACCAGAAGGGGAATATCTTCCTTCCTTTCCGCAAGCCTCGGAAGCGTAAGGGCGACAACATTAAGGCGATAGAAAAGATCCTCACGGAAATTCCCCTCTAGGCAGGCTGCCTTTATGTCCCTGTTGCTAGCGGCAACGATCCTGATATCGAGGTCTATGGGTTTGGTTCCTCCTACCCGGAGGATGCTTTTTTCCTGGATGACCCTGAGGAGCCTCACCTGCATGGAAAGAGGCATTTCACCGATCTCATCTAGGAATACCGTGCCGCCCGCCGCTGACTCAAGAAGCCCTATCTTGGTGAGTGTGGCTCCGGTGAATGCCCCTTTCTCATGGCCGAAAAGCTCGTTGCAGATGAGCTCCTCCGTAAACCCTCCGCAGTTAAAAGAGACGAAAGGGCGTTTTTTCCGGGGGCTCAATCGATGGATGGACCTGGCAACCAGCTCTTTCCCGGTGCCGCTCTCTCCCTGAAGGAGGACATTGCAGTCCACGGGGGCGACTTTCTTCATCATGGAAAACAGTTCACGCATAGGAGCCCCGGTCCCGATGAGCTCCTCACCAAAGTCAGCTGCTTCCAGGGCCTCCTTCAACCTGCGGTTTTCTTGCCGCAACCGTATTTTTTCCTCTGCCCCTCTGGCAAGGGATCGGATTTCATCCAGTTTGAAAGGTTTGCCCACATAGTGATATGCACCTTTCTTGATGGCCTCTATAGCAGAATCAATGGATCCATGGCCCGTAATAATGATGACCTCAACGCCGTCATAGTGTGCGGTGACTTGGGAGAGAATTTCCATGCCGTCAATGTCGGGGAGACCGAGGTCCAGGAATACCAGGTGAAAGGGCTCTTCCTGCATTCTCTTCAAGAACGGCACTCCCATGAGAAACGTTTCCGCCTCATAACCGTCGCTTTCCAGGTGCTTTTTCAGGCGTCGGCAGACGGTGGCTTCGTCATCAATGATTGCTATCCTTGTTTTTTCCTTCAACACTTTGCTCCTGATCTTTGGCTATGGGAAGATAAATGGAGAATGTGGTCCCTTTGTTGAGTTCACTCTTGACCTCGATATATCCGCCATGGTTTTTCACTATTGCATACACGAGGGAGAGCCCGAGACCGGTACCTCTGCCGACCTCTTTGGTGGTAAAAAAAGGATCAAAAATATGTTCCATGTCTGAGGATTTTATGCCGCTTCCCGTATCGGTGATATCAGTCCTGATGTACCCGTCAGATCCGTTTTCCACGTGGATAGCGAGCTTTCCTCCGTTGGGCATAGCCTGCATTCCATTTGCCAGTATATTCAGGAAAACCTGCTCTAGGTCCTGGCGTTTTCCCATAATGGGCGGCAATTTTTCAGGGATGTTTTTTTCCAGTTCAATACCTGTTATCATGATCTGATTCTTAATGAGCTTTAATGTTCTATCGATGACCTCCGAAATGGTCAACCGCCTTAGAAACGGCTTTTCCGTTCTAGAGAATTCAAGCAGGTTCTTTACCACCTGGCTTGCCCGGTCTGCCTGGGTGAGGATATCCTGGATGAGTTCATCCACTTCCGGATTGGACATGTCAGCGCAAACAATCTGCAGTGTTTCGGCGGTCAAAGAAATATTGTTGAGGGGGTTATTCAGTTCATGTGCAATGCCGGAGGTGAAGGTCCCTATGGAGGCCAGCTTCCGGGATTGAAGCAATTGTTCCTGCCGCGATTCCAGTTCCTGGGCCATCCTGTTGAACGCAGCGATAAGACGCGATATTTCATCCTTTTTCCCCTCCTGGTATTGAATAGGGACAAAACTGTCCCTTGCAACCTGTTCAGTAGCCCTCCGTACAAGCAAAAGGGGTCTGAGTATGCCCCGATTAACAAGGTGAAAGACTACCACGATAAGGATAATAAAAGCTGCAAGCGACGCAAAAGGGATGATAAGACTCCGAGCCAGGGCATTTTCTATTCTTCTCCGTTTTTTTCTCTTGAGGTCTTTTGCAAAATCCACAAGGGCCTTCCCGGTTTCCCTGATTTCTTCTACCTCAATATTGCCAATGCCGGTTTTTGCAATGGCCATGTTATCTTGCAGAATGCGCTTGTAATCTGCAAGATCACGGCGGAATTGATCGCAGGCCTGCTGACCGGCGACTCGGTTAATGTCATCTTGGAGATTGTTGCAGAGATTTTCGATTTTGAAAAAGTAGTGAACACTTTCATCCAGGCTGGCTGTGTCATGATAGTAGGTGAAGTTTTTTTCATAGCGGCGCAGCTCCAGGATATTGTTCAGGAGGTCATCAAAATTTTCAATGGTCACCAGTTTTTTTCTGAGACTCATGGTATTTTCATAGTAAAGGCCGGTCAGGATTCCCACAAAAACAAGGCAGAGAACAAAAAAGACGGTTATTTTCCCCCGAATGGTTTTCATTATGAAACTCCTTCCCGATTTATTCCGGACTAAAAAATGTCCCTACGGCGTGAAAAATTGTTGGAAGACAACGTTCACTCCTGTAAAAAGTGTTCAAGACTTTCTCCACAGTCAGGTATGTTTTTTATGGCAACTTGCCCTATTCATAGCATTTTTCCATGAAAACCGTTTGCTTTTTTGACTTATAGCACTATTTTTTTCATTGCACTACGCATTTTTTCAGTGCTCTTTTACGCCGGCATGTGCTAGAGCAAAAGCGCTGTTTTATTCTTGACTTATACATTCTCTTTTTCCTATGATTCATCAATTTGACGCTGTTTCAAAATGATCGACTATTCTGTTTTGATGATACTCAAGAGGAAGCTGACTAATGGAACCTTTGACCACTGAAATGATCCTCGTGATGATGATGATCGGGGTTGCGATTTTTTTGTTTATTGCTGAATGGGTACGGGTGGATGTGGTGGCGATTCTCATGATGGTGGCCCTGCCTCTGCTTCATCTTGTAACACCCAAGGAGGCCTTTGTCGGGTTCAGCAGTAATGCGGTGATTTCCATTATCGCGGTCATCATTATCGGTGCCGGCCTGGACAAGACCGGGTTGATCAATCGCCTGGTGCGGCCGGTGCTTCGGGTGGCCGGGAGGAGCGAATCGCGTGTGGTTATCGCCATATCATTGACCGTGGCGTGTATTTCCAGCTTTATGCAGAATATCGGGGCGGCCGCCCTGTTCCTTCCTGCTATCCAACGGGTGAGCAAGATGCTCAAGATCCCTTTGAGCAGGCTTTTGATGCCCATAGGGTTTTCCGCAATCCTGGGAGGGACCATTACTCTGGTGGGGTGCAGCCCCCTGATTCTCCTCAACGACCTCCTGGAGCCTTTTCATCTGAAACCTTTTCACTTGTTTGACGTCACGCCCATCGGTCTTGCCCTGGTGGCGAGCGGGATTGCCTGTTTTATCCTGTTCGGCAGGTTCATCCTCCCCAAGGGAAGCGCGGAGGCTGAGGAAGAAGGTGCAACGTCGGGGTTAAGAAATGCTCTGGAAGAACTGGGAGCACCATTTGAACTCCACACTCCCCCTGATTTTACCCACTACCGGGA